>Ga0114986_1000382_pt1 | contig 12546 bp, 12 predicted proteins | sample Shrwel1BS1Day17_FD_96988 | JGI IMG/M metagenome (GOLD analysis project Ga0114986, IMG submission 96988) | Subsurface microbial communities from deep shales in Ohio, USA - Utica-3 well 1 S-1-Day17 | ecosystem: Environmental > Aquatic > Deep subsurface > Shale gas/oil reservoir > Produced... | reverse complement strand
GGCATGGATCAGGGCGTAGTTGGTCAGGGGCGCGTTCTGCGCCACGCGGGTGGCAAGTTCGAAGGCCTTGTCGACGGCCGTGCCCTGCGGCACCAGGTACTGGGCAAAGCCCACCTTCTCGCCGTCGGCAGCGTTGTAGACACGGCCGGTGAGCATCATGTCGGTCATGCGCGCCGCGCCGATCAGGCGCGGGATGCGCACCGCACCGCCGCCACCGACGAAGATGCCGCGTGAGCCCTCCGGCAGGGCATAAAAGGTGGTTTCGTCCGCCACGCGGATGTGGCAGGCACTGGCCAGCTCCAGGCCACCGCCCACCACCGCGCCGTGCAGCGCAGCGATCACCGGCACCGGACCGTATTGCACGCACTCCAGCGCGGCATGCCACATGCGGGAGTGGTGCAGGCCCTGGCCGGCGTCGCGCTCCTTGAGCTCGCTCAGGTCGAGGCCGGCGCAGAAGTGCTCGCCGTCACCGTCGATGACGGCAGCGCGCACGCCTTCGGGCATGTTCTCGAAAATGTTGCGCAGGGCCAGGATGAGGCCGTCGTTGAGCGCATTGCGCTTGGCCGGACGCGTCAGTCGGATGACGGCGATTTCCTGCTGCTCGCCGCGGCGCTCGAAATGGATGTCGGGGGTATTCATGGTTGCGTTTCTTTCGGGAATCGATTATGGTTATCGAATATAACCATTTCAAGCCGGCTGGTGTAAATTCTTCTCAGTGTTTACCCTAGCCTTTGCGCCGCCCCCAACCGGAGACCGACATGGATCACAAGAATCTCGTTGCCATTGACATCCACACCCATGCTGAGGTGAGTTGCTGGAACCCCTTTGACAACTATGGCGAGGAGTACGACCGTGCAGCGGACAAGTATTTCCGTTCCAACCGCCGCCCGACCATCCAGGAAACCATCGACTACTACCGTGAGCGCAAGATCGGCCTGGTCATGTTCACGGTGGACAGCGAGTCCAAGCTCGGTCGCCGCCGCATCCCGAACGAGGAGATTGCCGAGGCTGCCAAGGCCAACAGTGACATGATGATGGCGTTTGCCAGCATCGACCCGCACAAGGGCAAGATGGGGGCGCGCGAGGCCCGTCGCCTGATCGAGGAGCACGGCATCAAGGGCTTCAAGTTCCACCCGACCGTGCAGGGCTACCATCCCTACGACAAGATGGCGTGGCCGATCTACGAGGTGATTGCCGAGCACAAGATGCCGGCCATCTTCCACACCGGCCACAGCGGCATTGGCAGTGGCATGCGCTGTGGCGGCGGCCTGCGCCTGGAGTACAGCAACCCCATGCACCTGGACGATGTGGCGATCGACTTTCCCGACATGCAGATCGTCATGGCGCACCCGAGCTTCCCTTGGCAGGACGAGGCGCTGAGCGTGGCCACGCACAAGCCCAATGTCTGGATCGACCTGTCCGGCTGGAGCCCGAAGTATTTCCCGAAGCAGCTGGTGCAGTACGCCAACACGCTGCTGAAGGACCGCGTGCTGTTCGGCTCCGACTACCCACTGATCACGCCCGAGCGCTGGATGAAGGATTTTGAAGAGGCCGGCTTCAAGCCCGAGGTGATGCCCGGTATCCTCAAGGACAACGCGGTGCGTCTGCTGGGGCTGGCCTGAGAGAGGATAACGACCTTGTCAGGCCCCGCTTGACCTGTTAAGGTCCCTGCCGGAGGCTTCAGACATGATCAGCAATTTCGAACAGGTTCACAACTACTACGAGCGCCTGGTGTTTGAGGAAGTGCTGCGTCGCACAGCCAGCTGGCCCGACATGACGCCGGATCAGCTGGCCGATGTGGCTTGCGTTGCGCTCAATCGGCTGCCGGCGCGTTATGTCCGGCACGACGTGGATCTGGTGTTCTATCTCACCGAGGAAGAGCGCCGTGCCATTGATTTGTCACTGAGTGCGGCGCTGGACTACGCCTTCCGGCTCGTGAACGAGCGATCGAGCCACGGCAAACCCTGAGCCGCTGGGGCGGCCTCTCAAAGAAAAAAGGCGGCCCGTGAGCCGCCTTTTTCCTGTCCGGCGGGTGCCTCCGCCGGTCAGGCCGTGCCCCAGACTTCCTGGGCCGTCTCAATCACCAGGCGCAGCTTGGCGCGCTGGTCTTCCACGGCGATGTCGTTGCCGTGCACCGTGCTCGAGAAACCGCACTGGGGCGACAGGCAGAGCTGATCCAGCGACACGTACTTGGCGGCCTCGTCGATGCGGCGCTTGAGGTCGTCCTTCGATTCGAGCTTGCCGAACTTGGTGGTCACCAGACCCAGCACCACGATCTTGCCCGGGGCCAGGAAGCGCAGCGGGCGGAAGTCGCCGCTACGCTCGTCGTCGTACTCCAGGAAGTAGGCGTCCAGGTTCATTTCCTTCAGCAAGGCCTCGGCTACCGGTTCGTAGTTACCGGACGCTGCGTGCGTGCTCTTGAAGTTGCCGCGACACAGGTGCATGGCCAGCGTCATGCCAGCCGGCTTCTGGGCCACCACCTTGTTGATGAACTTGGCGTAGCGGTGCGGCAGTTCATTGGGGTCGTCACCGCGCTGGCGGGCAGCTTCGCGCATCTTCTCGTCGCACAGGTAGGCCAGGTTGGTGTCGTCCATCTGCACGTAGGTGCAGCCGGCCGCGGCCAGCGAGCGCAGCTCGTCACCGTAGGCCTGGGCGACGTCGTCATAGAAGGTCGGTTCGAGTTCGGGGTAGTGTTCCTTGCTGATGCCGGCACGGCCGCCGCGGAAGTGCAGCATCGTGGGGGACGGAATGGTGACCTTGGCGACGCTGCCGCGTCCCGGGGTGATCTGACTCTTGAGGTATTCGAAATCGGCGCGCTGGATGTCCTTGACGTGGCGTACCTTGTCGATCACGCGCATCACGGGTGGAGCCAGTTCCTGGGTGCCATCGGGTTTGACGATGGTGACCGGTACGTCAGTCTTGACACCGCCAAGCTGCTCCAGGAAGTCGACGTGGAAGTAGGTGCGGCGGAACTCACCGTCGGTGATGCTCTGCAGGCCGACGTCTTCCTGGAACCTGACGATCTCGGTGATGGCCTTGTCTTCGACCTTGCGCAGCTGCTCGGCGCTGATCTCGCCTTTGGCTTTCTGTTCACGTGCTTCCAGCAGGTACTTGGGGCGCAGGAAGCTGCCGACGTGGTCGGCGCGGAAGGGAGGAGTGGTGCGTAGGGTCATGGTTCAAGGTCTCCAGTAGTCACTTGGGGAAAACAGCCACGGGATTATGACATTCAGGATACGGATCGCATGCCCGCTAGAGCGGCATGGCATGGCAGGAAGTGATGCTGGTGCATTGTGGCGGGCGGGAAATCGGCTAAAAACGGCAGGCCGACCCGAGCCAGGTCGGATCTCGATTGTCACAACATAGCCTGGGGGATGTTCATGTTTCAAGGTGTACGTCGCGTGTCGCGTTCGTCGATGATGGCCCTGGCCACCTGCTTGGGTCTGCTGGTGCCGTCCTCGCCTGCGCTGGCCCAGGACATCGTGGTGGGTCAGATCGGTCCCTTCACCGGACTGCCAGTGCCGGACGCGCCCCAGATCAATCAGGGCATACGGGCCTATCTGGCTCAGGTCAACAAGGCGGGTGGCGTGCAGGGGCGCAAGATCAGCCTGTTTGAACTGGATGATGGCTATTCTGCCGACGGCTTCGTGGCGCGCCTGGAGGAGGCGATGCAGCGCAAGCCGGTGGCGCTGATTTCCCCGGTCGGATCGGCGGCCATCAAGCGCATGCTGGACGACAAGCTGCTCGACAAGCACGACGTGGTGGTCATGAACGCAGTCCCCGGTGCGGAAGCTCTGCGCAACCCGGGCCATCCGCGTCTGTTTCACGTGCGCGCTGGTGACAAGCAGCAGCTGGAGAAGATCGTCAACCACGCGCGCGCGCTCAGCATCCTCAAGCTGGGGGTGCTGTACCAGAACATTCCCATGGGGGTGTCTGGCATGAAGGTGGTGGAGGACGAGGCGACGCGGCTCACTGGCATGGACGTCAAAGGCCTGCAAGCCAGCACCCAAGCAGAGGAGCTGACCAAGGCGGCCCAGGACATCCTCAAGCTCAACGCTCAGGGCGTGCTGGTGATTGGTGCGCCACCGTTCGCTTCGGCTGGCGTGGCGCAACTGCGCAAGGTCGGCGTGACGCAGTCCATCTTCATCCTGTCCGATACGGCCCCCGGCCTGCTGACCAAGGTAGCTGGGGACTCGGCGCGTGGCGTTGGCATTGCCCAGGTCTATCCCAACCCCAACGGCCGCACCACCGGGCTGATGCGGGAGTTCCAGGCGGCGATGAAGGCGGCCTACCCGGACATGACCAGCTACGCGACGTTCCAGCTGGAGGGCTATCTGTCGGCGCGCGTGGTGGTCGAGGGTTTGCGCCGCTCCAAGGATGTCACCAAACCGGACGCCCTGGCGAAGGCGCTGCGGGGCATGGGGGAGCTGGACATGGATGGCTACCGGATCGACTATTCCAAGGGCAATGCCGGCAGCCGTTTCGTGGATATTGCGGTGGTCGGCGCGGACGGGCGCCTGCGTTACTGAGGGCCGGAGGTATCCGGCCCCGGGTATCCATGTGCGGCAGCACTGGCTAGAATGGAAGCACCGTATCAGCGGTTTTGATATCGCAAATCGTTATATCTAACAGTCTGAAATTTGACTTGCGATTGATCTGATTTGCGGCGACAGTAACGCGCCTCTACCGTTGCGCGGATTCGGGCCCCGGGCTTGGAATCTCCGGTCGGGGCAATAACTCTATTTAGGAGCTTCCCATGAAAAAACGTGTGTTTCTCAGTGCCTCCGCTGTGGCGGTGATGGCCCTGTCCTCGGCCGCTGTCCTGGCGCAAGACAACACTTTCAAGATCGGCCTGATCTTGCCCATGACGGGGCAGCAGGCGTCGACGGGTCGCCAGATCGAGGCGGCCGCGAAACTTTTCATGGCCCAGAACGGCGACATGGTGGCCGGCAAGAAGGTCCAGCTGATCGTCAAGGACGACACCAGCGTGCCGGACGTCACCAAGCGACTGGCGCAGGAGCTGGTGGTGAATGACAAGGTCAACGTGCTGGCCGGCTTCGGCATCACGCCTTCGGCCCTGGCCACCGCGCCGATCGCCACCCAGTCCAAGACCCCGATGGTGGTGATGGCTGCCGCCACCTCCAGCATCACCCAGGCGTCTCCGTTTGTCGTGCGCACCAGCTTCACGCTGCCGCAGGCCTCGGTTTCCATGGCCGACTGGGCTGCCGCCAAGGGTGGCATGAAGAAGGTGGTGACCCTGGTCAGCGACTACGGCCCGGGCATCGATGCCGAGAAGTTCTTCAAGGACCGCTTCATCTTCAACGGCGGCACCATTGTCGAGTCGCTGCGCGTGCCGATGCGTAACCCCGACTTCGCCCCCTTCCTGCAGAAGGTGCGTGACGCCAAGCCCGACGGCCTGTTCGTCTTCGTGCCGTCCGGCGCTGGCGCTGCCGTCATGAAGCAGTTCCTGGAGCGTGGCATGGACAAGGCCGGCATCAAGCTGATCGGTACCGGCGACATCACCGATGACGACCAGCTGAACGACATGGGCGACGGCGCCCTGGGCGTGGTCACGGCGCACCACTACGCTGCAGCCCACCCGTCTGCCACCAACAAGAAATTCGTCGAGGCCTTCAAGAAGGCCAACAAGGGGATGCGCCCCAACTTCATGGCCGTGGGGGGCTATGACGGCATGCGCGTGATCTACGAAGCGCTCAAGGCGACCAAGGGTCAGGGCGGCGGCGAGGCGCTGCTGAATGCCATGAAGGGCCAGACCTTCGAAAGCCCGCGTGGCCCGATGTTCATCGACGCGCAGACCCGTGACGTGGTGCACAACATCTACCTGCGCAAGGTCGAGCGTCAGGGGGGTGAACTCCACAACGTGGAATTTGACGTCATCAAGGACGTCAAGGACCCCGGCAAGTCCAAGTGATGAGCCGTCCATGGGTGCTGCCGGTCAAGGCGGCGCCCATGGATTTTTTTTTGCCTTGATCGATGTGACCTAGTTCATGCTAACGATTCTGTTTGACGGCATTGCCTACGGCATGCTGCTGTTTATCCTGGCGGTCGGTCTGGCCGTGACCATGGGCCTGATGAATTTCATCAACCTGGCCCACGGTGCCTTCGCCATGGGCGGCGGCTACATCACGGTGGTGCTGATGCAGCGCTACGACGTACCCTTCCTGATCTGCCTGCCGCTGGCGTTCGTCGCCATGGCGCTGCTCGGAGCGGTCCTGGAGCGCACGCTGTACCGACCCATGTACAAGAAGTCGCACCTGGACCAGGTCCTGTTTTCCATCGGTCTCACGTTCATGGCCGTCGCGGCGATGGACTATTTCATGGGGTCGAGCCAGCAGATCGTGCAGCTGCCCGAGTGGCTCAAGGGTCGCACTGAATTGGGCGAGGGTTCGATGATGCTGGGCATGGGGCATTACCGCCTGTTCATCATTGCCGTGTGCGCGGCGCTGACGATTGCGTTGCAGTACATCCTGACCAAGACCCGTTTCGGCAGCCGCCTGCGTGCCTCGGTGGATGACCAGCGCGTGGCCGCCGGTCTGGGCATCAATGTCAACGTGGTGTTCCTGGCGACCTTTGCCGTCGGCTCCGGCCTGGCCGGTCTGGGCGGCGCGCTGGGGGCGGAGGTGATGGGCCTGGATCCGACCTTCCCGCTGAAGAACATGGTGTATTTCCTGATCGTGGTCGCCGTCGGTGGCACCTCGTCGATCACCGGCCCGCTGCTGGCGGCCCTGCTGCTGGGCATTGCGGACGTGGCCGGCAAGTACTTCATTCCGAATTTCGGTGCCTTCATCGTCTACTTCCTGATGATCGTCATCCTGATCTGGCGTCCCCAGGGGCTGTTCGTACGCAAGGGGGGCAAGTAATCATGACCGCACAAGAATCTCTGCACGACAGCCGCCGCTGGAAACTGTGGGAGCCGGTGTTCTGGCTCCTGGCCTTGGCAACGCCTTTTGTGTTGGGCAGCCATGCCCTGATCATCAACGAGATCGCCATCGTGGCGCTGTTTGCCGTCTCGCTGGACCTGATCCTGGGCTACACCGGCATCGTCTCGCTGGGTCATGCGGCCTTCTTCGGCATGGGGGCCTACACCGCTGCGCTGTTTGCCAAACATGTCATGCCGGACCCGCTGGTCGGGCTTGGCGTCGCCATCGTGCTGTCCACCCTCTTTGGTGCCGTGTGCTCGCTGACCATCATGCGCGGCACCGACCTCACCCGCCTCATGGTGACCATCGGCGTCGGCCTGATCATGATGGAGCTGGCCAACAAGCTCGACTTCACCGGCGGTGCCGACGGCCTGCAAGGCGTGATCATGGGCCCGTTGCTCGGCCGCTTCGAGTTCGATCTGCAAGGGCAGACGGCAGCCTGGTACTCCCTCTGTGTGCTGCTGGTCTTTTTCATCCTGGCCAAGCGTCTGGTGAATTCCTCCTTTGGCGCCACGCTGATGGCTGTGCGCGACAACCGCCTGCGTGCCATGGCCATCGGCATTCCCGTCACGGCACGCCTGGCCGTGATCTACACCATTGCGGCCGGCGTGGCCGGCGCGGCCGGTGCGCTGCTGGCGCAGACCACCAGCTTCGCCTCGATCGACGTCTTCGAGTTCCACCGCTCCGCGGACCTGAAGCTGCTGCTGGTCATTGGTGGCATCGGCTGGCTGTACGGTGGTGTCACGGGTGCCATCGTGTTCAAGATCATGCAGGACTGGCTGTCCTCCATTACGCCGCAGTACTGGACGTTCTGGATCGGCCTGTTCCTGGTGGTGCTGGTGATGGTGGGCCGTGAGCGCCTGATCCGTCCCTGGACCTGGTTTGGGGGTAAGAAGTGATGAGCAGTCCTGAAATCGTTCTCTCTGCACAGGGGCTGGTCAAGCGCTTCGGCGGCATCACCGCCACCGGCAACGTCAACCTCGACCTGCGCAAGGGCGCCCGCCATGCCCTGATCGGCCCGAACGGCGCCGGCAAGACCACGCTGATCAACCTGCTGACCGGCGTGCTGGAGCCCACCGAAGGCCGCATCCTGCTGCAAGGCAAGGACATCACCAACCTGGCACCGCACCAGCGCGTACGCCGCGGCATGGTGCGCACCTTCCAGATCAACCAGCTGTTCGACACCCTGACGCCGCTGGAGACGCTGGCGCTGACCGTGTCGCAGCACATGGGGCTGGGCGGGCGCTGGTGGCAGCCGCTGGGCAAGCGCCGTGACGTCACCGAGCGCTGCGAGAAGTTGCTCGAGCAGTTCCACCTGACCGAGGTGATGAACCAGAAGACCAACGTGCTGGCCTACGGCAAGCGTCGCCTGCTGGAGATTGCCATTGCGCTGGCCTGCGAGCCCAGCGTGCTGCTGCTCGACGAGCCGGTGGCCGGCGTGCCGGCCGGTGAGCGCGAGGAACTGCTGCAGACCGTGGCAGCCCTGCCGGCCGATGTGTCGGTGCTCCTGATTGAACATGACATGGATCTCGTATTTAGTTTTGCCAACCGCATGACGGTGCTGGTCAACGGCACCGTGCTGACCGAGGGCGATCCCGACGCCATTGCCAACGACCCGCAGGTCAAGGCGGTCTACCTCGGCCACGGCGAGGAGCTGGCGCATGGCTGATCTGCTCAAAGTCGAAGGCCTGAGCGCCGGTTACGGCGAGGCGGTGGTGCTGCATGATGTGTCGGTTGCGCTGCAGCAGGGCCAGACGCTGGCGCTGCTGGGCCGCAACGGCACCGGCAAGACCACCTTCATGAACACGCTGGCGGGCGCCACGCGCCAGCATGGCGGCACCATCAGCCTCGATGGTGTGGCGCTGCACAAGGTGCCGCTGCACCTGCGCGCCGACGCCGGCATCGGCTGGGTGCCGCAGGAACGCAATATCTTCAAGTCGCTCACCGTCGATGAAAACCTGACCGCCGTGGCGCGTCCGGGGCCGTGGACGCCGGCGCGCGTGTACGAGATGTTCCCGCGCCTGGCCGAGCGCAAGACCAACCTCGGCACCCAGCTCTCGGGTGGCGAGCAGCAGATGCTGGCCGTCGGCCGCGCGCTGGTGCTCAACCCCAAGCTGCTGCTGCTGGACGAACCGCTCGAAGGCCTGGCACCCATCATCGTGCAGGAGCTGCTGCGCGCCATCCGCCGCATCACGCGCGAAGAGGGTCTGAGCGCCATCATCGTCGAGCAGCATCCGCAGGCCATCCTGGCCATCTCGGATGTGGCGGCCGTGCTGGATCGCGGCACGGTGGTGCATTCCAGCACGGCGTCGTCGCTGCTGGAGCAGCCCGAGCTGCTGGACCGTCTGCTGGGCGTGGCGCGCTGATCTTGCTATCAAAAGGGTAGCTGTCTGCGCCCTTCTGATAAGGGGTGAGGCATGATTTCGACCGTATTTCAGAGTGTTGTCGGGCTGCTGTTGGCAGGGCTGCTGGCGGTGCCGGCAGCGGCGCAAGGCTTTCCCGCCAAGCCTGTTCGTCTGGTGGTTCCCAACGCACCCGGTGGTGCGGCTGACCTGACAGCGCGTGCCGTCGGCCAGAGGCTCGGCGAGACGCTGGGCCAGCCGGTCGTGATCGACAACAAGCCCGGTGCCGGCGGCGTGGCGGCCGGGGAGGCGGTGGCCAAGGCCGCACCTGATGGCCATACCCTGCTGCTGATCTCCAGTGGTACTGCCGTCAGTGCCTCACTCTTCAAGTCCTTGCCTTTTGACACGGTGAAGGACTTCACGCCGGTCGCGCCGCTGGCCACCTTCGATCTGGTGATCGTGGCGCCCGAGGGCGGGCGCTTCAAGACCCTGGGTGAGCTCGTGGCATTCGCGCGCGCCAACCCGGGCAAGCTCAACATCGGTACGCCCAACATCGGTACCACCCAGAACCTGGCGGCAGAGCTGTTCAAGTCGGCAGCAGGCATTGACGTGCAGATCGTGCCCTTCAACGGCACGCCCGCGGTGATCAATGCCTTGCGGGGTGGGCAGATCGATGCCGGCCTTGACATTCTCGGTCCCGTGCTGGCGCAGATCCGGGCAGGCGTACTGCACCCGCTGGCCATCACCGGCGACAAGCGTTCGCGTGTACTGCCGAAGGTGCCTACGGCGCGCGAAGCCGGCGTCGTCGGCCTCGTGGCTGCGTCATGGAACGGCTTGGCGGTGCCAGCGAAGACACCCAGGGACGTGGTGGCGCGTCTGAACCGCGAGGTGGTCGCTGCCCTGAAGGATCCGGTGGTCAGAAAGAAGCTGGAAGACCTCAACCTCGACCCGCATCCTGGCACACCCGAGCAGGCCGCCACCATGCTGAACGACGATATCCGCCGCTGGGGCAGCGTCATCGAGCGTGCCAGGCTGCCGAAGCAGTGAGGCCGCGGCAGCGCCAATTTTCGGAGAGGGAACACGATGGCATTCGAGATCGGACTCGTTGGCTACGGTGAAGTCGGCAAGATCTTCGCCCGCGGCCTGAAAGACCAGACTGGCGACTGGGTCGGCGCCTGGGATCTGAAGTTCGACGACGCCGCTTCGCGCGACGCCGAGCGCAGCCATGCGGCCGCCAACGGCATCGAAGCCTGTGACTCGGCGGCCGCGCTCTGCGAGCGCGCCTCTCTCATCATCTCCGCTGTCACTGCGGCCAACACCCTGGCGGTGGCGCAGGAGGTGGCACGCCACCTCCGCCCCGGAACGCTGTTCCTCGATGTCAATTCGGCGTCACCTGGCACCAAGACCCAGTGCGCTGCCCTGATCGACGCCGCTGGCGGCCATTACGTCGAGGCGGGTGTCATGACCTCGGTCCCGCCCTACGGCATCAAGGTGCCCATGCTGCTGGGTGGTGCCAAGGCGGCTGAACTCGCCGCTGTGTTGCAGGGTTGGGGTCTGGATGCGAAGGCGGTGGCCGAGCAGATTGGCGTGGCCTCGGCCATCAAGCTGTGCCGTAGCGTCATGATCAAGGGCTTGGAGGCGCTGGTGATCGAGAGCTACACCACTGCGCGCGCCTACGGCGTGGAGGCGCACATGATCCCTACGCTGTACGAAACCTTTCCTGGCATCGACTGGCACAAGCAGGGCAGCTACTTTTTCAGCCGCGTCGCCCAGCACGGCAAGCGGCGCGCCGAGGAAATGCGCGAAGCCGCCAACACCGTGGCCGAGGCGGGCTTCACGCCCTTCATGGCGGCGGCCATTGCCGAGAAGCACGACTGGGTGGCGCTGCAGGCGCGCGGCGGCGTGTTTGCCGGCCTGCCCAGGGACGCGGCGTGGCAGGACTACGCCGATCGCCTGCTGCAGGCGCTATCAAAAGAATAGCTTTAAGCCCCCGTTTTTTGGGGCGCAGAAGATGATTTGATACTCAATCCGGCTTGATGCGCCCGGCCTGCACCACCGGGCGCCAGCGTACGATCTCGCGTGCAATCAGCGTGCCGAACGCCTCGGGCGAGTTCGGCATGGCGACCGCTCCCTCGCTCTGCAGGCGGACCTTCAACTCGGGGCTGCCCAGCGCCTGGTTGATCTGCGCATTGAGCTTGCGCACGATGTCGGCCGGTGTGCCGGCCGGGGCCACCACGCCATACCACTGGTCGGCCTCGAAGCCGGGGTAACCGCTTTCAGCCACGGTCGGCACCGTGGGCAGCACCTCGAGCCGCTGGCGGCTGGAGGCGGCCAGTGCCCGCAGCTGGCCAGACTTGATGAAAGGCAGCAGCACTGGCGCACCGGTGAACAGCAGCTGCACCTGTCCGGCCACCAGATCCTGCACCGCCGGTGCCGCGCCGCGGTAGGGCACATGCACCATGAAGGTCTGGCTCTGCAGCTTGAGGTACTCCATCGCGAGATGCGCGGCGCTGCCATTGCCGCCCGAGCTGTAGTTGAGCTGGCCCGGTCGTGCCTTGGCCAGGGCCACCAGCTCCTTGAGCGTGCGCGCCGGCACCGAGGGATGCACCACCAGCACATTGGGTACGTTGGCCATCCAGGCCACTGGTGTGAAGCTCTTCACCGGGTCGTAGGGCAGGCGCGGGTAGATCAGCGGGTTCACCGCCAGCGTGCCGATGTGGCCCATCAGCAGCGTGTAGCCGTCTGGCGCCGCCTTGGCCACACGGTCGGCGCCGAGGGCGCCACCGGCCCCGGGCACGTTGTCGATCACCACCGACTGCCCCCAGGTCTTGTTGAGTTCCTGGCCCAGGGCCCTCGCCAGGATGTCGGAGCTGCCGCCGGGCGTGAAGGGCACCACCAGCCGGCGGGGCCGCACGGGGTAGGTGGCGGCCGGCTGGGCCAGGGCAGAGGGGCCGAGCAGCGGCGCCGCCAGGGCGCCCAGCAGGACGCTGCGCCGCCGCAGGCGTTCGTTCACAGCGTGGTCTCGATGGCACGCCGCAGCTCCGGCGTGAGCTCCGGCATGACGCCGAACCAGCGCTCGAACGCCGGCCGCGCCTGGTTGAGCAGCATGCCCAGGCCGTTGACGGTCGGGTTGCCGCGCTGGCGCGCGGCGGCCAGCAGCGGTGTCTCCAGCGGCACGTAGATGATGTCCGACACCAGCGCGTGGGTGGGCAGCTTGTCCAGCGACAGTTCCAGCGCGTCCTGGCCCTTCATGCCCAGGCTGGTGG
>Ga0114986_1000381_pt1 | contig 12548 bp, 14 predicted proteins | sample Shrwel1BS1Day17_FD_96988 | JGI IMG/M metagenome (GOLD analysis project Ga0114986, IMG submission 96988) | Subsurface microbial communities from deep shales in Ohio, USA - Utica-3 well 1 S-1-Day17 | ecosystem: Environmental > Aquatic > Deep subsurface > Shale gas/oil reservoir > Produced... | reverse complement strand
GGTATCTGGTCACCGAGAAGCTGGTCAAGCGCTTCGATGAAGCCGTGGCTGTCGACGAGGTGTCGCTGTCGATCGGCAAAGGCGAGATCTTTGCCCTGCTGGGGTCGTCCGGCTGCGGCAAGTCGACCCTGCTGCGCATGCTGGCGGGTTTCGAGACACCGACCAAGGGTCGCATCCTTCTGGGTGGTCAGGATGTCGCCGGACTGGCGCCTTACGAACGGCCGGTCAACATGATGTTCCAGAGCTATGCGCTGTTCCCGCACCTGAACATCTGGGAGAACGTGGCCTTCGGTCTGAAGCGCGAGGGCCTGCCCAAGGCCGAGATCCAGCAGCGCACCGACGAGATGCTCGCCCTGGTGCAGCTCACACCCTATGCCAAGCGCAAGCCGCACCAGCTCTCGGGCGGGCAGCAGCAGCGTGTGGCGCTGGCCCGCAGCCTGGCCAAGAAGCCCAAGCTGCTGCTGCTGGACGAGCCGCTGGGCGCGCTGGACAAGAAACTGCGTGAACAGACCCAGTTCGAGCTGGTCAACATCATCGAGAAGGTGGGCGTGACCGTGGTGATGGTGACCCACGACCAGGAAGAGGCCATGACCATGGCCAGCCGCATCGCCATCATGAGCAAGGGCCGTGTACTGCAGGTGGGCACGCCCAAGGAAATCTACGAATACCCGTCCAACCGTTTCGTGGCCGACTTCATCGGCAACGTGAACCTGTTCGATGGCAAGCTGAGCGTTGACGAGCCGGACCGCTGCGCCGTGGACACCAAGATCGGCCAGATCCAGGTCGGCTACGGCATCAGTGGTGCGGTCGATATGGCGGTGTCGGTGGCCGTGCGGCCCGAGAAGATCAGCATCGGCAAGCAGCGGCCCGACGGGGTGCGCGCCAACCTGTTTGCCGGACGTGTCAAGGAAATCGCCTATTTCGGCTCCTACAACACCTTCATCCTGGTGACGCCGCAGGGGGTGAAGGTCAAGATCACCGAGCCCAACGGTTCGCGCCACGAGATGCTGGACATCACCTGGGAGGACGATGTGTTCTTCTGGTGGGATGACACCGACGCGGTGGTTCTCCGCGATTGACCCCGACCAAGGAGCATCTCCATGGCGTCCACTCTACCGGTCCCAGGCAAGCGCTTCGTCATCGGCGTGCCCTATGTCTGGCTGTTCGTCTTCTTCTTCCTGCCGTTCCTGATCCTGGCCTACATCAGTTTCGTGGACATGGGGGAGAGCATCCACCCGTTCAAGCCGCTGTGGGATCCCGAGACCGGCATCCTGCAGCTCAAGTACGAGAACTACACCACCATCTTCCGCGACCTGGCCGGTGGTGCGCTGTTCCAGACGATCTACATCGAGGCCTACCTGCGCTCGATCTGGTACGCACTGCTGACGGCGTTGCTGTGCCTGATCATCGGCTACCCGTTCGCCTATTTCATCGCGCGCTCTTCGCCGGCCGTGCGCCCCGCGCTGCTGATGATGGTGATGCTGCCGTTCTGGACCTCGTTCCTGCTGCGGGTCTACGCCTGGAAGGGCATCCTGGGTGACTATGGCGTCATCAACAAGCTGCTGATGGCGCTGGGCATCATCGACGAGCCCATCCTGATGCTCTACACCAACGTGTCCATGCTGGTGGGCATGACCTACGTCTACCTGCCCTTCATGGTCCTGCCGCTTTACGCCAACCTGGTGAAGATGGACTTCCGGCTGCTGGAGGCTGCGTACGACCTGGGCACCACGCCCTTCAAGGCATTCTGGCTGATCACCGTGCCGCTGTCCAAGGCGGGCATCATCGCTGGTTTCATGCTGGTGTTCATCCCCTCACTGGGCGAGTTCGTGATCCCGTCGCTGCTGGGTGGGCCGGAGAACATCATGATCGGTCGCGTGGTCTGGGACGAGATGTTCACCAGCAACAACTGGCCGCGCGCCTCGGCGCTGGCGGTGGTGATGATCGCGTTGATCGTGCTGCCGCTGGCGGTCTACTACCACTACACCGGCGAACGCGCCGAGCAGCGCTGACCGGAGGCCAACGATGAAATTCCTCGAAAAGCATTTCGGCAAGGCCTGGATGGCGCTGGTCTTCCTGTTTCTGTACCTGCCCCTGCTGTTCATGATCGTGTTCAGCTTCAACAGCACCCGCCAGGACGCCAACTTCACGGGCTTTTCGCTGCGCTGGTACGAAGCCCTGACGCGCGACACCAAGATCGTCGAGGGCTTCTGGCTGTCGGTGAAGGTCGCAGCGGTCACCGGTTTTCTGTCGGCGATCCTCGGTACCTTCGCGGCCTTCGTGCTGGTGCGCTATCGCAAGTTCCTGGGGCGCACCGTCTTCTCGGGCATGGTCAATGCCCCGCTGGTGATGCCCGAGGTGGTGATCGGCCTGTCGCTGCTGCTGCTGATGGTGGGCGCGCAGAACGTGTTCGGCTGGCCCGAGCGCGGCATGCTGACCATCATCCTGGGCCACACCCTGCTGGGCATGGCCTACGGCATGGTGGTGATCCAGAGCCGGCTCATGGAGATGGACCGCCGCATCGAGGAGGCCGCCATGGACCTGGGCGCGCGCCCGCACCAGGTGTTCTTCCTGGTGACGCTGCCCAACATCTTCCAGGCCATCCTGGCGGCCTTCCTGCTGAGCTTCACGCTGTCGTTCGACGATGTGGTGATCTCCGAATTCCTCTCCGGCCCGGGCGTGAGCACGCTGCCGCAGGTGATCTTCGGCTATGCGCGCCGCGGCATCAACCCGACCATCTACGCCGCGGCCACGCTGCTGATCGTGACGGTGACCATCGTGATCGTGGCCTACAGCGTCTGGGTGGCGCGGTCCACGCGCAAGCGCGAACGGGAGATCGCGGCGGCGGCCAAGAGTTGACGAGGCGGTGCGGGGCTTGTCCGATGAAGTGGACTGGCCCCGACCCCCGATTCGGGCGTAGCATGGTGCCACTTCACAGTGGAGACCCTTGCCCATGTCCGATATGCCCAGCTTCGACGGCCGTGCCGTCATCAACGGTGAACGTGTCGCGGCCTGCGACGGCCAGACCTTCGATTGCCTCTCGCCGGTCGATGGCCGGCTGCTGACACCGGTGGCCCGCTGCGGCGCGGCCGACATCGACGCGGCGGTGGCGGCTGCCCGTGCCGCCTTCGAAGACCGTCGCTGGGCGGGCAAGGCGCCGGCCGCACGCAAGCGCATCCTGATCCGTTTTGCCGAACTGATCCAGGCCCACGGCGACCTGCTGGCCCTGACCGAGACGCTGGACATGGGCAAGCCCGTCAAGTACGCCAAGGGCGTGGACGTCAACAGCGCGGCCAACTGCATCCGCTGGTATGGCGAGGCCGTGGACAAGATCTACGACGAGATTGCGCCCACGCCCGACACTGCGCTGGCCCTGATCACCCGCGAACCGCTGGGTGTGGTCGGCGTGATCGTGCCCTGGAACTACCCGATGATCATGGCGGCCTGGAAGATCGCGCCGGCCCTGGCCGCGGGCAACTCGGTGGTGCTCAAGCCGTCGGAGAAGAGCCCGCTGACGGCCCTGAAGCTGGCTGAGCTGGCGCTGGAAGCCGGCATTCCGCCAGGCGTCTTCAACGTGGTGCCGGGTTACGGCCCCGAGGCCGGCAGCCCGCTGGCCCTGCACATGGACGTGGACTGCATCGCCTTCACCGGCAGCACCCGCGTGGGCAAGCAGATCCATGTGATGGCCGGACAGAGCAACCTCAAGCGCGCCTGGACCGAGCTGGGTGGCAAGTCGCCCAACATTGTGTTCGCCGATTGCCCCGATCTGGACAAGGCGGTGGACGCCGCCGTGGGCAGCATCTTCTTCAACCAGGGTGAGAGCTGCAACGCGCCCTCGCGCCTGTTCGTCGAGGCCAGCATCAAGGACGCTTTCCTGGAAAAGGCCCTGGCCAAGGTGCCGTCCTACCAGCCGGGCGACCCGCTGGACAAGAACACCGTGATGGGTGCCATCGTCGACGAGACGCAGCTGTCGACCGTGCTGCGCTACATCGAATCGGGCAAGAGCGAAGGCGCGAAGCTGCTGGCCGGCGGTGAGCGTGTGGCCCCCGTGGCCGGCGGCTGCTATGTGCAGCCGACCATCTTCGATGGCGTGCGCAACGACATGACCATTGCCCGCGAGGAGATCTTCGGCCCGGTGCTGTCGGTGCTGAGCTTCACCGACGCGGCCGACGTGGTGCGTCAGGCCAATGCCAACGTGTACGGCCTGCAGGCGGCGGTGTGGACGCGCGACATCAACAAGGCCCACGGCGTGGCCCGTGCGCTGCGCGCCGGCACGGTGCATGTCAACTCTTACGACGAGGACGACATCACCGTTCCCTTTGGCGGCTTCAAGCAGAGCGGCATCGGCCGCGACAAGTCGCTGCACGCGTTTGACAAGTACACCGAGATGAAGACCACGTGGATCCGGATCGATTCCCCCCTGTGAAGGAGACAAGCATGAACGCCGTCAACGAACTCAAAAACGAGCACACCAACGCCGCCTGGCACGCCCGGCGCCAGGCCGCCACCCCGCGCGGGGTCGGCGTCTTCGGTGACTTCTTCATCGACCGCGCGAAGAACGCCGAGTTCTGGGACATCGAGGGTCGCCATTTCATCGACTTTGCCGGCGGCATTGCGGTGCTCAACACCGGCCATGTGCACCCCAAGGTGCAGGCGGCGATCGCGGCGCAGCTGCAGCGTTTCACCCACAGCTGCTATCAGGTCGTGCCCTACACCGAGTACGTGACCCTGGCCGAGCGCATCAACGCCATCGTGCCGATCGAAGGCCCGGCCAAGACCGCTTTCTTCTCGACCGGTGCCGAGGCGGTGGAGAACGCGATCAAGATCGCGCGAAGCAGCACCGGGCGCAGCGGCGTGATTGCCTTTGGCGCGGCCTTCCATGGCCGCAGCCTGTTCGCCGTCTCGCTGACCGGCAAGGTCCAGCCCTACAAGGCCGGTTTCGGTCCGTTCCCGCCCGAGATCTACCACGTGCCTTTCCCCTGCCACTGCAGCTCGCTGGAGGACACGAAGAAGGCCATGGAGCAGCTGTTCAAGTGCGACATCGAGCCCTCGCGCGTGGCGGCCATCATCTTCGAGCCGGTGCAGGGGGAGGGTGGCTTCAACCCGATCCAGCAGGCCGCGGTGCAGTGGCTGCGCCAGCTGTGCGACCAGCACGGCATCCTGCTGATCGCCGACGAGGTGCAGACTGGCTTCGCCCGCACCGGCAAGATGTTCGCGATGGAGCACTATGGCGTCAAGCCGGACCTGATCACCATGGCCAAGAGCATGGCCGGCGGCACCACGCTGTCGGCCGTCTCGGGCCGGCAGGCGGTGATGGACGGCCCGGCCCCGGGTGGTCTGGGTGGTACCTACGCCGGTCACCCGCTGGCGATTGCGGCAGCCCATGCCGTCCTCGACGTGATGGCCGAGGAGCGCCTGCCCGAGCGGGCCCAGGTGCTCGGCGACCGGCTGGTGGCGCATCTGAGGGCCGCGCAGGGCCGTTACAACCGCATCGCCGATGTCCGCGGCTTGGGCGCCATGGTGGCCTGCGAGTTCGTCGATGGTCAGGGTCACCCCGACGCCGATGCCACCAAGCGCGTGCAGATGGCGGCGCTGCGGCGCGGGTTGCTGCTGCTGACCTGTGGTGTCTACGGCAACGTGATCCGCTTCCTGTTCCCGCTGACCATCGATGATCACGTCTTCGACAAGGGCCTGAAGATCCTGGACGAAGCGCTGACCGAGGCCCTGGGCTGAGGCTTTCGGGTACGGCCGGCGGTTTTCGGGATAATCCGCAGGCCTTGAACCCGACCACCACCCCCAAGACCTGGACCAAGACCGCCGACCGGCCGCTGCGCAGTGCGTGGCGTTCGGCCGGCGTATGGCTGCTGGCCCGTTTCATGGGGGTCCCGGTCCCCTGGCAGGCGGTCCATCAGCGGGATGGGCGCGCCCTCTTGGCCTACGAGCATCAGCGGCTGCTGGCGCTGGGCGCCGCCGGGGAGGCGGTGCCCCCGGTGCTGGCCTTCGACGGGCATTCGCTGGTGACGGGCGACATCGGCCGAACCTTCGACCACATCGTCAACGAAACCCCCTTGCCGCAACGCTTGCCACTGATGTGCGCGGCGGCCGAGGATCTGGCCGGCTTCCATGCCCGTGGCCATTGGCATGGGGGTGCCCAGGCGCGCAACCTGACCTGGGACGGTCAACGCTTTGCCCGCATGGACTTCGAGGAACCGCTGTACCCGGCGATGCCGCTGAATCAGGTGCAGCTGTACGACGCGCTGCAGCTGCTCATGTCCTATGCCCGGTTTCTGGAGTCCATGGGCCCTGGCGCTGTGCGGGATGTCTTGCAGGCTTACCGGAGCGCGTCGGTCCGGGCGTTTGCCGCCCGTGGGGTCACCCCCCCTGATTTGCCATCCTTCATCCAGCGTCTGATGTCACGCCTGCGCACAGTGCAGCGGGTGCTTCACGCGGTTCCCCGCCTGCGTGAATCCCGTGAAGCCATGCGCCTGCGCATTGTTCTCGACGGGATGGCCGCCTTCACTGCCCAGCACACCGGGCATTGAGTGTCAGGTCCGGTAACCCGGATCGGTTCTCTCCAGTCGGCGCAGCAGGGCAGGCCAGGCGATGTTCGCGCCCTGACCCGCGGTGGCCACGCGCATCACGTCGGTCATGCCCGCCAGGATGCGCGGGTCCACCATCGTCAGCTCGGCGCCACCGGCCTGCGCGTCGATCTGGATGCGGCAGGTGTTCTCGAAGGTGTACATCGAGAGGAAGGCGTCGGCGATGCTCTTGCCCACCGTCAGCAGGCCGTGGTTGCGCAGCACCAGAAAGTTGGCCTGACCCAGATCGGCCTGCAGGCGCGGCTTCTCATCGGGGCGGAAGGCCACGCCTTCGTAGTCGTGGTACGCCAGCGAGGCCAGCACAAAGGTGCTTTGCTGGCTGATGGGCAGGATGCCGGCCTTCTGCGCGCTGACGGCCACTCCGGCGCGCGTGTGGGTGTGCAGCACGCACTGCACCTCGGGCCGTGCCTCATGCACGGCGCTGTGGATCACGAAGCCGGCCGGGTTGACCGGGAAGGGCGAGTCGTGCAGCTTGTTGCAGGCCATGTCGACCTTGACCAGGCTGGATGCCGTGATCTCGTCGAACATCAGGCCGTAGGGGTTGATGAGGAACTGGTGCTCTCCACCAGTGACGCTGTCAGGCAGCTTGGCGCTGATGTGGGTGAACACCAGATCGGACCAGCCGTACAGTGCCACCAGACGGTAGCAGGCGGCCAGGTCGCAGCGCAGGTCCCATTCCTCGGGACTGACCTGTTCCTTGAGAGACGGTGTGTGCATGTCGTGCTCCGGTTCGCTGGAAGGGGTTCACGCCTAACGGACAAAGCGCCCGTCGGCATTGACGATGGTGATTTCGGCCCAGGCATTGCCGTGGTGCTGGCCAGGGCCGAAGTTCAGCAGGTTGCCGCCCAGAGACCAGTTGCGCAGGTCCTGGATGGACTGGATGATGTTGTCGGGTGTGATACGGGGGCTGGCGCGACGCAATGCTTCGATGAGAAAGCGCGCGCCCAGATAGCCACCGTAGGCGTTGTAGCTCACCGGCACGCCAGCGGCAGCTGCGAGGCGGTTGAACTCGCGCGCCATCGGATCCACCTGGCGCCATGGGGAGGGCACGATCTGCGTCATGGCCAGTCCTCGCGCGTCCGGCCCCAGTGCTGGTACCGCGCTGGCCGCCACCGAGAGGGTATACACCGGCACGTTGATCAGCGACCGGGCAGCGCGCACGAAACCCACCACCGAGGGGCCGACAGCCACCATGTACACCGCTTTGGGTTTGGCCTGTGCCAGTTCACGGGCCGCATCGGCGGCGTTGCTGCCGTCCACTGCCAGGCGGGCCACGCGCTCGATGACCACGCCCTGGGCCCGGGCGCTGGCTTCGATGACCGGCAGCATCGACTGGCCGAACGCGTTGTCCTGCAGGGCAATGCCGATGCGGTCGAGCTGTATGGTCGCCAGGGTGCGCAAGGCGTGCTCGGCCTCGTCCTGGAAGCTGGCCTGGGAGGTGAAGAAGGTCGGATGGGGCCTGAGGCGCAGCACATGGGCTCCGGTCCACGCGCCCACCAGCGGCACCCGCTTGTCGGCCAGGTAGGGCAACAGGGCGCCGACACCCTCGGTGCTGCCCAGACCGGTGAGCGCCACCACCTTGTCCTTTTCGACCAACTCGCGCACGTTGGCCACAGTGCGCTGTGCATCGTAGGCGTCGTCACGGATGAGCATGCGCAACGGACGCCCGCCGATGCCGCCGGTGGCGTTGAGTGCGTCCACCGCCAACTGCTGGCCTGCCAGCGGCGCCTGGAAGGCGCCGGCGATCGGACCGCTCAGTGGGACGCTTTGTCCCACCAGAATGGCGTTGTCCTGGGCGAACCCTGGTCGGTGGATGGCGGCCAGTGTCCATGCAGCCGCCGCGCCGATGGCGCGGCGACGTGAGAGCTTGGGTGTCCCCGGCATGCTGTCTCCTCTGCGGTCCCGTGTGCTTGTTCTGTCTTGCGGACCCACGGATTGAACGGCGGCGGCGCTGCCCATCTTGTCCCCTGCACGACAGGATGGCCCTGTGAAAACCCGAAGCCCCGCACCGGCAAGACGCCTGTGCGGGGCTTCGGGTCGGTGGTACCGGGGATGGGCTCAGTTCTTGGTCGAGCAGGTGTTGAAGCCCAGGATCGCGTAGGGCGGGCACCAGCCCATCAGGCCGGTGAGCAGCGGCACCACGCCGACATAGCCCCAAAGGCCCACGGCGCCAGTGGCGGCGGCGGCAATGAGGGCCAGGCCCACGACGATGCGGATGATGCGGTCGATGCCGCCAACGTTCTTGGTCATGTTCATGCTCCTGTGCTGAACCAAACAGATCCATCACCTGGACAACGGCCGATGATGATGGGCGCAGGGCTATTGGAAGCTTTCGGGACCGCGGTGTCTGTGACCCAGGTCACACAGCGCCGGCGGGTCCGCCGGCCAGGGCGCGCAGCCGGGCGCTGTCGCGGATGGTGATGCATTCCCTGGAAAGCTCGACCATGCCTTCGCGCTCAAAGCGGTGCAGCAGTCGCGTCACCATCTCGCGCACCGTGCCCAGTTCGTCGGCCAGTGACTGGTGTGTGGCCCTGACGTGGGCACCGTGTCCCAGCAGGGTGGCCGCCAGGCGGCTGTCCAGCCGCTGGAAGGCCACCGCTTCGATCAGTCCGGTGAGATCGGCCATGCGGGCGGCAAACAGCCCGAGCACGAAGTCACGGAAACCGGCGTCTTCCAGTGCCGTCCGGAAGTGCTCGGGCGGCAGCATCACCAGCGTGGTGGGCGCCGTCGACAGGCCTCTGGCCGTCAGGGCCTGGTTGGCAAACAGGCCCGCCGAGGACACCAGGCACATCTCGCCGGGTTGCACCCGGTACAACTCCAGCTCGCGGCCACTGGGAGAGGCTCGGCTGACCCGCACCTCGCCGTCGAGCACCAGCGGGAAGCCCTGGCAAGGGTCCTTCTCGCGGAACAGCACCGTGCCCAGGGGCACCGTGATCACCGGCAGACCCGACAAGGTCTGCGCCTGCGACGCCAGCGAGGGGTACAGTGACAGCAGGCGCTGAGCTTGGGTGTCGTCCATGTCCGGGATTGTAGGCAGACCGCCTGTCGGGATCCGAACACGAAGCTTAAGTTCATTCAAATTTCTTGAATGAAGGCTTCAAGCGCCTTCGCTCCCGCCTGCGGTCCAACTTCCTACACTGCCGGCGTGAACTCCACACCTGCCTTGCGCTACCACCCGGTCTCGGTGCTCTTGCACTGGGTTCTGGGCCTGGCTTTGATCGGTTTGTTCGCGGTGGGTCTGTACATGACCGATCTGCCGTTCTCGCCCCAGCGACTGAAGCTCTACAACTGGCACAAGTGGGCCGGTGTCACGCTGCTGGCGCTGTCCGCTTTCCGTCTCATCTGGCGCCTGACGCACCGCCCGCCGGCTTTGCCGGTCGCCATTGAATCGGCGATGCCCGGCTGGCAGAAGCTGGCCCACCATGCCACACACCATGGTTTGTACCTGCTGTTCTTTGCGGTGCCCCTGCTGGGCTGGGCCTACAGCTCTGCGGCGGGCTTTCCCATCGTGCTCTTCGGCGTGCTGCCCCTGCCCGACTTCGTGCCGGTCAGTGAGGAACTTGCCGAGCTGATCAAGCCTCTGCACAAGCTGTCGGCCTTCGCCATGATGGCGCTCGTGCTGTTGCATGTGGCCGGTGCTCTCAAGCACCAGCTGGTCGACCGCGACGGCCTCATTGCCCGGATGGGCTTCGGCCGACGCTGACACTCACCCTTCACAGGAACATCTCCCATGACCTTCATGCGTCCCGTGTCCTTCGTGCTGGCCTCGGCCCTGTGGCTGCCCCTGGCTGCGCAGGCCCAGCAGCAGCTCGTGCCCGCCCAGAGCGAAATTGGTTTTGTCAGTCGCCAGATGGGCGTGCCGGTCGAAGGCAAGTTCAAGACCTTCAGCGCGCAGGTGGCCTTCGATCCGGCCAAGCCGGCCGCCAGCAACATTGCCTTCACCGTCGATACCGGCAGCGCCACGCTCGGGGTGCGAGAGACCGATGTCGAGCTGCCCAAACCCATCTGGTTCAACGTGGCCCAGTTTCCCAAGGCCACCTTCCAGTCCAGCAGCGTCAAGCGGGTGGACGCCAGCAAGTTCGAGGTGGCCGGCAAGCTGACGATCAAGGGCGTGAGCAGTGACGTGGTCGTGCCAGTCACGCTGGCCCAGAGCGGCACCACCACCACCGCCACCGGCAGCTTCCCCATCAAGCGCCTGACCTTCCGCATCGGCGAGAAGGAATGGTCGGACACCTCCATGGTGGCCGATGAGGTGCAGGTCAAGTTCAAGATCGCGCTGACCGGTGTCGGCAAGCTCTGATCGCGTTTTCCCGTTTGTCCGTTTTTTGTCCACAGAGGAGTTCAACCATGCGCAAATCCCTGACCCTGCTGGCGGCCGCCGCCGTGCTGTCCACCACCGGCCTCGCCCAGGCGGCCGACTACCAGATCGATCCGACCCACACCAACGTGATCTGGGAGCAGATCCACTTCGGCACCTCCACCAACCGTGGCAGCTGGGCCAAGAAGAGCGGCACCGTGCAGTTCGATCGCGCCGCCAAGACCGGCAAGGTCAACCTCACCCTGGACATGAGCTCGGTGACCACCGGCGTGACCCCCTTTGACAACCACCTCAAGGGCGACGATTTCTTCGCCGCCGACAAGCATCCCACCGCCACCTTCGTGGGTGACAAGTTCGTCTTCAACGGCGACAAGGTCAGCGAAGTGCAGGGCGCCCTGACCCTGCGCGGCCAGACCCACCCGGTCACGCTTAAGGCGGTGCGTTTCAACTGCTTTGACCACCCGATGCTCAAGCGCGAAGTCTGCGGCGGCGACTTCGAGACCACCATCAAGCGCAGCCTGTGGGGCGTGAACTGGGGCCTGAACATGGGCGTGCCGGACGACACCAAGATCGTGATCCAGGTCGAAGCCATCAAGCAGTGATGCGCATCGTCTGAGAAAGTCTTTGCCAATGGAAAGGCCCGCCGCGTGCGGGCCTTTTGCTTGCGCGCCTACCATTGCCCTGCGGAGGTGTTGGCCATGCGAAAGCTCTTGACCTTGCTGGTGCCCGTCGGGCTGTGGGCGGCATTGCCTCTGAGGGCGGCCGACTTCACCCTGGACCCGACCCATACGTTTGCCACCTTCGAGATCGACCATTTTGGTGCCACCACCAACCGGGGACGATTTGACCGAAAGCAGGGGAGTGTGTTCTTTGACCGCATCGCCGGTGTCGGTCGCGTGGACATCACCATCGATGTGGCGTCCGTCAGTACCGGGACGCCGGCCTTTGACCGTCAGTTGCTCGGTGCCGATCTGCTGGACGCCGAGCGATATCCGACAGCCCGGTTCGTGTCCGAGCGCTTCATTTTCCAAGGCGACCGCGTCACGTCGGTGGAGGGGCAGCTGACGCTGCGCGGCCAGACACGGCCCGTCTCCTTCCGGGCACTGAAATTCAACTGCTACAACAGCCTGGTGTTCAAGCGCACCGTGTGTGGGGGCGAGTTCGACACCGTCATCGATCGCACCGACTTCGGCATCGACTACCTGGTGCGCTTCGGCGTGGCGCGGGACGTGAGGTTGCTGGTCCAGATCGAGGCGATTCAGCCCTGAGCTTGCCGGGTTTGCGGGGTTGACGGCTGTGTGTCGGCCTCCAGGCGCTCCAGAAACAGGAGCGCCTGTGTCCGGCTGGTCCCGCACATTTCCGGGCTGGGCGGCAGCGAGGCGCAGACGGCGGGCCGTTCGGGCAGGCCGAACAGCCGGCAAGCCAGGGCCTCATCCAGGTGGGGACATCTCATGCCCGCCGGCTTGCCGCCCGGCAGGCCGGGCAGGGGGCTGCTGATCGAGGGGGCGATGCAGCAGGCGGCGCAGCCTGGACGGCAGTCCATCCGCGGCTGGTCAGGCGCTGAAACGCCGCGCGGCCCAGAGCACCTGGTCGATCACGCCGTGCACGGCGGTGCGCTGCGCGTCGTTGCT
>Ga0114986_1000380_pt1 | contig 12563 bp, 12 predicted proteins | sample Shrwel1BS1Day17_FD_96988 | JGI IMG/M metagenome (GOLD analysis project Ga0114986, IMG submission 96988) | Subsurface microbial communities from deep shales in Ohio, USA - Utica-3 well 1 S-1-Day17 | ecosystem: Environmental > Aquatic > Deep subsurface > Shale gas/oil reservoir > Produced... | reverse complement strand
CTGCGCCCGCCTTTGGCGAAAGCTACACCTATGACGGCAGCCCGGCGCGTCCGGACGCGCCGGGCTGCCGTCATAGGTGTAGCTTTCGCCAAAGGCGGGCGCAGTGACGGTCAGGTCGAACCACGGCCGCCCTTCGATCACCGCTGCGCGCAGGGCGGAATCGATGGCAAAGGCCAGCCGTTCGCCTCCGCGTCCGGAAAAATCGGCAATGGCGATGGACTGGGCGCGCGAAGGCGCGTCGGCCCCGGCGGCATAGATACCTTCGACCGGGACCGTTTCGGCCTGCACCCCGGTTGCGCAGAGCGCCGCCGCCCATCCGATCATCAGCTTCAACCGCATCGCCCCGCCCCCGTTCAACAAGCTGCGGCCCAAATTTCGCAGTCTATGCCGGGACAGACAAGCCGCCTTGGCGAGACTTGCCAGCGCGCGGGCCGCCGTGCGAAGGCCTGCGCCATCATGCTGACCTTCTGCTCCCCCGCCCAGAACGCCCACGCGCCGCTTCTCGAACTCGTCAACGGGCAGGCCGAAGCGCACGCGGAAATCCCGGCGCGGCTCGAAAATATGCTCGCGGCGATGGGCGCAGTGCGTCCACCGGAGGATCACGGGCTGGAGGCGATCCTTGCGGTGCATGATCCGGCCTACGTCGCCTTCCTGCAATCCGCGCATGATGCATGGCTGGCCGCCGGGCGCGAGGGCGATGCCATCGGCTATGCCTTCCCCGTGCGCGGGCGGCGGCCGCTGGGGCTGGAGCGGATCGACGGCAGGCTCGGGCAATATGGGTTCGACACGGTAACACCGATCGCGGCGGGCACGTGGCAGGCAGCTTACGGCGCGGCGCAATCGGCCATCGCTGCGGTCGAGGCGAAGGCATCAGGCGAGGCGCGCCACGCTTTCGCCCTGTGCCGCCCGCCGGGGCATCATGCCGGCGCGGACTATTTCGGCGGCTATTGCTACCTCAACAACGCCGCCATCGCCGCCCGCGCAGCCGCCTCGCGGGGGATGGGGCCGGTCGCGGTGCTCGATGTCGATTACCACCACGGCAACGGGACACAGGACATCTTCTATGAAGACGGGAGCATCTTCTTCGCTTCGATCCACGCCGATCCGAAGACCGATTTCCCCTATTTCTGGGGCCACGCGGAAGAACGCGGCGCGGGCGACGGCGAAGGGACAACCTTCAACCAGCCGCTCCCGCGCGGCACGGATTGGACTGCGTATGAAGGCGCGCTTGGCAAGGCCTTGGAGGCCATCGCCCGTTTCGGCGCAACAACGCTAATCGTCAGCTATGGCGCAGACACCTTTGCCGAAGACCCCATCTCGCAATTCGCCCTCACGACAGACGATATGCAGCGCATGGGGGCGGCCATCACCGCGCTGGGCCTGCCGACGGTCACCGTGATGGAAGGCGGCTACAACGTCGCGGCGCTGGGCCGCAACGTTGCCGCTTTCATCGCCGGGCTGGAGGGCGCTTAGGCCCCGCCGGTCGGCTTGGCCTGCGGTTCGATGACGCGCAGGTGAAGCTCGCGCAAGGAGCGCGGTTCAGCCGGGCTCGGCGCGCCCATCAGCAGATCTTCGGCGCGCTGGTTCATCGGGAAGAGCGAGATCTCGCGCAGGTTCTTCGCGCCGCACAGCAGCATGATGATGCGGTCGACACCCGCAGCCATCCCCCCGTGCGGCGGCGCGCCATACTGGAAGGCGCGGTACATGCCGCCAAAGCGCTCCTCGACGTCCGCCTTGGAGAGGCCAACGATCTCGAACGCCTTGACCATCGTCTCGGGCTTGTGGTTGCGGATCGAGCCGCTGGCGATTTCATAGCCGTTGCAGACCAGATCGTACTGGAACGCCTTGATGGTCAGCGGGTCCTGTCCGTTGAGCGCATCAATCCCGCCCTGCGGCATGGAGAAGGGGTTGTGGCTGAAATCGACCTTCTTCTCGTCCTCGTTCCATTCGTAGAACGGGAAATCGACGATCCAGCAGAGCTCGAAGCGGCTTTCGTCGATCAGGCCCAGTTCCTCGCCCACCCGGATGCGCGCGGCACCGGCGAGCTTGGCGGCGTCGGCTTCCTTGCCCGCGGCGAAGAACAAACCGTCATTCTCGCCGAGGCCGAGTTCGGCATAGAGTTCGGCCATGCGCTCGGTGCCATGGTTCTTGGCGATCGGCCCGCCGAACTCGCCGCCCTTGCGGGTGACATAGCCGAGGCCCGCATAGCCTTCCTTGCGCGCCCAGTCGTTCATGTCGTCGAAGAACTTCCGGCTCTTCTCGTGGGTCGCAGGCGCGGGGATGACGCGCACCACGCCGCCGCCGCCGACGATCTTCTCGAACAAGCCGAAGCCCGACTGCGTGAAGTGCGAGGACACGTCGCTGATGATCAGCGGGTTGCGCAGATCGGGCTTGTCCGAGCCATACTTCAGCATCGCCTCGTCATAGGGGATGCGCGGGAACTGGCCCGCCGGGGTCACGGCCTTGTCACCCGCGAACGCCGCAAAAGTGCCCTGGATCACCGGCTCCATCGTCTCCCACACTTCTTCCTGCGTGACGAAGCTCATTTCGAGATCGAGCTGGTAGAACTCGCCCGGCAGGCGGTCGGCGCGGGGGTCCTCGTCGCGGAAGCAGGGGGCGATCTGGAAATAGCGGTCGAAGCCCGCGACCATGAGCAGCTGCTTGTACTGCTGCGGCGCCTGCGGGAGCGCGTAGAACTTGCCCGCGTGGATGCGGCTCGGCACGAGGAAGTCACGCGCGCCTTCAGGCGAAGACGCGGTGAGAATGGGCGTCGAGAACTCGTTGAAACCGGCCGCGTTCATCCGCTGGCGCATGTCGGCGATCACCGCCACGCGAGTCATGATGTTCTTGTGCAGCGTTTCGCGGCGCAGGTCGAGGAAGCGGTACTTGAGGCGGATGTCCTCAGGATAGGGCTGCTCGTCGGCGACCGGCATGGGCAGTTCTTCAGCCGCGCTCTGAACCGTCACGCCGCGGGCGAAGACCTCGATGGCGCCGGTCGCAAGGTTGGCGTTGACCGTCTCGGCCACGCGCGCCTTGACCGTGCCCTCGATGGTCACGACGCTCTCGACCCGGAGCCCTTCCAGCACGGGCAGCGCCGGGCTGTCGCTGTCAGCCACGATCTGGGTGATGCCGTAATGATCGCGCAGATCGACGAACAGCACGCCCCCGTGGTCGCGCTTGCGATGGATCCAGCCCGACAGACGGACGGTCTCGCCCACGTTGGCGGAAGAAAGCTGTGCGCAAGTATGCGTGCGGTAGGGGTGCATTTTTGATTGTCCGAAGCTGTGCGGTGGCGAAGGCGCGCCTCTAGGCGAGGTGTCCGCGTAAATCCAGTGGGGCATGTTCCGACTGCGCAGCAGTCACGCCGCCCCCTGCCCGATCGTGCTGCGCCGGCGATGCAAACACAATTCCGCCGTCGCCCGGATATGCTCTGAAGAACAGCGACATAAGGGCTTTCCCTTGGGTGTGCCCTGCCCGGCCGCATGGCATGGCCCGAAGAGCGGAAGCAAGAATTGCCTCGCACGTGACCCGGCGGGGCAGATGGGCAGGAACGATGGGCGAGACGCCTGAAATTGTTGTGGTTCTTGGAAGCGCCCCGGATGCGACTCGCGGAAGGGCAGTATTGGCTCGTGTCGGTCAACAACGCCTATCGATTGACCGATCGCTTCCACTTCAGCTGCTTTTCAGGAGACTTCCCCGGCAAGTCCGAAGGGCTGCCACACCTGGTCAGAAACTTCATCTCCGAAAACGAATACATCGTCGCCCTGAACGCTTTCGGCGGACTGACAATGTGCGGCGCAACCATGTCGCTGGCGAGCGCATATTGGGCCATCCACGCGTTGCGTCCGCCGGTGCTGGCGTTCCTCGGCTGCGACATGGTCTACGGCGCGGGGCAGACGCATTTCTACGGCACGGGCGCACCCGATCCGCTGCGCATCGATCCGACGCTGCGTGATCTCTTCGCGAAATCATGCCGGCAGCAAGCAATTGCGGCAATTGAGGGCACGCATGTCGTCAACCTATCGTTGCTCCCGGAAAGCCGGCTTGCCGCGCCGCGTCTGGATGCGTCCCGGCTCGGCAATGCGGACGCAGTACTCTCGCTGGCGGCCCGGGCGCTAGCGCGGGGCGACGAAGCCATCGCGAATGCCCTGCAAATTCTTGATGACGAGCGCGCGGCGCCGTTCGACACCGGGATGACCGATTACATGCATCTGATGCAGGATGAGGCCTCACTGTGCTTCATCGACGACATTGACCGCCGCTGGCGCGAATGGGGCCGCAGGTTTATTGGCTAGTTGGCCGCAAAGGCCAGGCGAAACTGTGCGAAAGCGCCCTGACGGCGCTTATGCCGTTTCCATTTTCACCCTATCACGCTACGGCGCGCTCGCGCGGCGCTTGTCGAGCCCGGCTCGGTCGTCGGCGCGCTAACAGGGCAAGCCTTGCACACTGCAGTGCAGGCGCAAACTGGGTTCGAACCCGAGGGCGGCACTCCGCCCGCGACAAGCGAAAAGAAGACATGAAAATCCATCCGCTGATTACCACGACCGAGGCTCTCTCCGATCTCTGCACCCGCCTCGCCAAGTCTGAATTCGTGGCGGTCGACACCGAATTCATGCGCGAGAACACATATTGGCCGGAACTGTGCCTGGTGCAGATCGCCAATACCGAAGAGGCCGCCGCGATCGATCCGATGGCGCCGGGGATCGATCTTGCCCCCCTGCTCGACCTGATGTGCAACAATGAGGACGTGCTCAAGGTCTTCCATGCAGGCGGGCAGGATGTCGAGATCATCGTCAACCTCACCGGCAAGACCCCGCACCCGATCTTCGACACCCAGATCGCGATGATGGCGATCAGCCAGTCCGAACAGATCGGCTATGCCAATCTGGTCGAGACATGGGTGGGCGTCACCATCGACAAGGGCGCGCGCTTCACCGACTGGAGCCGCCGCCCGCTGACCGACCGCCAGATTGAATATGCCATCGGCGATGTCACCTATCTGGCAGGTATCTTCCCCAAGATCCTGAAAAAGCTGATCAAGACAAACCGGGGCCTGTGGCTGGATGCCGAGATGGAAAAGCTGGCGGACCCCGCCAACTACCTCACCGATCCCGGCGTCGCCTGGAAGCGCATCCGCCAGCCGGGCCGCAATCCGCAGGTGCTCGGCCGGATGAAGGCGCTCGCCGCATGGCGCGAGGCCGAGGCGCAGCACAAGAACATCCCGCGCGGCCGGATCATGCGGGACGAGACGCTCGCCGATATCGCCAGCCACCCGCCCAAGGGGCAGGCCGATCTGGCCAAGGTGCGCGGGCTTTCCGCCGCGTGGAAGGACAATGATATCGGCAAGCGCCTGATGAAGGTCCTCGCCGAGGCCGAGCCGCTCCCCAAGAGCGAGATGCCCGAAAAGATCAAGCAGGGCGCGCCGCTGGGCAAGGAAGGCGCGCTGGTGGCTGACCTTCTCAAGCTGCTGCTGAAGATTCGCGCCCGCGAGATCGACGTCGCCCCCCGCCTGCTGACCCGCGCCGACGAGATGGAGGCGCTGGCCGCAGGGGTGCGCGATCTGCCTGTTTTACAAGGCTGGCGCTTCGAGGTGTTCGGCAAGGACGCGCTTGATCTGGTCGAAGGCAAACTCGCCTTCGCGGTCGAGAAGGGCAAGCTCAAGATGACCCACATCGACGATGTGGTCACGCCCGAGCCTGCGCCCGACACGTTGGCGGCGGAGTAAGGCAAAGGCCGTGAGCACCTACCTCCCCACCATCAAGCAGCTGCAATATCTCGTCGCGCTTCACGAGCACGGGCATTTCGGCAAGGCGGCCGATGCCAGCTTCGTGTCGCAATCGACGCTGTCGGCGGGCATCCGCGAGCTGGAATCGCTGCTCGGCGTGACGCTGGTCGAACGTTCGCGCCGGGTGGTGCGCTTTACGTCGCTGGGCGAGCAGGTGGTGGCCAAGGCCAACCGGTTGCTGCGCGAGGCGGAGGAGCTGTCCGATCTGGTGCAGGCCGCCGGCAAGCCGCTGGTGGGCGAGCTGCGGATGAGCGTCATCCCCACCATCGCCCCCTTCCTGCTGCCGCGCATCCTGCCGCGCCTCAAGAAAGAACGTCCCGATCTCAAGCTGATGCTGCGCGAGGAGACGAGCCAGGATGCGCTCGAATCCCTCAATCACGGGCGGGTCGATTGCGTGCTGCTGGCCCTGCCCTTCGATACCGGCGATGCCGCGACCGCGCATATCAGCGATGACCGCCTGTTCATCGCCTTTCCCAAGGACGATCCCCGCGATCCGCCTGCCACGATCAAGCCCGACATGATCGATCAGGGCCGCCTGCTGCTGCTGGAGGATGGCCATTGCCTGCGCGATCATGCGCTGGCGGCGTGCAGCCGTTCAGAACTGCGCGCCAGTGCGGCGATGATCGGCACCAGCCTGCACACGCTGGTGCAGCTGGTGGATAATGACCTTGGCCTGACCATGCTGCCCGAAATGGCCCTGCGCGCCGGTATCCTCGCCGGGACCGAAGTGGTAGCGCGGCCGGTGGACAGCCCCACCGCCAAGCGCGAGATCGTGCTGGCATGGCGCAAGAACTCCCCGCGGGAGGCAGACTTCCTGCTGCTTGCCGAAGAACTGCGCGCCGGGTGATGGCGCTGTCCGGGCACGGCGGCGCGGCAGGACGTTCCGCGTGACCCCGCCCGATCAGGAGCCTCTGCCCTATCGCTTCGATGGCCGCCCTTCCCCGCGGGCCGGGGCCGGTTTCCTCCTTGCGATGCTGGGCCTGCTGCTGGGCGGCATCGTGCTGCTCAACAGCGGCGTGCTCGAGGCGTCCTATGCCGGGGTTGCTTTCATGGGGATCATCCCCTTCGCCATCGGCGCGCTGGTTACCGGCGCGGGGTTGCAGATCTATTCGCATTACGGCTGCATTCTCGCCCCCGTGCTGATCTTCGCGGTGATCTTCGCGCTGATGCATTTCACCGGAGCCGAAGGGCTGGTGTGCATCCTGATGGTCCTGCCTTTCTGGCTTGTTGCCGGCCTCGGCGGAGGGTTGGCGACCTGGGTGATCCACCGCCGCCAGCGCAGCCGCGGCGAGGCGGAGGGCGCGAGCCGGGTGCAGGCGGTGGCCCTGATCGCCCTGCCTTTCGCGCTGCTCCATGCCGAGGAAGCGAATCCGCCCGCGTGGGAAACCCGCACCGTCCTGCGTTCCGTCGAGATCGCCGCTGCGCGTGACACGGTGTGGCCGCTGCTCGTTACGATTCCCGATGTCCGCGCGGACGAGGGCCTTGCCACCTTCACCCACGATATCGCCGGCATCCCCCGCCCTTCCGAGGCGCGGCTGGCGGAGCGCGACGGTCAGCTGGTGCGTCTGGGCCGCTGGGGGACGCATATCCGTTTCGAGGAGCGCGTCACAACGCTCGTCCCCGGCCTGACGATCAGCTGGGATTTCGCCTTTCCCGACACTTCGGTGCAGGATTACACCGACCGCCATATCTCTCCCGACGGGCCGATGCTGAAAATCGCGAAGGGCGGCTACACCCTGACCCCGCTGCCCGGCGGACGCGTGCGGGTGAGCCTTGCCACCACCTACCGGATGCGCAGCCGGATCGGCTGGTATGCGGGCCTGTGGGGCGAGGTGATGCTGGGCGACGTGCACGACAACGTGCTCGCCATCATCAAGGACCGGGCCGAAGCGGGCGGGCGCTAGCCGCCCCTCAGCACTCCACCAGCGCGAGGCTCATGGCGAGGCCCGCGCCGATCGCGAGGCCCAGCGCCGGGCGGCGCAGCGGCATAACGCGGGCACGGCGGGCCTCGGCCTCGGCGGCGGCGTGACCCATCATGCGGTCAGTCTCGCGGTGCTCGAAATCGTCGACAAGGCCGTGCACATCCTCGGCGAGCAGTTCGGCATCATCTATCAGAGCAGAGGCGCGCGTGTAATCACCCCGTGCAATCGCCTCGCGCGCCTCGCGCTGGAGGCGGCGTGCGTGATCTGCCAATTGTCCGACGTAGGCACCGGGTTCGCCCCCCGGTTCCTCCATTGTATTCGATCCCATGAGAGATAGTGTAACCTGAAAATGCCGGGCCGCGCCAGTGCGAAACCTGCAAGTCAATCCATGTGCTTGAGGCCGACGCGCAGGTAATCCCAGCCGGTGATGCAGGTCAGCACCGCAGCCGTCCACAGCGAGATCAGGCCGACAAGGTGCACCCAGCTGTCCGCAATCGAACCGCACCCTTCGAACACGGATTGGCACGGCGCCCCGTGCACCGCACCGCCAAGAATCAGCGCGCCCAGCGATACCAGCTGAAAGGTCGTCTTCCACTTGGCGAGCGCCGAGACCGGAACCGAGACCTGGATGCCGCCGAGAAATTCTCGCAGGCCCGAAACCGCGATCTCACGCATGAGGATCACGAGGCCAGCGATCACATGGACATCGCCCGCATAGGGCCCGCGCAGATAGCCCTGCGCGGTCAGCACCAGAATGACCGCCGCGACCATGATCTTGTCGGCAATCGGATCGAGGAAGATGCCCAGCTTCGACACCGCCCCCTGCGCGCGCGCCAGATAGCCGTCGAAGAAGTCGGTGATGGCGATGATGCAATAGAGCACGAAGCCGATCAGATATCCGGCGCGCCATTCCGGCCACCACAGGAAAAAGGCCAGCAGCGGCACCGCGAAGATGCGCGACAGGGTGAGGATGTTGGGCAGGCTCGACATAGCTTGTGCCCTCCTCCCTAGCGCGGGTCGACGCGCGGCAAAACCCCCGGACTGCGCAGGCCTGCGCCTTTTGCGCTCTTGTGAAAGGCGCCTTGCGCGCTATGTGCCGGTATCTCACAGGGACGCAGCCGCACAACACCCGCATGACCACATCGACCGATCTGCTGCGTTCACGGCGCTTTGCTCCGCTGTTCGTCACCCAGCTGCTGAATGCGCTCAACGACAATCTCTACAAGAACGCGATGGTGCTGTTCATCGTGTACCAGCTGTATGATTCGCCGGAGATGGAGACGCTGATCAGCGGGGTTGCCACCGCGCTGTTCGTGCTGCCCTTCGTGCTGTTCTCGGCCACCGCCGGCCAGCTAGCCGACATGCGCGACAAGACCAGGATCATCCGCTGGATCAAGTTCGCCGAAATCATCATCATGTCGGTGGGCGCTGCCGGGCTGGTGATGGCCTCGCAGGGCATGGCAGTCGAAAGCGTCGCCATCCCGCTGATGTTCGTCGCCCTGTTCGCGATGGGTGTGCATTCGACCTTCTTCGGCCCGATCAAATACGCGATCCTGCCCCAGCATCTCGAAGGCGAACAGGTGCTGGCGGGCACCGGCCTGGTCGAGGCGGGCACCTATGTGGCGATCCTTTCGGGGATGATCCTGTCGGCGGTGTTCACGGTCAATGGCAGCACCATCGCGGTGATCGCGATCGCGGTTGTCGGCTATGCGGTGTGCCGCTTCGTCCCGCCTGCGCCCGCGCAATGCGAGGAGACCAAGGTCGACTGGAACCCGATCCGCGCCTCCAAGGACCTGATCGCCTTTTCGATGGGCAATATCGAGCTGCGCTATTCGGTGCTGGCGATCAGCTATTTCTGGGCGATTGCGGCGATCCTCGGCGTGCAGTTCTTCCCGCTCGCCAAGAATGTGCTGCTTGCCGACAAGCAGGTGGCGATGGTGATGCTGGTCGCCTTTTCCGCCGGCATCGCGATCGGATCGGTGGCGATCAACGCGCTTCTCAAAGGCCAGATCTCGGCGCGCCATTCAGCGGTTTCGGTGCTGGTGATGGGGGCGCTGCTGATCGGCTTCTACCTGCTGTGCCGGATGTGGGACCTGAAACCCGCGGGCGAGCTGTTCACTGTCGGCGAATTTCTCAGCCAGCCGCTGGCACTGGTGCTGGTCGCCAATCTGCTGCTGATCGCGGTGGCAGGCGGCATGTTCGTGGTGCCGCTCTACGCCTTCCTCACCACCCGCGTCGACAAGTCCGAAGCCTCGCGCTCGGTGGCGGCGAATAACTTCATCTCGTCGGTGTTCATGGCGGTGGGTGCGGGGGTTGCCGGGTTCCTCGGCTTCTTCGGCATCCCGCTGGCCGAACAATTGCTGTTCAGCCTCGCCCTGTGCCTTGTCTCGGCGCATCTGGCGCGCAAGCTGCACCGGGTGGAATTGCAGCGTCCGGCATAAGCGCCGACCGCCGCACGCCAGGTCCTCAGATAATGAAGGCGAACACCGCCAGCACTGTGGCCACATAGGTGCTGGCCACCCCGCGCACATCCTCGACCGTAAGCCGCCACAGGGCCTCTGCGGGAACCGGGATCAGATCGCGCTTCACATGCGGCGGCAGGCTCCTGCGGAACCAGTGGCGGGCGCTCTCGTCAGTGAGGACCAGGCTGCGACGCATGTGCGATTCTCCGTTCTGTTTTGACCGTTTTTAAGACTTTCTTAACTATTGGAAACGGCCTGCGACGGACCTGTCGCAGCGTGGGACAGACCGAGTTTGCACCGGCGTGCCGAGGTCGGTAGAGCCCGCGGCAGACGACGGGAGACTATCCAGATGACCGATTCCACAAGCCCGCAGGCGACACGCAGCGCCGCGGCTCTGCTGGTCGATTGCCTTGCCGAACAGGGCGCCAGCCGCATCTTCACCGTGCCGGGGGAAAGTTTCCTCGCCGTGCTCGATGCCCTGCCCGACCGGCCGGAGATCGAAGTCGTCACCTGCCGCCAGGAAGGGGGCGTCGCCTTCATGGCCTGCGCCGACGGCGCCATGACGGGGGAGCCCGGGATTGCCTTCGTCACCCGCGGCCCGGGCGCAACCAATGCCAGCATCGGCGTGCACGTGGCGCATCAGGATTCGCAGCCGATGATCCTGTTCGTCGGCGATGTGGCGCGCAGCGCACAGGGGCGCGAGGGGTTTCAGGAGGTCGATTTCCGCGCCTTCTTCGGCCCCGTCTGCAAATGGGCGGCGCGGATCGATGATCCGGCGCGAATCCCCGAATACATCGCCCGCGCCTGTGCCGTGGCGATCAGCGGGCGGCCCGGCCCGGTGGTGCTCGCCCTGCCCGAAGACATGCTGGTGGAACAGGTCCCCGCCGCCCTCGCCCCGCGCCCCAAGGCGCTGCGCCCGGCGCAGGCGGTGTGCCCCGATGCGATGCGCGCCCTGTTCGACATGATCGCCGATGCCGCCAGCCCCATCGCGATCATCGGCGGAGCGGGCTGGAACGCCAAGGCGCGCGATTACTTCCGGCAATTCGCGGAAAGCATCGGCCTGCCCGTGGCAACCGCCTTCCGCCGTCAGGATGCGATTGCGCCGGACAGCCCCGTTTATGCCGGCAATCTCGGCTATGGGCCGAACCCGAAGCTGATCGAGCGGGTGAAGAACGCCGACCTGATCATCGCCGTCGGCGCGCGGCTTGGCGAGGCGACCACCGATGGTTACGAGGTGCCGACTCTCGAACATCCCGGCCAGACGCTGGTCCACATCCATCCCGATCCGGAAGAGCTGGGCCGCGTCTATCGCACCGATCTGGCGCTGTGCTGCGCGATGGACGAATTCGCGGAATGCGCGATGCTGTGGGAAGATACGGGGATCATCCCCTTCGATGCCGGGGCAGAGGCCCATGCCGAATGGCTGGCGTGGTCCACGCCCCAGCCTTCAGGCGCGGCGATGGATCTTGGTGCCTGTGTGGGCGCAATGCGCGAAATGCTCCCCGAAGACACCATGATCTGCAACGGCGCGGGGAATTTCGCCGGGTGGTGGCACCGCTACTGGCGTTACGCGGCCTATCCTGGCCAGCTGGCGCCGACCTGCGGGGCGATGGGCTACGGCGTGCCGGCGGCTGTCGCGGCGGCGCTGCGCTTCCCTGAACGGACAGTGGTGGCTGTGGCAGGCGACGGGGACTTCCTGATGAACGGTCAGGAACTCGCCACGGCTGCACAATATGGCGCAAACATGATCGTGGTGGTCGTCGATAACGGGGCCTATGGCACGATCCGCATGCATCAGGAGCGGGAATATCCCGGCCGCGTTTCGGCAACCGCCCTCGCCAACCCCGATTTCGCGATGCTCGGCGCGGCCTATGGCGCGTGGAGCACGCGGGTGGAAACGACCGCAGAGTTCCTCGCCGCGCTGGAAAAGGCCAAGGGCCGCAGAGGCATCCGCCTGATCCACGCGGTGACCGATCTGGAACGCATTGCCGCAAGCGGCGCGACAATCAGCGGCCTGCGCGCGAGGGCGAAGGGCTGACCCGAAACGCCAAAGGCCGCCCCCTCGCCGGGAGGGAGCGGCCTTGCGGTGATTTGGCGCAGGCCTGTCAGATGCGGTTGATCGCGCCCTTGACCTTGCCCTTGGCCTTGTCGGCCTTGCCGTCGATTTCCTGCGCGCGCCCTTCGGCACGGGTTTCCGGATCGTGCGAGCGCTGTTTGGCTTCGCCGACCGCTTCCTTGACGGCACCCTTGGCCTTGTCGGTGAATTCACCCATGATGCTATCTCCTCGGTTCAAGCCAATGGATTTACTGGCTTTTCATAGGATCAACAGCTGAGAGGCCGGGTTCGTTCCGTGCCGCATGGCAGACGGTGGCAGCCCCGCGACGGGGTGCTCG
>Ga0114986_1000379_pt1 | contig 12591 bp, 10 predicted proteins | sample Shrwel1BS1Day17_FD_96988 | JGI IMG/M metagenome (GOLD analysis project Ga0114986, IMG submission 96988) | Subsurface microbial communities from deep shales in Ohio, USA - Utica-3 well 1 S-1-Day17 | ecosystem: Environmental > Aquatic > Deep subsurface > Shale gas/oil reservoir > Produced... | reverse complement strand
TCCAGGTCGAACAGCCAGACCCGCTCGCGGCGCTGCATGCGGCGCCCGGGGGGATCAGTGAGACCGGATCATCGTGCCGAAGGCCTGCTCGGTGAGGACCTCCAGCAGCATCGCGTGCGGCACGCGGCCGTCGATGATGTGTACCGCGTTCACGCCGCTCTTGGCAGCATCCAGTGCCGAAGCGATCTTGGGGAGCATGCCGCCCGAGATGGTGCCGTCGGCAAACAGCTCGTCGATCTCGCGTGCGGTCAGGTCGGTCAGCAACTGGCCGTTCTTGTCCAGCACCCCCGGGGTGTTGGTCAGCAGCATCAGCTTCTCGGCCTTGAGCACCTCGGCCAGCTTGCCGGCCACCACGTCGGCATTGATGTTGTAGTTCTCGTTGTGCTCGCCGAAGCCCAGCGGCGAAATCACCGGGATGAACTGGTCGTCCTGCAGGGCCTTGACCACGCTGGGATCGATCGCGACGATGTCGCCCACCTGGCCGACGTCGTGTTCCTTGTTGGGATCGGCCTTGTCCTTCATGCGCAGCTTGCGTGCGCGGATCAGGCCGCCGTCACGCCCCGTCAGGCCCACGGCCTTGCCACCAGCGGCATTGATCAGGCCCACGATGTCCTGCTGCACCTGGCCGGCCAGCACCCACTCGACCACCTCCATGGTCTCTTCGTCGGTCACGCGCATGCCCTGCACGAAGGTGCCCTTCTTGCCGATCTTGGCCAGCGCCTCATCGATCTGCGGCCCGCCGCCGTGCACCACCACCGGGTTCATGCCCACGAGCTTGAGCAGCACCACGTCCTCGGCGAAGTCCTGCTGCAGCGACGGGTCGGTCATGGCGTTGCCGCCGTACTTGATGACGATGGTCTTGCCGTGGAACTTGCGGATGTAGGGCAGGGCCTGGGCCAGGATCTCGGCCTGGTCGCGCGGGGCGATGTGCTGGAGGTCGTGATCAGGCGCGGATGCAGGGGTGTTCATGTGGAAAGGCTCCGGGGCGCAGGCGGATGCAGACGTTGGATGGGTGCCCGGATTCTAGGACGGTGGCTGGTGCGGCGCAGCACAGTGGCACCACGCGAATCGTTCGCCTGATGAACACGCCAGAGGAACCCCGGCACCAGGATGCACTCGAAAGGGGCAGTACCATCAGGCCGTTCTCTCAAGAGGTGTTCATGTCCCCAACCCTGTCCCGCCGCCAGCTCCTGGGCTGGATCGGCGCCACCGCTGCAGCCGCGAGCGTCCCGGCTTTCGCCGCGCGCAAGCCCCTGGTCGAGGTCTGGAAGTCCGAGAGCTGTGGCTGCTGCGGCGCCTGGGTCGAGCATCTGGAGGCCAACGGCTTCCAGGTGAAGGTCAACAACGTGCGCGGCCCGGCCGAGTACCGGGAGAAGCTGGGCATGCCCGACGAGTTCGGCTCCTGCCACACGGCCCAGGTGCAGGGCTACGTGCTGGAAGGCCACGTGCCCGCGCGCGAGATCCATCGACTGCTGGCCGAGCGCCCGGCCGCCATCGGACTGGCCGTGCCCGGCATGCCCATCGGCTCGCCCGGCATGGAAGTGGGCGACCGCCGCGATGCCTACGACGTGGTCCTGGTCGGCCGTGACCGCAAGGGTCGCGTCTACCAGCACTACACCGCCATCACCGGCACCCGGACCTGAAAGGCCCTGCGATGAAACGCCTGCTCACGACACTTGCCCTGGTCACCTCTGCCACGTTCGCCTTCGGCCAGGCTGCCGAGGGCGAAGTGCGCCGGATCGACAAGGCCGGCGGCAAGATCACGATCAAGCACGGCGAGATCAAGAGCCTGGACATGCCGCCCATGACCATGGTCTTCCGCGCCGATCCGCCCAGCCTGCTCGACAAGGTGCAGGTGGGCGACAAGGTCAGCTTCGAGGCCGCCAAGGTCGGCGGCACCTACACGGTCACGGCCATCGACAAGAAGTGATCGCCGTCGGATCAGAAGTGGATGCCCCGCATCATCTGCTGCAGGGCGATCGCCTCGGCTGACAACTGCGGCTTGCCGCCCTTCTCGCCCTTGGCCGCCTCGCTGTCGGGGAACATGCGGAAGCTCGTGTTCATGATGATCTGCGCCACACGCGGCACCAGGGCGTGCAGCACCTGGCCGAGGATGCCCAGGCGCGTGGCGATGCGCACCGGCTTGTGCACCACCGCCTGCGCGATCATGTCGGCGGCCTCTTCCGGTGCCAGTGTCGGCACGTTGTTGTAGATCTTGGTCGGCGCGATCATCGGCGTGCGCACGAGCGGCATGTTGATGGTGGTGAAGGTCACGCCCACGTCCGCGAACTCGCTGGAGGCGCAGCGCGTCCAGGCGTCGAGCGCCGCCTTGCTGGCCACATAGGCCGAGAAGCGCGGCGCATTGGTCAGCACGCCGATCGAGCTGATGTTGACCACGTGGCCCTTCTTCTTGGCCACCATGCCGGGCAGCAGGCCCATGGTGATGCGCAGGCAGCCGAAGTAGTTGAGCTGCATCGTGCGCTCAAAGTCGTGGAATCGGTCGTAGCTGTTCTCGATCGCACGACGGATGGAGCGTCCGGCGTTGTTGATCAGCACATCCACCCCGCCAAACTCGTCGTTCAGCCAGGCCACCAGTTCGGCGCAGCTGGCCTCGTCGGCGATGTCGGCCGAATACACATGCACCTGTGCATCGGCACCGGCAAATTCGACGATCTCCTTCTTCGCCTCCGCCAGCTTGGCTTCGTCGCGTGCGCAGATCACGGTGATCGCCCCCGCCTCGGCAAACTTCTTGGCCGCGGCCAGGCCGATGCCCGAGGAGCCGCCGGTGACCAGCACCACCTTGCCGCCCACGGCCCCCTGCAGCGAGCGGTCGATGAAGAGGTCGGGGTCGAGATGGCGCTCCCAGTAGTCCCACAGCACCCAGGCGTAGTCGTGCAGGTTGGGGCAGGCGATGCCGCTGCCCTTCAGGGCCGCCTGGGTTTCGCGGCAGTCAAAGCGCGTGGGATAGTTGACGAAGGTGAGGATGTCCTCGGGCAGGCCCAGGTCCTTCATCACCGCGTTGCGCACGCGGCGCACCGGCGCCAGCGCCATCATCCCCTTCTTCACCGCCTTCGGGATGAAGCCCAGCAGGGCGGCGTTCACGAAGACGTTCATCTTCGGTGCATGCGCGGCCTTGCTGAAGATGTCCAGCACGTCGCCCACGCGGTAGCCCTTGGGATCGACGAGGTGGAAGCACTTGCCGGCCGGCGGGGTCTTGGCATGGCTGATGTGATCGATCGCATCGACCACGAAGTCCACCGGCACGATGTTCACGCGCCCGCCTTCGAGGCCCACCATCGGCATCCAGGGCGGCAGCAGCTGGCGCAGGCGCTGGATGAGCTTGAAGAAGTAGTAGGGCCCATCGATCTTGTCCATCTCGCCGGTCTGCGAGTCGCCCACCACCATCGCCGGGCGGTAGACCGTCCAGGGCACCTTGCACTCCTTGCGCACGACCTTCTCGCTCTCGTGCTTGGTGTGGAAGTAGGGATGGTCGAGGTTCTCGGCCTCCTCGAACATGTCCTCGCGAAACACGCCTTCGTACAAGCCCGCCGCGGCGATCGACGACACATGGTGGAAGTGCGCCGCCTCGATGGCCTTGGCGAACTCCACCGTGTGGCGGGTGCCATCGATGTTCACGGCCACCTGGGTCTCGGACGCCGCCGCCAGGTCGTACACCGCGGCCAGATGGTAGAAGTGATCGATCTGGCCCTTCAGGGCCTTCACATCCTCGGCCGACACCCCGAGCTTGCGCTGGGTGAGGTCGCCATAGACCGGGATCGCCCGCGCCTTGCTCACGCCCCAGTACTCGAGCAGTTCGGGCACCTTGGCCTGGCTTTCCTTGCGCAGCAGGAAGTGCACGACCGCGCCGCGGCGCTCCAGCAGCTTCTTGACGAGACGTTTGCCGATGAAGCCGGTGGCACCGGTGACGAAATAGTGCATGACTGCCCTCCTGATGACGATGGTCCCGATTCTTGACCAAGCCCGCTCGCTGCCTGCTGCGCGATTTCCCCAGGGGCCCGTAGAGACCGCTCACTAGAGAATTAGGCTGTCGCGCCTAGGCCCCCCGCCTATAGTGACCCTGTCTCCACGCAACCTGGAAGGAAGACCGATGGTCAAGAAGCTTCAGAAGATGGCCGAGAAGAAGGCCGCCTCCCCTGCCGGCCTGCTCGACTCGCAGCTGGCCGCCACCGTGCGCGACTCGGCCCAGCAGATCTGGCTGGCGGGCCTGGGCGCGTTCTCCAAGGCGCAGGCCGAGGGTGGCAAGGTCTTCGAGGCCCTGGTGAAGGAAGGTGTGTCGCTGCAGCGCAAGACCCAGGCCGTGGCCGAGGACAAGATCGGCGAAGTCACGGGCAAGATGAGTGCCATGGCTGGTGACATCTCGGGCCGTGCCGGTCAGCACTGGGACAAGCTCGAATCTATCTTCGAGGAGCGCGTCTCCCGCGCCCTGAACAAGCTGGGCGTGCCCAGCCACAAGGATGTCGATGCCCTGATCGCGCGCATCGACGAACTCAGCCAGGCGGTGGCCAAGCTGTCGAAGACCCCGGCCAAGGCGGCCAACGGGTCTGCCAAGCCGGCTGCCAAGGTGGCTCGCAAGACGGCGGCAGCGAAGAAGCCTGCCGCCAAGCGGGCGCCGGCTCGCAAGGCCGCTGCCTGAGGATGCCCGCCCGCGCCGCCTCCGCGCGCATCGGCCTGGCCCTGGCCGGGGGTGGCCCGCTGGGTGCCATCTACGAGATCGGGGCGCTGTGCGCGCTGGACGAGGTGCTCCAGGGCGTCACGCTCACCCAGTGCGACGGCTATGTGGGCGTCTCGGCCGGCGGCTTCATTGCGGCCGGTCTGGCCAATGGCTACACCCCTCGCGAGCTCTGCCGCGCGTTCATCGAGAACCTGGGCCCTGCCAGCGAGGTCTTTGAGCCTTCACTGCTCGTGCGCCCGGCCGTGGGCGAGTTCCTGCGTCGCGGGGCCGCGCTGCCCGGCCTGCTGGGCTCGGCCGCCTGGCACTACGCTTTCGGCCGACGCTCGCTGATGAGTGCCGTGGAGCGGCTGGGCCGTGCCCTGCCCACCGGCCTGTTCTCGAACGAGCAGATCCACACCCGGCTGGCCCAGCTTTTCTCGGAGCCCGGGCGCAGCAATGATTTTCGAACCCTGGGCCGCAAGCTCGTGCTCGTGGCCACCGATCTCGACAGCGGATCGGCAGCGCCTTTCGGCCAGCCCGGTTGGGACCATGTGCCCATCTCACGCGCCGTGCAGGCCAGCGCCGCGCTGCCCGGGCTGTTCCCGCCCGTGGAGATCGACGGTCGGCACTATGTGGACGGTGCGCTGAAGAAGACGGTACATGCCTCGGTACTGCTGGAGCAGGGCCTGGACCTGATGATCTGCCTGAACCCGCTGGTGCCCTTCGAGGCGCGAGAGGCCGATGGCGCGGCCCCCCCCATCCCCCGCATCGCCGACGGCGGCCTGCCCGTGGTGCTGTCGCAGACCTTCCGCTCGATGATCCATTCGCGCCTGGAGCTTGGCCTGCGCAGCTACGAGCGGGCCTATCCCGGCACCGACATCGTGCTCTTCGAGCCCGAGGCTCACGATGCCGAGATGTTCCTGGCCAACACCTTCAGCTATTCGCAGCGGCGTCGCCTGGCCGAGCATGCCTACCAGAGCACACGTCAGGCCTTGCGCACCCGGTTCGGTGAGTTGGCACCCCGCCTGGCTCGCCACGGCCTGTCACTGAACGAGGCCGCGCTGGCAGATACCGCGCGCACCCTGCTCGACGCGCGCGCCGCAGGCCGTCGTGAGCGGGGCAGCCGGGCGCTCGCATCGCTGCGGCACACCCTCGACCGCCTGGAGCAGCACGTCGCCCAGGCCTGAAGCCGCTGAGGAGTGCCTCAGCTGCGGTAGTCGGCGTTGATGCTGACGTAGTCGTGCGAGAAGTCGCAGGTCCACACCGTGGCCCGTGCGTTGCCGCGCCCGAGCAACACCTTCACGGTGATTTCCGCCTGCTTCATCACGCGCTGGCCGTCCTCTTCCCGGTAGTCGGGATGACGCCCGCCCTGGCGGGCCACATGCACATCATCCAGATAGAGATCGATCTTCGTCTGGTCGAGGTCAGTGATGCCGGCATAGCCCACCGCAGCCAGAATGCGGCCGAGGTTGGGGTCGCTGGCGTAGAAGGCCGTCTTCACGAGGGGCGAATGGGCGATGGCGTAGGCCACCTTGCGGCACTCGTCCTTCGTGGCGCCACCTTCCACACGCACGGTGATGAACTTCGTCGCCCCTTCGCCGTCACGCACGATGGCCTGGGCGAGCTGCTGCGCCACGTCGATCACGGCCTCGCGCAGTGCGGCCCCCTCGGGGGATTCAAGCTGGGTGATCGGCGCATGACCCGCCTTGTGCGTCGCCACCACCACGAAGGCGTCGTTGGTGGAGGTGTCGCCATCGATGGTGATGCGGTTGAAAGACTGGTCCGCCACCTCGCGCACCAGGGCCGGCAGCAAGGCCGCGTCGATGTTTGCATCGGTGGCCAGGAAGCCCAGCATCGTGGCCATGTTGGGCCGGATCATGCCGGCACCCTTGGCTATCCCGGTGATCGTGACCGTCTTGCCACCGATGCTCACCTGGCGCGACACGGCCTTGGGCAAGGTGTCGGTCGTCATGATGGCTTCGGCGGCGTTCGCCCAGTTGTCGGCCTTCAGGTCGCCCACGGCGGCCGGCAGGCCCGCCACGATGCGATCCACCGGCAGCGGCTCCATGATCACGCCGGTGGAGAACGGCAGGACCTGGGAAGGCGCCACACCGAGCTGCTTCGCCAGCGCCTCGCAGGTGGCGCGCGCACGCGCCAGCCCGTCCTCGCCGGTGCCCGCATTGGCATTGCCGGTGTTGATCACGAAGGCCCGCACGCCCGCACCCGCCGCGAGGTGTTCCCGCGCCACCTGCACCGGTGCGGCGCAGAAGCGGTTCTGGGTGAAGACGCCAGCGACCGCCGCCCCCTCGTCGAGCACGAAGGCACAGACGTCCTTGCGGTTGGCCTTGCGCACACCGGCCATGGCAATGCCGATACGCACACCGGGCACGGCATGCAGCGACTGGGGATCAGGGGCCAAGAGGTTCACAGGCATCGAAGCGCTCCCGGTTTCAGGCCAGCTTGCCGTGGCAATGCTTGTACTTCTTGCCACTGCCGCAGGGGCAAGGATCGTTGCGCCCGACCTTGGGCACCTGCACGGCCGCCGTGCGCGGGTCGGTTTCGCTCGCCACCGAGCCATCCTCGTTCGGATGGGTGTAGGTCACGTTGCTGATGTGCTCGGCCTTGTCCTCGATGGCTTCGGCCGCCTGGGCCACCTGTTCCTGCGTCTGGATGCGCACGGTCAGCAGGATGCGCGTGACCTCCAGCTTCACCACGTCCAACAGCTGCGAGAAGAGCTCGAAGGCCTCGCGCTTGTATTCCTGCTTCGGGTTCTTCTGGGCGTAGCCGCGCAGGTGGATGCCCTGGCGCAGGTAGTCCAACGCCGCCAGATGCTCACGCCAGTGGGAGTCGATGGACTGCAGCAGCACCATGCGCTCGAACTGGGCGAACTGCTCCTTGCCCACCCGCTCGACCTTGGCCTCGTAGGCGGCGTGGCCGGCCTTCACGACCCGCTCGACGATGTCTTCGTCGGTGACGGCCTCGCTGGCCTCCACCCACTGCCGCAGGTCCACCTCGAGCTGGAACTCGTCGCGCAGCGTCGTCTCGAGCGCGACGAGGTCCCACTGCTCCTCGACGCTTTCCACCGGCACGTGGTTACGCACCAGGTCCGTCAGGGCCCCCTCACGCAGATGCGCGATCTGGGCGCTGATCTCGGTGGCATCCAGGATGTCGTTGCGCTGCTGGTAGATGACCTTGCGCTGGTCGTTCGACACGTCGTCGTACTCGAGCAGCTGCTTGCGGATGTCGAAGTTGCGGGCCTCGACCTTGCGCTGCGCACTTTCGATCGAGCGTGTGACGATGCCCGCCTCGATGGCCTCGCCATCGGGCATCTTCAGGCGGTCCATGATCGCCTTGACGCGGTCGCCGGCGAAGATGCGCATCAGCGGGTCTTCGAGCGAGAGGTAGAAGCGCGAGGAGCCCGGGTCGCCCTGGCGGCCCGAGCGACCGCGCAGCTGGTTGTCGATGCGGCGCGACTCGTGGCGCTCGGTGGCGATGATGCGCAGCCCGCCCAGCGCCTTGACCTGCTCATGCACGCCCTGCCACTCCGACTTGAGCTTGTCGATGCGCAGCTGCTTCTCGGTCTCGCTCAGGGCCTCGTCGGCTTCGATGAGCTGGACCTGCTTTTCGACGTTGCCGCCCAGCACGATGTCGGTGCCGCGGCCGGCCATGTTGGTGGCAATCGTGATCATGCCCGGGCGGCCGGCCTGGGCGATGATCTCGGCTTCCTTGGCGTGCTGCTTGGCGTTGAGCACCTGGTGCGGCAGCTTGGCCTTGGCCAACAGCTCGGAGATGAGCTCGGAGTTCTCGATCGAGGTGGTGCCCACCAGCACCGGCTGACCGCGCTCATGGCAGTCGCGGATGTCGGCGATCACCGCGTCGTAGCGCTCGCGGCTCGTCTTGTAGACGCGGTCCAGGTCATCCTTGCGCTGCGTCGGCTTGTTCGGCGGGATGACCACGGTCTCCAGGCCGTAGATCTCCTGGAATTCATAGGCCTCGGTGTCGGCCGTGCCCGTCATGCCGGCCAGCTTGCCGTACATGCGGAAGTAGTTCTGGAAGGTGATCGACGCCAGGGTCTGGTTCTCGGCCTGGATGGCCACGCCTTCCTTGGCCTCCACCGCCTGGTGCAGGCCATCGGACCAGCGGCGCCCGGCCATCAGGCGGCCGGTGAACTCGTCCACGATGATCACTTCACCGTTCTGCACCACGTAGTGCTGGTCGCGGTGGAAGAGGTGGTGGGCGCGCAGTGCGGCGTAGAGGTGGTGCACCAGGGTGATGTGTGCCGGGTCGTAGAGGCTCGCACCCTCGGCCAGCAGCCCGGCCTGGGTCAGCACCCGTTCGGCGTTTTCGTGGCCCTGCTCGGTCAGGAAGACCTGGCGGCTCTTCTCGTCGAGCGTGAAGTCGCCGGGCTCGATCACCCCCTCGCCGGTGCGCGGGTCGGCCTCGCCGATCTGGCGCTTGAGCTGCGGCACCACCTGGTTGATGCGCATGTACAGCTCGGTGTGGTCTTCCGCCTGGCCACTGATGATCAGCGGCGTGCGCGCCTCGTCGATCAGGATGGAGTCCACCTCGTCGACGATGGCGTAGTTCAGGCCCCGCTGCACGCGATCGGCCGTCTCGTAGACCATGTTGTCGCGCAGGTAGTCGAAGCCGAACTCGTTGTTGGTCCCGTAGGTGACGTCGGCCGCATAGGCGGCCTGCTTGTCAGCGCGAGACATCAGGGGCAGGTTCACCCCCACGCTCAGGCCCAGGAAGCTGTACAGCCGGCCCATCCATTCGGCATCCCGGCGGGCGAGGTAGTCGTTCACCGTCACCACATGCACGCCCTTGGAGGCCAGCGCATTGAGGTAGACCGGCAGCGTGGCGGTGAGCGTCTTGCCTTCGCCGGTGCGCATTTCGGAGATCTTGCCGTTGTGCAGCGCCATGCCACCGACCATCTGCACGTCGAAATGGCGCATCTTCAGCACGCGCTTGCTGGCCTCTCGCACCACGGCGAAGGCCTCGGGCAGCAAGTCGTCGAGCGTCGCCCCCTGGGTCAGGCGTTGGCGGAATTCATCGGTCTTGGCGCGCAGCGCGGCATCGTCCAGTGCCTCGAACTGGGGTTCCAGCGCGTTGATGCGCTCCACCACACGCCGGTATTGCTTGAGGAGCCGGTCGTTGCGACTGCCGAAAATCTGGGTGAGAAGCTTGGGCAACATGCGCGATGGGAAGGGATAGGAAGAAGAGGCAGCCTCGGGGCTGCGGACGTCGAGGCGTCACGTCAAGGCGAAAGAGCCCCGGCAGGCTGCCGGCGCCCCAAAGCATTTGAGTTTAGCACCCGGTCACACGCCCGGATGCATGGGGCATCAGGCGTTGCAGGGGCCGCCACGGTGGGCGGCGGGACCGGCTCAGGGCGCCGCCGGGCGGGCCGCCGTCGCCTGGGCGACCGACGAGCGTCGGGGCGCCTGACCGGCCAGGAAGCGGGCCGGGTTCTGGGGAACTCCTGCCACCAGCACCTCGAAATGCAGGTGCGGCCCGGTGGAGCGGCCGGTGGAACCCACCTCGGCGATCACCTGGCCACGCTTGACCAGATCGCCCTGTTTGACCAGCAGCTTCGAGGCATGGGCATAGCGCGTGACGAGCTGGTTGCCATGGTCGATGTCCACCATGTGGCCGTAGGCCGAGTGGTACTCGGCGGCAATCACGACCCCCCCGGCCGCCGCCTGGATGGGCGTGCCCGTGGGAGCCGGAAAGTCCAGACCGGTGTGCAGGGCCTGACGGCCGGAGAACGGATCTTCGCGGAAACCGAACCCCGAACTGGTGGGCGCAGCCACGGGGCGGCTGTTCGGAATCATCAGCGCCTGCATGCGCTGCTCGAACAACTGGGACTCGATCAGGGTGAAGAGATCGGCATTGAGGGCTGCCGCCTGGTCGAGCTCGTCCATGAGGCGATTGAGCTGCTCGAACGAGGGTTGCCCCGTGGGCACATACGGCCCGCCCTTCGGCCCGTCGGGCACCGCGGCCTTGATCTCATCGGGCTTGAGACCCACCATGTCCGACACCCGCTCACCCACGGCCTCGAGCTGCACGAGCCGGGCCTGCATCTCGCCCACCTTGCGGGCCATGGCATCGAGGTTCTCGCGCAGGAAGCGGTCGCGTTGCGCGAACTCGTCCTTCACGACCAGGCGCACGATCTGGCTGACGACCGGCCAGCCCTCACGGGCGGCTTTCAGGAAGATGAAGTGGTAGATCAGGCCCGACAACACCAGCAGGAGGCTCAGACCACCCGACATCAGCGCGGCCAGCTGCCAACGGCTGAGCGTCAGCACACGCGTTCGCGTGAACCGGCTGTGGGTGATCATGATCTGCATCGCTACACTCCTGCTCATGAAGCCCCGCGCGGACCGGACCCTGCCCATCCACGAGGCCATGAGCCGCCACAGCATGCTGGAGCGGCTACAACTCCTGTTGCGCGACTCGCAGTCGCGCCTCGACGGTATTCGCCCCCTCCTGCCCCCCGCGCTCGCGGCCCATGTCAAAGCTGGGCCTGTCGATGAACAGGGGTGGACTCTGCTGGCACCGAACGCGGCGGCGGCGGCCAAGCTGCGACAGCTGCAACCCCGCCTGGAAGCGGCTTTACGCCAACAGGGGTGGCAGGTTAGCGCAATCAGGGTGAAGGTTCAATCGGCCTGACCCGGGCAAAGGAAACCACGGGTAACGCGGCGTGCAAGCGTCACGGACAGGGACGCGTGTTCCGCCATGCAGAATCGTCTTGGCGCCTGGAGGCCCTCAGGATCGCAAGGGCAGCGCCGCCCCGATGGCCATGAAGACACCGCCACAAGCCTTGTTGAACGCCCGCCCGACCCGGGCCAACCAGCGGCTCAGGCGATGGGCCACGCTGGCGATGAAGACCTCGGTGGCGAACTCGATGGCGGCAAAGGTGCCCGCCATCACCACGAACTGGAGCACAAGGCTGCGCTGCGGATCGATGAACTGCGGCAGGAAGGCCGCGAAGAACAGGATGCCCTTGGGGTTGGTGATCGCCGACAGGGCGCCCTGGCGGAACAACGAGCCATTGCTGCGCCCCTCGGCGGCCGCCACCGGCTCCAGTCCGATGGGCGGTGAGCGCCACACCTGCACGCCCAGCCACACCAGATAGGCCCCACCCACCCACTTCAGCACGGTGAGCCACATCAGCGAGGTCTGCAGCAAGGCACCGATGCCGAAGAGCGACAGTGCGATGATCAGGACAAATCCCAGCGAGCCACCGGCCACCGTGTAGAGCGCACGCCGCCTCCCGTACAAGGCACCATGGGCGAGCGCCAGGAGCCCGTTGGGGCCCGGCGAGAGTGACAGGCCCGTGGCTGCGAGCGCGTAGATGAGCCAAGTCTGGAAGTCCATGCGTCGTGGTCCTGCAACGAGGTCTTCTTGTCTGTCGCGCCTTGTCGATGGGCCATGACGTCGCGGCTGCCGTTCACGAACCCTGGGACACTGGTGCCGGCTATCCGACTCGAACGGATGACCTACCGCTTACAAGGCGGTTGCTCTACCAACTGAGCTAAGCCGGCGAGGCCGCCAGGGGCGGCATCAGGTTCAAATTCTAAGGCGCTCACTTCACCCGCTTGAGGGCGGGGCGGCCCCCTGCGGGCGGTGTGGGCTCAGGGGGATCCTCGGTGGCGGGCGCCGTGGCGGATTCGATGCCCGCGGGGCCAGGGGCCAGTTTCAGGGCCCCGGGCGTCGTGCGATGGGAGGACGCCGGGCGCGTGGACGGTTCGGCTTCACTGCCTTCCGTCGCGCCGGCACCTGCCGCCAGCGGCACCGGGAAGGCCATCCCCTGGCCATTCTCGCGGGCATAGATGGCGATCACGTGGTCCACCGGCAGGAAGATGTCGCGCGAGACGCCGCCAAAGCGGGCCCGGAACTCGATCGTGTCATTGCCGAGC
>Ga0114986_1000378_pt1 | contig 12643 bp, 9 predicted proteins | sample Shrwel1BS1Day17_FD_96988 | JGI IMG/M metagenome (GOLD analysis project Ga0114986, IMG submission 96988) | Subsurface microbial communities from deep shales in Ohio, USA - Utica-3 well 1 S-1-Day17 | ecosystem: Environmental > Aquatic > Deep subsurface > Shale gas/oil reservoir > Produced... | reverse complement strand
CTGTGATGCCGTGCTTTGGTCTTTGATGAGAATCCGATTGCCCGTAGCTAACGTGACACCATCAATGGATTGCCCACTGGCAAACGACGTTGCAAGCGTGCCGCTGGCTGTCGTGGCTACCCGGACGGGGTCTTTGAAAAACGTAGAGCCACCAGCACCGGCGCTCGCCCATGAGAGTGAAGTTCCATCAGTACTCAGAAACTTGCCTGTTTGACCTGTCTGCGAGGGCAGGGTAGGGATGTCAGGCTTGTTCTTCAGGTCTGTGTACGATCCTGATGTGGCGACAGATGCCAATGTCAACCACGAAGCAGCACTTGAACCGTTGGACGTCAGAACTTGCCCAGCAGTACCAGTTGACGCATTGGTTCCAATCTGAATTGCACCGCTGGATGTCAAGCCAAGGACTGCCCCAGACCAAGTACCAAAGATGACCGATTCCGTATTGCTGTACATCGGACCACTTGATGTCAATGCTACGGTTGCACCGCTTGCTGTGCCATCGTTCGACATTACCAAGCTAGCACCTGCTTGCAAACCAACTTGGCCTACACCGAAACTGGATTGAAGGTTGCCGGATTCGACGTCTGATGTGGTGAAGAAGTTGGTAGTACCATCAGTGTAAAGACGAGTTGCCGAAGTCAAGTTGGCAATCTTGATCTCACCAGTACCGAATTGATCTTGAACCAAGACACCACCAGCTGTCATCTTGGTTCCATCCCATGTTAAGTTTGCGTCACCTGCGAACGAACCACTTGAGTTGAACTGAATCTGAGCATTAGCACCGCCCGGAGATCCAGTTCCACCACTGATGGTTTGCCAAGCAGTGTCGTAATCAGTGGCACTGAGCTTTACAAGTGCTTGACCAGCAGTGCCGCCAACAGGAACACCAACACCAGGCAATCCGGCAGCGCCTTCAGGGCCTTGTGGGCCGGTAAGTCCAGTAGGTCCTTGTGGTCCCTGAATGCCTTGAATACCTTGTGGGCCAGTGTCACCTTTGTCGCCCTTATCGCCTTTGAGGCCCTGCTCACCAGCTGGCCCCAAGGGGCCTGTTGCACCTACCAAACTAGCCAAGAAGTCAGCTTCGGTTCCGGTGTTACCTGTATCTAGCCATACTTGATAAGCTGACTTGCCATCAATGCCGTTGGTTCCATCTACGCCATCAATACCGTCCTTGCCTGGGAGTCCTTGTGGGCCTTGTGGTCCTGCTTCGCCAACTGGCCCTTGAATACCTTGTGGTCCTGCTGGCCCAACGTCACCTTTAGCTCCACGGGGAATGCCGAAGCTAATGGTTTGGTTAGGCGCTTCGCCTTCAATCAGTACGATTGCTGGTGTGGTGGGTCCAAGTGTGAGGACGCTATCAACGGTCAAGGAGTTGGCCGGACCTGGGGCTCCATTAACACCGTTCAGCGAGGCAAGCCATGCAGCCTCCGTACCGATGAAGCCGTTATCAACTGCAATTTGATACGCGGACTTGCCATCTTTACCGGCATTCACACTAGCGGTGCCTACCTTCACGACACGCGAGATTGGCGGAACTGTGACGTTGATGATCATCGCGTCACCTCTGGGCTGATGCTGTAGTTGCCGCTCAGAACTCGATGAGTAGATCCGAATGAGTCAGTGACCTCAACGTCAAAGACTCCATCGAGATCAGATGCTTTGATTGCGGATGTGGTCGCTGCTGCGAAGATCAACCTGAAGTTGCCTTGGTTGTCGTTCTCTATGCGTTGATTGGCAGTGCTCAGTTCAAGGACTACGTTCTTGGACGTGTAGTCAGTTCTGAACTGACTCTTGGCCGTGTACCCGGATGTGATCAGGGTGGCGCTGTTGTCGTCAGTTAGGGTGAACTCAATGACAACATCTGTGCCTTGATCAAGGTAGAGCGTGGATGTGTCTGGGTCGAAAGTATTCATTAGGTGACCTCCACGCCTATTTATCGGAGGCCCACCAAGCGAACAATTTGAATTTTGACTTGTGCCGAGAAAGCTCAAACAATGAGCCTAAGCCCGTCACGTAAATAAGGGCGAGGGGCGGATGGTCTGCCCCTAATCGGAGTCAAAACATGCGTCAACTCAAGTCAAGGACACTCGATGTCGTAATCACCAAGATCACCCCCAAGACAATCACCTACGAACTCACGGCGAATGGTCAAACGGAAGAATGGCGTATTCCCGCTGAATCAACTTTTGACACCAGCGGGCTGGAAGTTGGTAGACGCTATCTGGTTGAGACCAAAGTGATCATGTCTATGGTCTGGGATTACAAAGCCCAGAACCGCGTACCCAAAGAACGCTTTGATTGGGTTGGAGTAAGGACCAGACAGGAAAGCGCACGTCTGGGTGCCATGACGTCCAAGCAGAGCAAGGCTAGCAAGGAGCTGGCATCAATGCAGATCGTCGGTGAGGGCGACCTATTCCAGTTCTGACAGCACTAGCGCATCCAGTTCCTCAACGCTGGATGCCGCAACGATAAGCGCACGAATGGCTCTTGCCCAAACGTGCGCTTCGTTGATGTTGGCTTGCATGGCTGACACCGCAGCGACCATGTCAGATGCGGTCATGGTGATGACGGTGTTGTCTGCAAGTGTCCAGTCAACACTCCATGGTTGACTCGACATCAATGCGTACTGTGCGCTGATGACAGCCAAGTTGAGTCTTCGCTGTGACTCAACATCGGCATCAAAGATGTAGCCATTCCACGCGAAGCTACCGAACTCACGAGCATCTCGCAGTGCCTTAACCTGCTTCCACTTCTCGGCCTTGAAGTCATCGATCCCTCGGGGGTCAATCCATTGCTTTGATGACCAGTCGAATACGTGCTCATCAGAAGGTGACTCGGGTTGTGTGTGAAAAACAAAGTCCTCAACATAGCCCGGCAAGCACACCGAGTGGGGAAGCATCAACGCTAGTTGGCCCTCAGGAGGTGGAGGGAAGCCCGCTAGGTCAGGGGCAGTCAAAAGTGTTGTGGCTTTGCCTGTATCCGAATCATAGTAAACAACAATCATTTCTTCACACCCATCACAAGCACGGAGGCTCGGGTCACATTTATTGTGTAAGCACTAATGCGGGCCTTGATTTCATAGACGTGCGCACCAGCACCCGGTGCATCCAGTGCTATTGCAACAATCTGCGTAGACCACTCATAAAACGGGGAGCTACTGCCTCGTGTCTTCATCATCACGCCCAAGTCCTGCGTGTGGATGAGCGTCGAGTTTCTGTAGATTTCCAGATAAGCAGTCGGCGCACCTAGGAATTCGTTCCCTCTGTTCGACCCAGACCAAGCGGCTTGGATCTGCACTTTTTGCCCACCAAAGTCCGTTGCCGGAGTAGTGAGAAGTGACACTGCTGTCGTCCCGAGGTTGAATGAACCTGACCATTGGGCGCTAACGGGAACGGTGATCGCGTTGTCTGAGATCTTGATAGTTGAAATCTGGGCATCACCGATCTTCGCTGTCGTAATCGCAGCATCACCAATCTGAGTCGAACCGATTGCCGCACTGGCGATGAACGTAGAAGCGTTGGCCGAAGTGATCTGGTTAGCAGTAGCAAATGCACCTAAGCCTGCAACACGTGAGGCATCCAAGTTCGTGCCAGAGCTGAAGATGACAACACCGGACGCATCCTTGATGTCTAAGCCGCGCGTGTCGATCTTGTCAGCAGTGATGGTGCCTGCCGCGATCTTTGCACCAGTGATGGTGTTGGCCGCAATCAAGTCACCAGTGATAGTGCTTGCTACCAGACGATCACCTGTGATGGTGTTTGCGGCGATCTGACCAGCAGTGATCGAGTTCGCAACCAATTTGTCAGCAGTGATGGTGCCTGCCGCGATCTTTGCACCAGTGATGGTCAAAGCGGCCAAGTTGCCAGCAGTAATGGTGTTCGCGGCGATCTCTGTTGTTGTGATGACACCCGCTGCGATCTTGCCTGCGACGACCGAATTGGCAGCAAGCTCAGAAGAGGTGATTGCGCCAGCGGCAATGTTTGCTGCGGTGATGGTGTCAGCGGCAATGTTGCCAGTTGCAATAGTGCCAGCAGCAATCTTTGCACCTGTGATCGTGGCGGCAGCAATCTCGTTAGCTGTGATCGTTCCAGTTGCAATCTTTGCCGCAGTGATCGAACCAGCAGCGATCTCGTCCGCACCAACTGCTCCGGCAGCGATCTTGGCTGCCGTGATTGCATCAGCGGCGATCTCATTGGCTGTAATGGTGCCAGCAGCGATCTTCGCAGCAGTGACAGCACCAGCAGCAAGCTCAGAGGTGGTGATTGCACCAGCAGCAATGTTCCCTGAGGTGATCGTGTCTGTTGCGATCTCGTTAGCAGTGATGGTTCCCGCTGCGATCTTCGCGGCAGTAACTGCATTCGCTGCCAGCTTCACAGTGGTGATTGCGGAGTCTGTGATCTGAGTGCTTGTGATTGTTCCAGTTAGATCAGACGTTGGAACGCTCGCCACATAGGCCGTTCCGTTCCACCTATAAGTCTTGCCATCAGTAGTGTTGAAAATTGAGTACGTGGACTTGGTAGCTGGAACCGTCGAAACAATGGTCAGTGGTTCAACACCAGATGCGAACTTTGCCGTCGTAATGGCGGCGTCAGCGATCTGAGATGCAACCAAGGTGCCGGTGATCTTTGATGCAGACAGAGCCGCAATCTGAGCGTCTGTCAAAGTGCCTGTGATCTTTGAAGCAGCAAGCGAGGCAATCTGAGCATTTGTCAGTGTGCCGCTGATGTCCGTTGCATTGACTGTTGCGACATAAGCCGTTCCGTTCCACCTGTAAGTCTTGCCATCAGTGATGTTGAATACCGAGTAGGTGGACTTGGTCGCTGGGACGGAGGAAACAATGCTGACGGGTTCAATGCCAGATGCAAACTTGGTCGCATCAACGGAACCCGCGGCAATCTGGCTGGATGAAAGCGTTCCCGTCAGATCAGTAGTCGCAACAGCCGCAGTCCATGCACCGCTGTGAAAGCGGTAGAGCTTGCCGTCTGTGCTGCTGAAAACAATGTCACCTTCGTTGCCAGTAGCAGGCAGTGAGGAAACTGATGCAATACCTGGGCGTGCCTGCGTCGTGACAGCAAACTGAGGACTGACGTTCAATCCATCCAGAGCACTGGAGAAGTGATCGAACGCGGCGATGCGGTAGTAATAGGTCGTTGAAGGATCAATGTTCACGTCCGACACATAGTTGTCAGTCGTGGTGATGATCAAGTTAGACAAGCTGGGCGTGAACCCCGATGTCTTCGACCTAAAGATGTACGTGCCCTTGATGTCAGCGGCGTTGTTCTTGAAGCTGATTGCATTGCTGGACACCACTGGCGTGATCAGAATGCCTTCGGGAACACTTGGGGGCGAGTTGTTGAAGGTGGCTTCAGCGGAGGCGGATAGCTTATTGAGAACGTCACGGGCGAAGACTCTCACGCTTATGGATCTATGGGGGCCACCATCAGATTGATTCTGGGTGAACGAATACGTGTCTTTGCAAACTGCTCCGGAAGTAACGCGGTCTAGGTATCGCGTTCGTAGCAGTGTGCCGTTGCTGTAGAACTCCACCTTGAAGTCACGGAGGTTGGCGCCGTTGCTGAATGGGTTTGTGAACTGATAGTTCAGATCAAAGGTGTCAAACTCGATGCTCGTTGTTGAAGATGTGAGCCGGAGTTCCGTCGGGGGAGAGAGGTTGGAGCCAGATGACTCTTGATAGACAACGTCATAGCTGCCTTCTAGTGCTGCTGACTGAAGCCCCGTAACGCCGACTGCATAGATGCGGAATTCATAGGAACCGGGAGTAACCTCAAGTTCAAAGTTGTTGATCCTTGCTACGGCATCAACCCAAGTTCCAGAGTCAACGCGGTAGGAAACCAAATAGTTGGTGATGGTCGCGTTTGGCTTATCCCAGGCAAGCGTCAGCTTTCGTGTGATTACGTTGTTGTGGTTCAAGCCCGACTCGGAGAACATCAAGTTCGTTGGGCGCGAGGGAACAACGATCGTCTGCTTGCTGTAGACCTCAGGGGGCAAGCTGTAGTCAGAGTCAATGCGACTGTATTTGTTCTTGTCGTACTGAATGCCCGTTACTTCGGCAACTCCGTTCTCATCAATGGTGATCTGACTCACGCTGTAGGTCTCGGGGGCGACCGTGGGTGTCTTGATGATGAATCTGGCGTGCGCAAGCGGCACAGCACTAAGGCTTGATGCCAGGGTTACGGTGTTGGTAATCCCTGCTGAGTTGGAGATCAGAGCAGAGGCAACAGTTCCGTCAGGCATTGTCACCATGACTGTTGAGCCGTTCTCGATCTCAACATCACGGTCCAAGACCAGCGTGTTCAAGGTCGCTGAAATGAGTCGTCCCGCGAGATCTGCACCTGCATAGGAGCTATCGCTGATTCCCACAACATCACCAACCATGAGATCAAGTGCTTCAGATGCAATGCTGAACTTGACGATCTTCAGTGAGCGTTGCTCTGTCTCGAAGTACCACCTGCCATAGCGAACGGCTTGCTGTTCGTTGGTGCAGCCGATAGCAGTGATGTTCTGTGTAATGAGTCCGTATCTGGACAGCGTGTCTGCATCAGCTTCAACAGAGGTGATGGTTGGGTTGCAGTGGTTGTCCGGGTCAAACCATGTGACGTTGACAGCGGTGCTTCTGTTCGTGATGTCCGTTGTTGACCTAGTGAACTTGCCTGCAATGACGTTCGATCTGTTGAAGATCTTCACAATGTCGCGTGGTCGGTCTTGGATCAAGCTGACCGTTTGGTTCAACCACACCACCTTCGCTTGCATTGCTCCGGCAACCTTGTTGACGACATCAATCAGAGGCTCTGCTTCTGCAATCTGATAGTTGAATGTGAACCTTGGAGAAGTGATGCCGTTCGTGGTGACTTGTTCGTCACAGTATTGAGCGCATTCATAGAAGGCCCAGTGGTCGATTAGGTCGTCATTGATCGTCCTTCCGCCACCCCATCGCTCGTTGGTGAGGATCTCAAGAGCACACCACGCAGGGTTATTCGTCCAGGCGTACTTGTAGGTGCCACCGTCCCACATGCCGGTGTAGGTCCGAGTCAGTGGGTCATAGTTGGCGGGGACACGAACGATCAGACCTTTGATCCGGAATCCAATTGCGGGTAGCGTGTTACCAAGTACCTTCGCCGATACATTGATGGCATTGATAGCCGAGTTCAGATAGGGCAACTTGGCATCAATGGCTTCGGTCATCCGCGTCCATTGAATTTTGTTGCGCTGTGACGAGGTAGCCGAGTCGGGTGTCATACGTGACACCCGAACATCCCATGTCTGACCTACGGCATTCGTTGGTCGGTCTACTCTGAAGCTCTCTTCGTAGGCGCTTGTGGTCTTATCGTCCCATGTGTGGTTGAGAACGGTGATCCACTCCGTCGCACTGGTCGGCTTAACTTGAATCTGGAACGAGACATTTGTCTTCTTAGATGCATTGCTGCTCGTGTCGTTGAAGACCAAACCTTCAGGCAAGTTGATCGTTACGTGAACGATGTCAATGCTTGCGTCAGACACGGTGCGCGTCTGAGGTTGCCCGTACAGCAAGTCAACGCTAACGGATACTTCGTTGGATGCTGAATAGAAGCCTGGGATGTAATCTTGGTCTGCTGTACCAAGGCGCTCAACTAGCGAAACGTCGCCGTAGTTAAAGCTGCCGTCATCGGACATGACCTGCGTGCCATCGAAGTAGACGCTCTTTAGGCCGTTGGTGAGGCCCATGATTGGGCCTTCACTGAGAAGAATCAGTGCTTTGAAATTTGCGTTTGCCTGTAGGGTGTTGGGATACTCTTTGTAAGTCGATCCACCGCCACCACCACCCTTCTTTGCAATGATTTGTTTTGCCATAGGGGAACCTCTGTTCCCCTATTTACTTGTCAGCAATGAAGACGCTTAGGTGATCTGCGTTCTCACGGAGTCGATCTGTGAGCCGATGATCACGCCACCAACTTCAAACTCACCAAAGATCCAAGGAACCATGACACCTTGCTGAACGGTGTTCGCAACACCAGAGAAGATGTTTGACTCGTTTTTCGCCGTTTCCTTGGTTTCGGAACCCGTTGGCACATCCGCAAGTGACTGCAAGATTGACGACGCAGTGTATGCGACGGCCACGACAACTGCGACGTAGACAACCGCATACACAACCGCATAGGCCACACCCGACAAAGAAAAATAGCTGGCTACGGCAGCAGCCGAGGACGCTGGATCATTCGCCTTGACCTCGATGCACATGCAAAGCTCATCACAGTCACCAAAGGACTGGTGAATCTGAACCTCGTCAATAGCCTGTGCTTCACCGCCATTGACCTTGTAGAGCAGCAGATAGTTTTGCTTGTTGCCCGCGTATTCGCGGAAGCCTCTGAATGCCGAGCACATCGCGCGATACAGATCAGCCCATCCCTCGCAGTACAGATCGACCTTCTGCGTGCCTAGCTTCTTAGCAAGGCTTCCGAATAGGTGAATGGTTCGCTTCTTACGCATGGTTGAACCTCAAGTAGTGAGTCACCAGCTTTTGCCATCTGTCCAACCTGTCCGTGGAGCTGAAGCGTTTGAATAGCTGATGTGTGATTTGGTTTGTGTCTGTGATGACAGCGCAGTGATTGGCGTGCTTCCTGTTACCGATGCGGATCAGAACCACGTCGCCTACTTGGTACTCGTTTGCCTGGATCTCAACGAAACCTTCTGCCTTGAACCTCGACTCGAACCAGTCATAGTCGCTGTCCATCCATTGCTCATCTCGTGAGTGGAACCCTAGTTGAACCTGCTTGTTGAGAAGGAACCAGTCAGACACCAAGTTGAAGCAGTCACTTACGCCGATCACGTAGTCACGTCCGAGGATCGGCTGTGTCCCATTGCCAATCCATACGAAGTCGCTGATGCCTTCCCCGCAAGTGCTGACGATCCCCCAAGGAATCTGCATCTCGTGCTGCGATTCCAAGTCCGTGGCACTAGGCCAGTTGCGAGGCCATTTGTAGACTTGACCTGGTTGTGAGCAGTGGCTGTGAAGGAATGCGTCTATGTGACTTTTCTGCTCAATAGCTATCCACTCCCTCATGTCCGGTTTGGCTTCAATGGTGGCTCTTCTGGACGTGTTGGTGAGGCGTTGGTAACGGCCATCTGCTATGACGCCACATGCCTCATTCGGATAAGACTCAAGAACGTGATCTCTGAAGTCGATCTTCTGTTGCAGGCTCAGTTCGACATTACGCATACGACTTGCCTGCACCTGGGAAATACTGATCGCCAGTGCCACGTCGAAGCACTTGCCTACCGACTCGTGTTTGCATTTCAAGGGGAGTGATCAAGCCCCACGTGATCTGTGAGTCGTCTTGGGATTGGATGTTCTTGACGTAGAACTTCTGAGGGCGACCAATGATCATTGAAGCATCTGCATCTGGTTGCCCATCTAAGAACTTGAAGAAGGTCAATGTCCGATACAGGGCTGCACCAGCCAAGTCACCCATGTTGATGACTTCGGAAAGCAGGAAGGCATTGACGTTGCTGATCTGAATGTTCGGTTGCGGCATGGTGCCGCTGGATGAAATCTCCCATCCCTCCGTGGTCACTGGAATCGTGTGGTACTTGATCCCGTCGAAGTAGATCTCACCTCTACCTAGCGTGTTGGTGAAGTAGATGCGCTCACCACCCAATGCCCGTAGGTCAAGCTGGAAGAGTTCAACAAGGGGCGAGTCAGCGTGTAGCTTCTGGATCTCTTCTGTGATTCTGCTCATCAGTAGACCCTCTTGATTGCCGCGACGACATCAATCAACTTGCCGTTGGACGACGTTTGCACCTTCCCTGAGACTCGGTATGTCTTGGGCGCGGCCTCGCCATGTGGAGTCCACGTGTACTTTGTGTGCCCACCACCCGAGTCAAGCACCGACATCAGTTGTTGGTACTCATCCAGGCTCAATGACGACCACTTGATTGACCACTCTTCGCGTACGAAGTTGATGTCACTGGGCCTGACTTCTTCATAGCCATCACCGAACTGGGCGGTCTTAACCGCGTACACACGTGAAGCTGTCGAGCTTGCTGAGATTCGATCAGCTAATGGGAACTGCATAGGATTCACCTCCTGGCTATTTACCTATTCAGCAGTCCGCCACTTCGCTTGGCGTTCACGATGCGAGCATCTGCACGCTGATCGATGTAAGGGCTAAGTGCCCGCATGATCTCGTTGGCGTTTGACTCTGGCTTGTCAGTGCCTGTCACTGTGATGTAGATGTTCTGAGACATTCCACCCATGCCTTCAGCAGTCACACCTAGTTTTCCCGTCGCGTCACGACGCAAGGGCATGATTGCTTCTGGACCTGCTTCGCCCATCACCCCAAGTCCACCCGAGTAGGCGAAAGCAGTAGGTGAGTTCACAACTCCACCGTCAGCAAAGAACTTGACGCCGCCAGTACCAAATGCGGCACCGTTTGCTGCAAACATCATGGTCTTCAGTGCTTGCATAGCAGGGGCAATCACCATTTCCTTCAAGTACATCTCAGTGAGCGAAGAGATGAAGGTGGACGCCAAGCTCTTGATGCTGAACTCACCAGATAGGGCCATTCGTGTGAGAGAAGTAGCCATTGAGTCAAACGCACGCTCACTCAGCGAAGCCGTCTGTTTGCTTGCTTCGCTCATGGTTTGTTGTGACTTAACGTATTCCTCCGACACGCGATGGATGGCGTCAATCTTCTCGTCCTCGGACAAGAAGGTGTTCTCGTTGATGCTCTTGATCTCGTTGTTCAAGACCCGCATTGGGTCTAACAGGTTGCGGTATTTCTCCGCTGCGTCCTGCGCTTTCTTGTTGGCTTCGATCACGGGCTTCATGTCGATAGCTGACTCACGCTCCTTCTTGTCAACATCTGCAATGGCAGCGCGGCGAGTTGGTTCATCAAGGTTGGCGTTGTCATTGATCTCATCGCGTTGCTTCTGGAAGACCTTCTTTCGATCCGTGTTGTCGAAGGCGGCGTACTGAACCAGTAGGTTCCTCAAGTTCTCTGCGGCTTGTTGATCCTCCAGGGCTTGCTGCTTCTTCAGAGCCAAGATGTCCTTCTCAGCGGCCAGGAGCAGGATCTTTTGCCTTTGCGTTTCAGTGACGATGCCAAGCTGCCCACTGGAGATCTTGGTTTGCGCTTCAACGAGGAAGGTGATGTCTTGCTCACGCTGAACCGCCTTCTGTAGCTCCACGATGTACTGCTGTGCCTTATCGACTCGCTCTTTGTGCTTCTTGGTTTCCTCAGTACCAGACGACGTGCCGACACCACCTGCTGCCGGTGCCATGTTGTTTCCAGATACGTTGATCTTTTCCGCATCTGAGCGGAACTCGGTCAGCTTGCGAATGCTTTCAGCGGCCTTAGTCGTGATCGAATCAATGTCGTTCTTCAGGTCGTCAAAGGGCTTCGTTGAGCGGGTTGCGATTGCTGCAAACACCGCACCCAGAGACTTCCCAAACACTGTGATGGCTGTGTCGGCACCAATGATCGTGGCAACGAACACCTTTACCGGAATGAGCAGTGCATCAATAACCACGCGCAAGCCATCGAACATGACTCGAACGAGTCCGCCATTCTTATAGCTCTCCGTAAACTGAGAGGTGAGGGCGGTGAGGGAGGGTAGAACGTCAGCAGCGATGATCGAGGCCGCTGACTTCATCACAAAACCAAGCTCATCGTTTGCGTCTGCGTTCTCTGCTGCGCGGTCAATGGCGTCTTGTGTGATGCCGATGCCCGATTGCAACAAGTCGTTGTAGATCTGCTGTGCGCCCTGAGCTTCTTCGACTGCAAAGATTGTCTCTCGGTAGCTCTTGCCCAATACCAACTGCAATGCGGCTGTTTCTGTTGCCGTCAAGTTCCCTTCAGCAAGTCGTTCAGCGTACTTGCTTGTGATCTCATTCAGCACGGATTGCGAGGTGGCTGTCTCACCCGCGTTGATCCCTAGGTCAGATAGAGCCACTGCGGCTTTGGAACCTTCTTCGTCTGCTTTGGTCAGTGCCTTTGAAACCTTGTCCTGCGCATTCAGATAGGTGTTTAGGCTAACCCCAGACGCGCTCAACTTCTCGTCGTAGATCATGAACTGCGTGGCGTTCGCACCGACGATTCTCGCGCTGTCAGACATTTGATCAAGCGCATCCCCTTGTGCCTTGGCAAATGCCAGCAGGCCAGTGGTTGCCAGTCCTACACCAGCCGCAATAAGCGCGAATGGGTTGGCTGCGGCGAACTGACGAACGGCCCCCAATGCTTCAGAGAAGCCATCAACACCGGATGTTGCCCCCGATAGCTTCCCCTTTATCTCGTCCACGTCAGCAATCATCTTGCTGTGGTCAGGGTTCAAGCGTTTGACCTCATCAGACATACGCTTGACGCCATTGGCCATCTTCTCGGCCTCGGCGTTTGCTTGCTTGCTGTGATCGGTGAACGAAGCCAGCCTTTCATCTAGCTGCTCGACTGACTTCTGCGCTTCAACTACTGAGCCAAAGTCAATCTCAATTTTGGTTGTTTCTGCCATGGGAACCTCGACATGGTGTTCCCTGTATTTACCTAGGTGTGAGGTTGCCCCTGAATTTCGGAGCGCTTAGCCCGGGTTTCATGCGGCGTTCTTGCGCTGAGCCGCCAGCCAGCGTTGCTCGTACTGCATGGGGCTGAGGTAG
>Ga0114986_1000377_pt1 | contig 12651 bp, 14 predicted proteins | sample Shrwel1BS1Day17_FD_96988 | JGI IMG/M metagenome (GOLD analysis project Ga0114986, IMG submission 96988) | Subsurface microbial communities from deep shales in Ohio, USA - Utica-3 well 1 S-1-Day17 | ecosystem: Environmental > Aquatic > Deep subsurface > Shale gas/oil reservoir > Produced... | reverse complement strand
TCTCGGCCCTGGCGCATGTGCGGGCCATGGAACAGAGCGCGCGCTGGGCCCGAGAGGGCGGCGAGCCCCGGCGCGAGTACCACCTGGAGGCCGAGCTGCTGCACGAGTTTCGCCGCCATGGCGCCACTGGCCCGGCCTACCCCAGTATCGTGGCCGCCGGGGCGAATGCCTGCGTGCTGCATAATCCGGCCGGCAACGCGCCGCTGAAGGCGGGGGAGCTCTGCCTCATCGACGCCGGCTGCGAATACCTTGGCTACGCGGGCGACATCACCCGCACTTTTCCCGTCAACGGCCGCTTCACCACCGCGCAGCGTGAGCTCTACGAGATCGTGCTGGCCGCCCAGGCCGCAGCCATCGAGGCGATGCGCCCCGGTGCGCGCTTGCGCGACGCCCACGACGCAGCCCTGCGCGTGCTGTGCCAGGGCCTGCTCGAGACCGGCCTGCTCAGCCGCGACCGCCATGGCGACCTCGACGAGGTGATCGGCACGGCCGCCTACCGGCCCTTCTACATGCACGGCACCGGCCACTGGCTGGGCCGCGACGTGCACGACGTGGGCGGCTACCTGCAGGAGGACGAGGCCCCCATCGACCAGCCCGACGGGCTGGGCGGGCGCGTGGTGAAGAAGCCTTCGCGCATCCTGCAGCCCGGCATGGTGGCCACGGTGGAGCCCGGCCTGTACGTGCGGCCCGGCGAGGGCGTGCCCGAGCGCTACTGGCACATCGGCATCCGCATCGAGGACGATGCGGTGGTCACACCCTTCGGCTGCGAACTGCTCACGCGCGATGCGCCCGTCCATCCGGACGAGATCGAGGCGCTGATGGGAGGACGAAGCGCATGAACCCACCCGCACATCTTGAGGCCCAGGCGTATGCCGACATGTTCGAGCTGGCGCCGGTGTCCCTCTGGCTCGAGGACTACAGCGCCGTGCGGGCCTTGTTCGAGCAGTGGCGCCGCAAAGGCGTGCACGACCTGCGCGCGCATCTGCGGGCCGACCGCAGCCGGGTGGCCGAATGCTCGCAGCGCATCCGCCTGCTGAGCGTGAACCGGCGCACGCTCGAACTCTTCGAGGCCGACAGCCTGGAGCAACTGGCCGCCAATCTCGGCCATGTGTTTCGCGACGACATGTTCGAGCAGCATGTCGAGGAGCTGAACGCCCTGTGGGAAGGGCGCGGTGGCTTTGGCGGCTCCACGGTGAACTACAGCCTCACCGGACGCCGGCTCGACATCTCCTTGCGCGCCACCGTGCTGCCCGGGCATGAAGACACCTGGGATCGCGTGCTCATCGCCATCGAGGACACCACCGAGCGCACGCGGGCCGAACGGGCCCTGAAACGCAGCGAGCAGTACGCGCTCGGGCTGTTCGAACACTCGCCCGTGTCGCTGTGGGTGGAGGACTTCAGCAACGTGAAGTTCCTGATCGACGGCGTGCGCGCCCAGGGCATCCGCGACCTGCGCACCTTCCTCGACGTACACCCCGAATTCATCGAGCGCTGCATGCAGGAGATCCGCGTCATCGACGTCAACCGGCAGACCTTGACCATGTTCGGTGCCACCGACAAGGGCGCGCTGATGCGCCGCCTGCACGAGGTCTTTCGGGACGACATGCGCGAGCATTTCGCCGAGCAGCTGATCGAGCTGTGGGACGGCAAGCTCTTCCAGCAGCGCGAGACCATCAATTACGGCCTCGACGGCGAGCCGGTGAACGTGTACATGCAGTTCTCGGTGCTGCCCGGCCACGAGGCCGACTGGAGCCTGGTGCTGGTCTCGCTCACCGACATCACCGCACGCAAGAAGGCCGAGGCCTACCTCGAGTACCTGGGCAAGCACGATGTGCTGACCAAGCTGCGCAACCGCTCCTACTTCGTGGACGAACTCAACCGCCTGGAACGCAAGGGCCCCTGGCCGGTGACCGTGATCGTGACCGACCTCAACGGCCTGAAGATCATCAACGATCAGGAGGGCCATGCCGGCGGCGACAGCCTGCTGCGCCGCGCCGGCGAGGTGCTGGCCAAGGCGGTGGACAAGCCCGCCAGCGCTGCGCGCATCGGCGGCGACGAGTTCGCAGTGCTGCTGCCCGGCACCGACGAACGCGGCGGCGAACAGGTCATCGAGCGCATCCACTCGCTGGTGGACCTGAACAACCAGTTCTATCCCGGTGCTGCGCTCAGCTTCTCGATCGGCCTGGCCACCTGCCAGGCGGGCGAACGGCTGGAGTCCGCCGTGCACCAGGCCGACCAGCAGATGTACGAGGCCAAGAAGGCGTACTACGCCGCCAGCGGCCGCGACCGCCGGCGGCACTGACCTCTTCGAAGGAGACCCCATGAAGACCCGAGCTGCCGTGGCCTGGAAGGCTGGAGCCCCGCTGACCATCGAGGACGTCGAGCTGGAAGGCCCGCGCGAGGGAGAGGTGCTGGTGGAGATCAAGGCCACCGGCATCTGCCATACCGACTGGTACACCCTCTCGGGGGCCGACCCGGAAGGCCTCTTCCCGGCCATCCTGGGTCATGAGGGCGCTGGCGTGGTGGTCGAGGTGGGACCGGGCGTGAAGATGCTCAAGCCCGGCGACCACGTGATCCCGCTGTACACGCCCGAATGCCGCGAGTGCAAGTTCTGCCTGTCGCGCAAGACCAACCTGTGCCAGGCCATCCGCGCCACCCAGGGCAAGGGCCTGATGCCTGACGGCACGAGCCGTTTTTCGCTGGGCGGCAAGCCGCTGCTGCACTACATGGGCACCTCCACCTTCGCCAACCATATCGTGGCGCCGGCCATCGCGCTGGCCAAGATCCGGCCTGACGCTCCCTTCGACAAGGTCTGCTACATCGGCTGCGGCGTGACCACCGGCGTGGGCGCGGTGATCTTCACGGCCAAGGTGGAAGCGGGGGCCAACGTGGTGGTCTTCGGCCTCGGCGGCATCGGCCTGAACGTGATCCAGGGGGCGAAGATGGTGGGCGCCGACAAGATCATCGGCGTGGACATCAACCCGAAGCGCGAAGCCATGGCCCGGCGCTTCGGCATGACGCACTTCCTGAATCCGAAGGACGTGGGCAACGTGGTCGACACCATCGTGCAACTCACCGACGGCGGCGCCGACTACAGCTTCGAGTGCATCGGCAACACCCAGGTGATGCGCCAGGCCCTGGAGTGCACGCACAAGGGCTGGGGCCAGAGCATCATCATCGGCGTGGCCGAAGCGGGCGCCGAGATCAGCACCCGTCCCTTCCAGCTGGTGACCGGGCGGCAATGGAAAGGCTCGGCCTTCGGCGGGGCCCGCGGCCGCACCGACGTGCCGAAGATCGTCGACTGGTACATGGAAGGCAAGCTCAACATCGACGACCTGATCACCCACACGCTCAAGCTCGAGCAGATCAACGAAGGCTTCGACCTCATGAAGCGCGGCGAGTCGATCCGTTCCGTGGTGGTCTATTGACATGAGCCTCGAACTGCTGAGCGAACACGGCTGTTTCGGTGGCCGCCAGCGCTTCTATCGACACGACTCGGCCGAGATCGGGCTGCCGATGCGCTTTGCCGTCTATCTGCCGCCACAGGCCGGGAAGGGCGCGCCGCTGCCGACCCTGGTCTACCTGGCCGGCCTCACCTGCACCGAAGAGACCTTCACGATGAAGGCCGGCGCGCAGCGCTTTGCGGCGCAGCACGGCCTGGTGCTGGTGATGCCCGACACCAGCCCGCGCGGCGCGGGCGTGCCGGGTGAGTCAGAGGCCTGGGACTTCGGTGTGGGGGCCGGCTTCTACCTCGACGCGATGGAGCCGCCCTGGGTGACCCACTGGCGCATGGAGAGCTACCTCGTGCGCGAGCTGCTGCCGCTCGTGGGCCAGCATCTGCCGGTGGATCTGGGGCGTGTGGGCCTCTTTGGCCATTCGATGGGCGGGCACGGGTCCTTGACGCTGGCGCTGCGCCATCCAGGCGTGTTCGGGTCGGTATCGGCCTTTGCACCCATTGCCGCACCCACCGAGTGCCCTTGGGGTCGCAAGGCCTTCACCGGCTACCTGGGCGCAGACCCCAGCCTGTGGGTGTCGCACGATGCCAGCCTGCTGATGGCGGCACAACCCAAGCCCCCTTACCCGCAAGGCATCCTGATCGACCAGGGGCTGGACGACAAGTTTCTTGCCGAGCAACTCCTGCCGGAACGCTTCGAGGCCGCCTGCGCCCGGGTGGGGCAGCCGCTCACGCTGCGCCGCCATGCGGGCTACGACCACGGCTACTACTTCATCGCGAGCTTCGTCGAGGACCACCTGGCCTTCCACGCCCAACGGCTGGCGGCCTGAGCCACACTCGGCAAGGCCGCATCACCCGCATCACCCGCATCACCCGCAGCGGCCCGGCGCACAGCAGCCCGCGCCCTCGACGGCCCGGGCGGCGAGCTGGCGGATCGGGGCCAGCACCTGCCCGGACTCCTTGCGTTCGGAATAGCGGTCGGTGAGCTGCGTCACGTGCGGGCGCAGCAGCACGGTGTAGCGCACCAGTTCTTCCATGACATCGACGATGCGGTCGTAGTAGGCCGAGGGCCGCATGCGCCCGGCCTCGTCGAACTCCTGCCAGGCCTTGGCCACGCTCGACTGGTTGGGGATGGTGAACATGCGCATCCAGCGGCCCAGCAGGCGCAGGCTGTTGACGGCGTTGAAGGACTGCGACCCCCCCGAGACCTGCATCACCGCCAGCGTGCGGCCCTGCGTGGGGCGAACGGCGCCGGACTGCAGGGGCAGGTGGTCGATCTGCGCCTTCATGACACCCGTGATCTGGCCATGGCGTTCGGGGCTGCACCACACCTGGCCTTCGGACCACAGCGACAGCTCGCGCAACTCGCGCACGGCCGGGTGGTCGTCGCCGGCCACCTGGTCGGGCAGCGGCAGGTCGCTGGGGTCGAAGATGCGTGTGTCGGCCCCGAAGTGACGCAGCAATCGCGCCGCCTCCTCCACCACGAGACGGGAATAGGAACGCGGGCGCAGCGACCCATAGAGAAGCAAGATGCGCGGCGGCGTGCCATCGCCCAGCCCCTTGGCCGGTCGGGTCTGCGCATACGCCGGATCGAGGGCCGGCAGGTTGTCAGGGTCAGGCAGGGATCGGAGGCGTTGCATGGAGACTCCCGGGATCAAACGATGGCTGCTCACCGACAGGCGGTGGAGGACGAGGAACAGGTCAACGCGGACAGTTCGGCCATCAGCGGCTCGGCCAGCTCGCGCCGGCCGCCACAGCAGTCCTGCAGCAGAAAGAGCGTGAGTTCGCGCAGGCGACCGAGCGCGGCGCGGTAGATGACCTTGCGGCCGTCTCGATGCGACACCACCAGGCCGGCCTGCGCCAGCACGTTCAGATGGGCCGACAGCGTGTTCTGTGGGACACCCAGCAGGTGGGCCGCCGCACCGGCCGGCAGGCCGTTCGGCTCGTGAAGCACCAGCAGGCGGAAGGCTTCCAGTCGCGTGGACTGGGCCAGCGCACCCAAGGTGGTGACGGCAGCAATTGAATCCATATATCCAGAATAGTAGATATAATTTCGCCGATCAAGCCGATGCTCTCAATCCCCCAAGGATCCTGTGCCTACCGTGCGCCCATGAGCCCATGAGCCCGCTGCCTTCAGCCACCCCAGCGACCGTGTTGCGCCTGGGCACCGCCCAGACCCTGGCCTGGGCCTCGTCCTACTACCTGCCGGCCCTGTTGGCCCAGCCCATGGCACGCGACCTCGGTGTCAGCACACCCTGGGTCTTTGCGGCGTTTTCCGGGGCCCTGCTGGTGTCGGCGGTGGTCGGCCCGGCCGCCGGCCGCGCCATCGACCGCCACGGCGGGCGGCCGGTGCTGATGGCCACGAGCGGGCTGTTTGCGGCGGGCCTGGTGGCCCTGGCCTGCGTCCAGGGGCCGATCGGCCTCTTCGCGGCCTGGGCCCTGCTCGGCCTGGCCATGGGCAGCGGGCTCTACGAGGCGGCCTTTGCCACCCTGGTGCGGCTGTATGGACAGGGCGCGCGCAGCGCCATCACCGGCATCACCCTGCTGGCCGGTTTTGCCAGCACGGTGGGCTGGCCGCTGACCGCCTGGCTGGAGTTGACCGTGGGCTGGCGCGGCGCCTGCCTGGCCTGGGCGGGCCTGCACCTGCTGCTGGGCCTGCCCCTGAATGCCCTGTTGCCACGGGCTACGGCGATCCAGCATGAGGAGGTGTCTGCGCCGCCCGAATCGGCCACAGCGGCCAACAAAGACCCGCCGCCGCGCCTGGCCTGGACCAGCACCTTGCTGGCCTTCAGCTTTGCGATCACCTGGTTCATCAGCACGGCCATGGCGGCCCACCTGCCACGCCTGCTGCAGGCCGGCGGGGTGAGCCTGGCGGGCGCCGTCGCGGTGGCCGCCCTCGTGGGTCCGGCCCAGGTGGCCGGGCGGGTGCTCGAGTTCGGCCTGCTGCGCCGCGTGCATCCGCTGATCTCGGCCCGCCTGGCCGGCATCACACATGCGGCCGGTGCTGCCGCCTTCCTGGTGTTTGGCGCCCCGGCGGCCACGGCCTTTGCGCTATTGCATGGGGCCGGCAACGGCATCCTCACCATCGCCAAGGGCACGCTGCCGCTGGTGCTCTTCGGTGCGTCGGGCTATGGGGCCCGGCAGGGCTGGCTGATGGTGCCGGCACGCATCGCCCAGGCGCTGGCACCATGGGTGTTCGGGCTCGGGCTGGATCGCTATGGCGTGGCTGCGCTGTGGGGGTCGGCCGGGCTGTGCCTGCTGGGCTGGGGCGCCCTGATGGCCTTGCGTGCCTCGCGCTAGATCGCGCCTGCGATCAGGGGAACCAGATCCCCCACAGACCCACGAGCACGTGGCCCCAGACGAGGATGTTGAAACCAAAGAGCGCGAAGGTGCGCGTGAAGCCCCACAGGGTGCTCGCGCGGCGGGCCAGCACGTTGTTGCCGGTGACGGCATAGAGCAGCATGAACAGGGCCGACGGGATGAGCGTGCCGATGATGAGCACACCCATCACCCAGTAGAAGATGGTCATGTGTGAATTATTACCAGATTGAAGGTGTGGGCGCTCGCCTTCGTTGCAGCCACGCCGCAAGTTACAGCGCCTCGGCAATAAAGAAACCGCCCAGGCGCGTAACTCGCACGGGGGACGAGCCGTACTTGCAGAGGACAGCCGCCGGTTGTCGCACAAACGGATCCATGTTCCCCCCTGCAAGGAGATGATGATGTCCCAGACGCTTTCCCCCCAGGCCGGTGCGGCCGCCCTCGCGCTGGCGCTTGGCGCCGCCCTGAGCCTGACCCATGCACCCGCCCACGCCATCGGTGCCGACCAGGAGAAGTGCTACGGCGTGGCGATGAAGGGCAAGAACGACTGTGCCGCCGGCGCTGGCACCACCTGTGCCGGCACCGCCAAGCGCGACTTCCAAGGCAATGCCTGGAAGGCCGTGGCAAAGGGCAGCTGCGAGAAGATGGCCTCGCCCACGTCCCCCACCGGCCACGGCCAGCTCAAGGAATTCAAGGAAAAGACCTGAGCCCGGGCTGACCCGCCATGCGCGATGCTGCCACTGCCTCCCCTTCGGTGGGGTTAGGCCTGAAGTCCGCCCATACCCGCGAAGCCCTGGCACGCGGGGCGGTGGTCGACTTCTTCGAGGTGCATGCCGAGAACTTCATGGTCGACGGCGGCCCGGCCCTGCGCCAGCTCGACCAGGTGCGCGCGCGCTGGCCGCTGTCGCTGCATGGCGTGGGCCTTTCCCTGGGTGGAGAGGCCCCGCTGGATGTGGCCCATCTGGACCGGCTCAAGCGACTCATCGAGCGCTTCGAGCCGGCCTGGTTCTCAGAGCACCTGGCATGGTCCAGCCATGGCGGGCGCTGGCTCAACGACCTGCTGCCCCTGCCCTACACGGCCGACACGCTCGCGCGCGTGTGCCGCCACGTCGACGAGGCCCAGTCGCATTTGGGCCGCCGCCTGCTGCTGGAGAACCCGAGCACCTATGTGCAGTTCGAGACCTCAACGATGGACGAGGCCTTCTTCCTGTGCGAGGTCGTGAGGCGCACTGGTTGCGGGTTGCTGCTGGACGTCAACAACGCCTACGTCAGTGCGGTAAACCATGGGGGCGATGCCCGCGCCTTCATCGAAGCACTGCCGTCTGCTGCCATTGGCGAAATCCATCTGGCGGGCTTCGCCGAGGACGTCGACGCGGCGGGTGACCGGCTCCTGATTGACAGCCACGGCGCCCCGGTGGCCGAGGCGGTCTGGGCGCTGTATGCCCATGCCCTGAACCTCCTCGGGCCCCGGCCCACGCTGATCGAGCGCGACCATGACGTGCCGCTGCTGTCGGTGCTCGAAGCCGAGGCGCAGCAGGCCCGGGCGGCAATGCAAGGTGCGTCGCCATGAACACCGCCTTCGCCCGCGCCCTGCTCGACCCCTGGGCCACTGTCCGGGGCCTGCGCACCTGGAACGGCTCGGACCCGTCTGTGCGCCTGGACGTGTACCGCAACAACGTCGTGAGTTCGCTCGTCGAGGCGCTGGCCGACACCTTTCCCGTCGTGCGCGCGGTAGTGGGGGATGCCCCCTTCCGCGCCCTCGCCGCCGGCCACGTGCGGGCCCATCCGCCCCGCTCGCCCGTGTTGGCGCACTACGGCAGCGGCTTTGCCACCTGGCTGGTCGACGCCGAAGGGCTGGCCGCACAGCCCTGGCTGCCCGACCTGGCCCGCCTGGAGTTCGCCCGCGTGCAGGCCTTCCATGCCGCCGAGGCGCAAGCCCTGGGGGCCGACACGCTGACCCCTTGGCTCGCCCGGCCCGATGCTCTTCCCGGGCTCGTGCTGCACCTGCACCCGAGCGTGCAGGTGCTGGCCTCGGCCTGGGCGGTGGTGTCGCTGTGGGCCGCCCACCAGGGGCCCGGCCCGACCACGTCGCCGCCCATGCATGAGGCCGAGGCGGCCCTGGTGATGCGCGCCGGGGACGATGCCGTGGTGGTACCTGTGGCCTCCGCCACGGCGCGCTGGGTGGCGCGGCTGTGCCGGGGCCTCCCGCTGGGCCTGGCCGTCACCGAAGCCATCGACCCCGTCGAAGCCGGCGACACCCTCGACCTGGGAGCCAGCCTGGGACTGCTGCTGCGCCTGGGGGCACTCACCGGCGCCACAGCCACCACCGGAGACCCCGACACATGACCCCCTGGTTGCCGTCCCTGCATGCGGACTTTGCCCGCCTGCCCGAATCCGCCATCGCCCTTCTGGGCCGCACCGCCCTGGCCGGCGTGTTCTGGCGCTCCGGCCAGACCAAGATCGAGGGCTTGGCGATCGACCTCTTCTCGGGGCAGATCGAATTCGGCTGGCCGCGCCTGTCGGACTCGGCCGTCTTCCTGTTCCGCGAGGAGTACCGGCTGCCGTTGATTCCGCCCGAGTGGGGTGCGCTGCTGGCCGCCTGGGGTGAGCACCTGCTGCCCCTGCTGTTGCTCGTCGGCCTGGGCACCCGTTTCGCTGCACTCGGGCTGCTGGGCATGACCGCGGTGATCCAGTTCCTCGTCTATCCGGACGCCTGGCCCACCCATGGCGTGTGGGCAGCGGTGCTGCTGTGGTTGATGGCCCGTGGGCCCGGTGTCGTCTCGCTGGACCACCTGCTCGCTCGCCGCTGGGGGAAGTGAGCATGGGCACCGTCATGATGACCCTGGACTGGACGGCCCATAATGCGCCGCACACCATGGTCGCAGACACCGCCCAGGACGACTTCGAGGCCACGCTCAAGCCGCTGTGGCTGCGCGCGCAGGCCGGCGACGAGGGCGCATACCGGCAAGCGCTGGAGCACATGGCCGCTCGCGTGCGGGCCTTCCTGCGCAGGCGCCTGCAGAGCCTGCCCGACGAGGTGGAGGACCTCGTGCAGGAGACCCTGCTGGCGCTGCACCTGCAGCGCGCCACCTACGACCCCCAGTGGCCAGTGAGCGCCTGGATGTTGGCCATCGCTCGGCACAAGCTCGTCGATTTGTGGCGCAGACGCGGGCGCCACGAGGCCTGGCTCGACCCCCTGGACGAGGTGGACGAGGAGGCCCTTGCAAGCCCGCTCGTTGATGGACACGCCCGGCGCGACCTGGGCGCCCTGCTGGACGAACTCCCGCCCGCCCAACGGGAGGCCATCGTGCTGACCAAGGTCGAGGGCCTGTCCGTGGCAGAGGCGGCCGCGCGCACCGGTGCCTCCGAATCGGCCATCAAGGTCCAGGTGCACCGCGGCCTGAAGCGTCTAGCGACGCTGGTGCGGACGGTGTCCAAGGGGTAGAACGCCATGAAGACCGACGATCTGATCACGATGCTTTCCCAAGGGGCCGGCCCGGCCCCGCGCCTGGCCGTTGCCTCCCGGCTGCTCCCGCTGGCGCTGGGCGGCGTGCTGCTGAGCGCCCTGCTGGCGCTCTCCATCCTGGGGGCCATCCCGGCCGAGATGTATGCCACCCCGGCTCCGTGGATGAAACTGGCCTATGCCGGCGCCCTGGCGGCGGCCGGCGGCTGGCTCACCGCACGGCTCGCCCGACCCGTGGCCGCGACGGCGGCGCCGGCGCGCACGGCGCTGACGGTGGTGGGGCTGATGCTGGCCCTGGGCCTGGTCGTGCTGGCCGCCACACCACCCGGGCAGCGTCTGGCCGCCGTGCTTGGGCATTCCTGGCCCACCTGCCCCTGGAGTGTCCTCCTGCTGTCGCTGCCTGCCCTGGCCGCTACGCTGGCCCTGCTGCGGCAGCAGGCCCCCACCCGGTTGCATGCGGCTGGCGCCGGTGCCGGGCTCTTTGCAGGGGCGCTGGGTGCGGCGGGCTATGCCCTGTCCTGCACCGAGGAATCGGCCGCCTTCGTGGCGGTCTGGTACACGGTGGGCATCGCACTGACGGCCGGCCTGGGCGCGCTGCTCGGGCCGCGCGTGCTGAGGTGGTGACCGGCACCCGGAACTGCAGAGGTCTCGTCTCGCATTTGCCGGTTTGCGGCCCGCCCACGCCATGGCACGATGGCGGCCACGACCCACAGTGCCTCTGCCTGACCATGCTCCACTCCTTTCGCTTCCAGCTCACCATGGCCTATGCCCTGGGCCTGGCCACGCTGGTGGCCGTGCTTGCGATGGTCCAGGGTCACGTGGCGGGAGAGCGGGCCTTGCGGGACCAGTCCGACACCTTGCAGACCCTGGCACGCAGCACCGGTGTGATGCTGGCCGATGGCCTGGCAGAACGCCTGCGAGAGGTGGAACTGCTCGCGCAATCCGGACGCTGGCACGAAGGCCACTGGACCGAGACGCTGGAGATCCTCCGGCGCACCCGCAGCCATGTGAGCTGGGTGGGTCTCACGGATGCGCAGGGACGTGTGATCGAGGCCACCGGCGGGATGCTGGTGGGGCAGAACGTGGCCGCGCGACCGTGGTTCCAGGCCGCGCTGCGCGGACCTCACACCGGCGACGTCCACACGGCCCAGTTGCTGGCCAAGCTGCTGCCGGCCTCCCCCCGTGGCGAACCGCTGCGCTTCATCGACTTTGCCGCCCCTCTGCACGACGAGAGCCGCCAGGTTGTCGCCGTGCTGGGCATGCACGTGAACTGGGACTGGCCCCAGCAGATCATCGACAGCCTGCGCAGCCCGCTCTCAAGGCAACAGGGCGTGCGCATCTTCGTGTTCGATCGCGACGGCCGGGTCATCCACCGCCCCGATGACGTGACCGTCCCGGAGCGGCCGCTCGAGCTGGCGCCGCTGGTGCGCATGCCCTCGATACAGACCTGGGACGATGGTCGGGACTACCTGACGGCGGCGGTGCGGGTCGTCGCCCGTAACGCGGCGACCGATCTGGGGTGGACCGTGGTCACGCGACAGCCCGTGAGCCAGGCCCGCGCGGGCGCCCGCGAAGCCCAGCAGGCCGCCGCCGTGGCCGGGGCGATCACCGCCGTGCTGGTGGCCTTGCTGGCCTGGTGGGTGGTGGGACGTCTCACCCGCCCCTTGCGGCGCATTGCGCAGGCGGCGCAGGCGCTGCGCCGGGGGGAGCTCGACACGCCGATGCCGGTGGTGGACAGCCCTCGCGAGGTGCGCGAGCTCTCCCAGGCCCTCTCCGAGATGACCACCACGCTGGTCAGCCATGAGCGGGAGCTGGAGGCCGCAAACCGCGAACTCGAACAGCGTGTCGCCGAACGCACGGCCGAGTTGAGCCGCGCCACGGATTCACTGCGTGCGGCCAATGCCAGGCTGGAACACCTGGCCAGCCGCGACACGCTCACCGGCCTGCCCAACCGGCGCAGCCTGACCGACACGCTGCATGCGGAGGTCCGTCGCCATCGTCGCAGCGGCCAGGCCCTCGCGCTGGCCCTGGCCGATGTGGACCACTTCAAGAAGGTGAACGATACCCACGGCCACGCAGCCGGCGACGAGGTGCTGCGCGCCGTCTCCCAGGCCCTGTTGGGCGGCTGCCGCATCACCGACCTGGTGGGCCGCTTCGGCGGCGAGGAGTTCCTGCTGCTGATGCCGGAGACCGATCTTGCCGGCGCGCGCGTGGCCTGCGAGAAGCTGCGCGAACGCGTACAGGCCCTGGCCGGGCCGGTGCCGGTCACGATGAGCTTCGGCGTGGTGTCCCCGGCACAGTATTTCTCGACCATGGAAGAGGCGCTGAACGCGGCCGACGAGGCCCTCTATCGTGCCAAGGCCGAAGGCCGCAACCGGGGGTGCGTCTACAACGGCCAGCCGCCCCAGGCGGCGCC
>Ga0114986_1000376_pt1 | contig 12669 bp, 12 predicted proteins | sample Shrwel1BS1Day17_FD_96988 | JGI IMG/M metagenome (GOLD analysis project Ga0114986, IMG submission 96988) | Subsurface microbial communities from deep shales in Ohio, USA - Utica-3 well 1 S-1-Day17 | ecosystem: Environmental > Aquatic > Deep subsurface > Shale gas/oil reservoir > Produced... | reverse complement strand
CCTGCGAAGACCCACCGTGCGGCGGCGCGTACCGACCGCGAAGACGACCCTGAACCCGGCATACGGCTAGCTCAGAAACTGCTTGCCAAACAGCTTGCGATTAGACGACCCCATCAGCTTTCGGGCTTCTGCCCTGCCTCCTTCAGTGGCCGAGGCTGGGTGGAACCTTGGCGTGCTGTAATCCCGTCATCCCAGCAAAAGCTGGGATCGCTGTCAGTCAGTGGATGTGCTCGAAAAGGTCGTCCCATTCAGGGTTGGTTTTTTCGATCAGTTCGATCTTTCACGAGCGCTTCCAAGCCTTCATCGTCTTCTCTCTGGCGATGGCGTCGATGATGTCGCTGTGAGGCTCCGCATAGACCAAGCGGTCAAGGCCATAACGACGGCAGAAGGCGGAACCCTTGCCTTGCTTATGTTGCATGATCCGCGCGGGCAGGTCGGCGGTGACGCCGATATACAGCACGCCGCCGCGCTTGTTGGGCATGATGTAGACCCAGCCACCCATTGCCGTGAGCTAGCACGAGGTCGAGAGCGATCCCAGCTTTCGCTGGGATGACGATCATCGCTGTCGCAGGCGTCCGCTCCGGGGTCGATTGCAGAATGTCCGCTTATGGCTAAGGCAAGGCTGAAGCCGCCATCACCTTGACCGTCGCCCCAGCCTGCGCCGGGACAGGCAAGCACGGGGTGCGAGCGGGGGATGGGTCGCGCCGTTTTCCTACTCCAGCGCCGTCTGATAACCCTGCGTGTGGCTCTTTTGGCATTGTGATCGGCGCGGCATCGGGGCCGCAATTGCGCGGCGGCGGGGCGCGTTTTCTCTCGCGGAACATTTGTTCGTCCGTTCCGAAAATTCGGCATAAACCTCTGTTATTCTGAACGAATAGGGCAAGTTGGGAAAGTGACACGGTGTCACCTTTGTCCGCTTCATGGCAAAGGCCCGCCCCCTCGCGGGGACGGGCCTTCTGTATTCCGTCGCGGAAAGGCGGATCAGCCGCGGGCGCTGGTCGGTCCGGTGCCGGTGACCTTCTGCATGGCGCGCAGGATGTTGCCCGACTGCTCGGAGCCCGACTGCGGGGCGATCAGGTTGGTGAAGGAGTTGATCTCCTCCCACCGCGCGGCGAAGCCTTCGAGGGTGCGCTCGCCTTCGGGGAGCCACACGGCATCGTTCATCACCGTCCACGAGGAATGGTAGCCGCCCGCACCCGCGCCGACGATGGCGTTGGTGGGCGCGTCTTCGCTGACGAGGAACAGTGCGGCCGGCACGACGTTCTCGGGCGCGAACAGCTTGAAGGCTTCTTCAGGGAAGAGGTCTTCGGTCATGCGGGTGCCCGCGACCGGCGACAGGGTGTTGCAGCGCACGTTGTACTTCGCGCCTTCCAGAGCCAGCGTCTTGGTCAGACCCGCCAGACCCAGCTTGGCCGCGCCGTAGTTGGCCTGGCCGAAGTTGCCGAACAGGCCGGTCGACGACGCAGTCATCAGGATGCGGCCATAGCCCTGCTCGCGCATCAGTTCCCAGCACGCCTTGGTGGCAAAGGCCGAGCCGGTGAGGTGGACCTTGACGACGAACTCGAAGTCCGCCGGTTCCATCTTGGCGAAGGTCTTGTCGCGCAGCACGCCAGCGTTGTTGATCAGCACGTGGACGCCGCCCCACTTCTGCTTGGCGTCGGCGACCATCTTTTCCATCTGGTCGTATTCGGTGACCGAAGCGCCGTTGGCGATGGCTTCACCGCCCATTGCCTCGATCTCGGCGACGACCTGTGCGGCGGCGTCCGAGGTGCCGGTGCCATCGCGCGATCCGCCCAGGTCGTTGACAACAACCTTCGCGCCGCGACGGGCGAGTTCCAGCGCATAGGCCTTGCCGAGCCCGCCGCCGGCACCCGTGACGATGGCGACCTTGTCCTTGAAGCTGATGGTCATGTCTTCGCTCTCCTGTTGTGTGAGAGGGCCAAGCGCCTGTGGCACTTTACGCCCGCGTAAACCAATATGCGGCGCGCTGCGTGGCACTTTCGCAGCCGTGTTGCAATAACCGAACTGACAGGGGGCGATGCCGTAGGGTCAGACGGCGGCCGGAAGGCGCGCGAGGGCGGGAATCAGGTCGCCAAACGAATCGATCACCCCGTCCGCGCCCAGTTCATGCGGGGGCCGGTCGCAATAGCCATAGGCCGCCGCGATCACCGGCACGCCCGCCGCCTTGGCCGCGCGCACATCGTAAGTGGAGTCGCCGAGGAAGACGAAACTCCCCCCTCCCAGCACTTCGCGCGCCTTGAGCACCGGGGCAGGGTGGGGCTTGGCGAGGAACTGGCCATCGTCGCCCCGCCCCATCGAATCTCCGCCGATCACGGTTTCGAAAGCACCGATGAGGTCGAGCTGGGTCAGAACCTGCCTCGCAAAGGCCTCGAACTTGTTGGTGACCACCGCCATCCGCACACCCTGCGCGGCCAGCTGCGCCAGCACTTCGCGCACCTGCGGGTAGGGGACGGTGTGGACTGCGTTGTTGTCCTCGTAGAAGGCCAGCATCGCCTTGTAGAGCCGCTTGAACTCGTCTTCGGGCAGGCCGCCCTGTGCCTCCACCGCGCGGGCGAGCATGATCTTGGCACCGCCGCCGATCAGGTCCTTGCTGCTCTCCACCGACACGGCCTCGAAACCGCCCAGCACCAGCGCATGGTTCACCGCCGCGCCGAGATCGCGGAAGGTGTCGAGCAGGGTGCCGTCGAGGTCGAAGCCGATCGCGCCGAAGGGAATGTCAGTCATGGCCCGCGGGTGGCCCAACCTACATCAAACCGCAAGCATTTGCTGGCAAGCGCACCTTTGCTTACAGGGACATTCATGACGACCACCACCACACATCCTTTCGCCGCCATCATCCTCGCCGCGGGCAAGGGCACCCGCATGAAAAGCGACACCCACAAGGTGCTGCACAAGATCGCGGGGCTCGCGATGCTCGATCACCTGATGGCGAGCGTGGAAGAGCTCGGTCCGGAGCGCACGGCGGTGGTTGTCGGCGCGGGGCGCGAGCAGATCGAGAAGGCGGTAGGGACGCGGGCGACAACCTGCCTGCAGGAGCCGCAGCTTGGCACCGGCCACGCTGTTCAGCAGGCCGAGGACGTGTTGACCGGTTTCACGGGCGATGTGCTGGTGCTCTACGGCGACGTGCCCTTCGTCAAGGCCAGCACGATGCGCGCGATGCTCGAACGGCTGCACGCGGCCGATGCCCCGGCGGTGGTGGTGCTCGGTTTCGAGCCGGCCGATCCGCTCGCCTACGGGCGCGTGATTGCCGATGATGCGGGCGGCATTCTCAAGATGGTGGAATTCAAGGACGCCGACGAGGGCGAACGGGCCTGCCACCTGTGCAATTCCGGGCTGCTGGCCGCCCGCGCCGAAGACCTGTTCGCGCTGCTGGCGAGGGTCGGCAACGACAATGCGCAGGGCGAATACTACCTGCCCGACATCGTCAACATCGCGATTGCTGACGGGTGCGCCTGTGCAGTGATTGTTGCCGACAGCGCCGACGAGGTCGCCGGCATCAACAGCCGCGCCGAACTTGCCGGGGCCGAAGACCGCTGGCAGGCTGCCCGGCGCCTGCGCGCGATGGACGAGGGCGCAACCCTGATTGCGCCCGAAACGGTGTTCTTCGCCCACGACACGGTGCTGGGCCGCGATGTTACCATAGAACCCAACGTGTTCTTCGGCCCCGGCGTGACGGTTGCCGACAATGTCCTGATCCGCGCCAACAGCCACATCGAGGGTGCGCGCCTCGCCAGCGGGGTCAAGATCGGGCCCTTTGCGCGCCTGCGCCCGGGCACCGTGCTGGAGGAGGACAGCTTCATCGGCAATTTCGTCGAAGTGAAGAACGCGCTGATGCACAAGGGCGCCAAGGCGAGCCACCTCACCTATCTCGGCGATGCCACCATCGGCGCGGGGGCCAACATCGGGGCAGGAACCATCACCTGCAATTATGACGGCTATTTCAAGTACAAGACCGTGATCGGGGAGCGGGCCTTTATCGGCTCCAACTCGTCGTTGATCGCGCCCGTCACCATCGGTGCGGATGCGATTGTAGCGGCAGGCTCGGCGGTCAGCCGCGATGTGGCTCCCGGAGAACTTCGCATGGTCCGCGCCGAACAGCTGGTGAAGGATGGCTGGGCCGACCGCTTCCACGATGCGATGAAGAAGAAGAAGGCGGCGGAGAAAAAGGGGTGAGGGCGCGGGCGCTCGTCCTCGTGGTCTGCGGCATGATCGCGGCATGCCAGGGGCAGGGCGGCGAGACAGGCGCTGCCGCCCCGCAAGACCTTGCGCCGACCGCAGCGGCCGCCGCCGCCTCGCCCGAGGTTGCCGCGCGGGTCGAAAAGCAGCAGCGCATCCTTGCCGCTGCCTGCAAGGCGGGGGAAACACCGGTCTTCACCTGCAAGTTTGCCGACGGCAAGCGCGTCTCGGTATGCGGGACGGCGCCGGGCAAGGCCGAATACCGCTTCGGTGGCGAAGGCAAGCCCGAGCTGGTCCTGAGCGGCGGGCGCAATGCCTACGCGATGTATTCGGGCGGCGGGGAGAGCCAGCTCGCCTTCGACAATGGCGATACCCGCTACATCGTGTTCAGCCGCATGGTGCGCACCGGCTTCGACGAGAACGGCAATGCACCCGCGATCAGCGACGGCGTGGTAGTGGAGCGTGCCGGCACATTCGCCGCAATCCGCATCTGCGAGGATCCCGATCTCCTCCCGGTCGATGTCTATGCGGCGGAAAAACACTTCCCGGCTAGCGATGAGAGCGGAGGCGCTGACCTGTTCACTGAAGAAACCATCCGCGCGGACCCCCAGGCCAATGAGTGACGATCCCCAAACCCTCACCTGCTGGCTGTGCCAGCGTCCGCTGGGCGATATCGTCCAGTGGCATCACCCCGTGCCCAAGGCCAAGAAGGGCAAGGTGAAAGTGCCGATCCACCCGATCTGCCACAAGACAATCCATGCGGGCTTCACCAATAACGAGCTGGCCCGGATCGGCGATAATGCGGAGAAAATCCGCGAGAACCCCGCCATCGCCAAGTTCGTGGCCTGGATCGCCAACAAGCCCGCCGATTTCGACGCGCCTACGCGCTAGGCTGCCGCATCGGCAGGGCTGGTATGGGAACGCTTGGGCGTCTCGCTCCTTGATGAGGTCAATGCTTCAGCAGGAGATACCCCGATGAAAACCGCCCGATGGATCGCTGCCGGTGCCGGTCTTGCCGTTGTCGGCGCGGCGGCCGCCTATGCGCAGTATCGCCAGACCGAAGAGCCTGACTTCGCGGTCGTGCGCGAAGACGGCGATTTCGAGCTGCGCGATTACCCCGCGCTCGTGGTCGCCGAAGTCAGCCACGCCGGCAGCCGTGAACGCGCCAGCGGGGCGAGCTTCCGTCGCCTTGCTGCCTATATCTTCGCTCAGGACCGGCCCGAGGGCGGCGAGCGGATCGCCATGACCGCGCCGGTGCTTCAGGACGAAACGCGGCCCGGCCAGTGGCGGATGCGCTTCGTGATGCCGGCCAAGTACACGCTCGACACCCTGCCGCCCGCGCCTGCCGACATCACCCTGGCCGAAACGCCGCCGCGGCGCATGGCGGCGGTGCGCTTCTCCGGGAACGGTGGGGGACGCGATCTGGCGCTGATGGAGGCGCGGCTGCGCGACTGGCTGGCGACGCAGGGCCTGATGCCTGCGGGCGAGGCGGAGTTCGCCTTCTACGATGCGCCGATGGTTCCCGGCCCGCTGCGGCGCAACGAGGTGCTGATCCCCGTCGCGCCGTAACGCTCAGGCATCCTGCATCCGCTCCGCATCACCGCCGCTGGCGAGATAATCGGCCTCCCACTGCTCGAACTCGCTGCGGCTCAGCAGATAGCGGCTCCGCGCCTCGTGGAAGGAGATCGCCTGGCTGCGCACGGCGCGCACGACTTCGTCCTTGCGCGCCTTGGACCAGTGGACGCGGTGATTGCGGGGCAGGGCGTAATAGCTCTTGATCGCGTCGGCGATCGAGATGTGTCGGTCATAGGCCATCGGTGATGCTCCTCGTCGCTGTGCTTATCGCCCCCGATGGCCAGACTGTTGACGAGGGCGCTTAACGAGGTCTTGCCCGACATGGTTAAGCCGGCGTTGATGAACCACACCGTGCCGTGCGCGCGACGAACCGATGGCGCGCTGTCGGTCTGTTTTACAAGTAGCTGGATTATATACCGAAACTAACACGAAAAAGGGGCGCCCCCGCGTGAGGGACACCCCTTTCCATGCCGGCCGATGCGACGGGTTACTGGCCCGAAGGCGCGCCCATCAGGCGCTTCATCAGGTAGATGAACTGCAACGCCTGAAGCTTTGCCCGCTGGTCGTTGTCGACCCCGCCGGAGTGCCCGCCGGTGGTGTCCTCGAAGTAGTAATACGGCTGGCCCAGCGCCTTGAGCTTGGCCGCGCCCTTCCGCGCGTGGGCGGGGTGGGTGCGGTCGTCAGCGGTGGAGGCCCACAGGAACGGTTCGGGGTATTCCACGCCCGGCACGATCTTCTGGTAGGGGGAATAGCCCTCGATCCAGGCGCGCTGTTCGGGGATGCGCGGATCGCCATATTCGCCGATCCACGATGCCCCGCGCCCGATCAGGTGATAGCGCAGCATGTCGAACAGCGGGATCTGCACGATCGCTGCGCCGAACAGGTCGGGCCGCTGGGTGAAGGCTGTGCCGACCAGCAGGCCGCCCTGCGAGCCGCCCTGGATGCCGAGGTGTTCCGGCTTGGTGAAACCGCGCTTCACCAGATCCTCGGCCACGGCGATGAAATCGTCCCAGGTGCGCTGCTTGTTCTCGCGGATCGCGGTCTGGTGCCACATCGGCCCGAATTCGCCGCCCCCGCGCATGTTGGCGAGCACATAGGCACCGCCCTTCTCGACCCACAGCTTGCCGGTGGAGCCGAGATAGGCGGGCAGGCGCGGCACCTGGAAACCGCCGTAGCCGGTCAGCAGCGTAGCCGTGGAGCCGTCGGCCTTCATGCCCTTGGGCTTGACGATGAAGTAGGGGATCTTGGTCCCGTCCTTGCTGGTCGCCTCGTGCTGCTCGACCGTCGCGCCCGCCGGATCGAAATAGGCGGGGCTGGTCTTCAGCACCGTCGGCGGCGCCGTGCCATCGGTGTAGTAGAGCGTGGTCGGTTCGAGGAATCCGCTCACGGTGTACATGATCTGGTCGGTCTCGTCCGAGGAAGCGGCGATGCCCAGTGTCGCGTTATCGGGCAGGGCCACGGGCTTGCTGACCCACTGCCCGTCCTCGAAGTTGAACTGGAGCACCTTGCCCACGACATTGTCGAGCAGCGTCACGAACAGCGAGGAGCCGGTGATCGCGCCGCCCTGCTTTGTCTGGCGCGGGCCGGGCGCCCAGACGAGCGTCTTCTTCGCGCCGTTGGGGTCGGCCTTCCACGCCTCCAGCTCGACCGCGACCAGCGAGTCTGCGGGGAAGGTCTGCCCGTCAACCGTCCAGTCCTCGTCGGTCGAAATCAGGATGTGTCCATCGACGATGCCGTAAAGCCCGCCCTTCTTGGGCAGGTCCAGCAGCACCCATTCGCTGCCCTTTTCGACATAGTTCAGGCTTTCATGGAAGCTGATCCCGCGGAAGGCGGTGCGGGCGTGGATCGTGCCCTTGTTGTCGCGCAGCAGGGTCGCGCCGGCCCAGACATCGGTGGGCTCGCCGCGGAAGATTTCCTCTGCCTCGGCCACCGGCGTGCCGCGCTTCCAGACGCGGCTGGTGAAGGGATAGGCGCTTTCGGTCAGCGTGCCTTCGCCAAAGCCGCGGCCGACCAGCAGAGTGTCCTCGTCGATCCACTGGATGCCGCCCTGGCTCTTGGCATCGAGCACGAAGCCGCCTTCGACGAAGGACTTCGTCGTCATATCGAATTCGCGCATGACGGTGGCATCCTCGCCCCCGTCGCTCAGTGCGATCATGCATTTGTTCATCGCCGGAGGCAGGCAGGTCGAGCCCTGATAGACCCACTCCTTGCCCTCGGCCTTGGCGAGTGCATCAATGTCGAGCACGACTTCCCATTCAGGCTTGTCCGTGCGGTAGCTTTCCAGCGTGGTGCGGCGCAGCACCCCCTTGGGGTTCGCCTTGTCCTGCCAGAAATTGTAGAGGCCATCGGGGCGGAAACTGACGAACGGAATCCGGTCGTTGCTGTCGAAAATCGCCAGCGCTTCGGCCTTCAGCTGCGCGTAGCGCGGGTCGGCTTCGAAGGCGGCCAGCGTGCGGGCGTTTTCCTTCGCGACCCAGTCCAACGCCTCGGGGCTCCGGGCTTCTTCAAGGAAGATGTAGGGGTCCTGCCCCGGCCCGGGAACGCCGGGGACAGGGGTTTCGTCGGCGGCCTGCGCGCCGGTGGTGCTAGCGATGCTCATTGCGAGAGCCAGTGCGAAAGTGGAGACAAGTTTCAAGCGTCCTCTCCTCGGGGAATGCAGGCGCATGTTGTGGCGGGAGAGGCGCGCGATGTGAAGGGGATAGAAACAAAAAGGGCGAGCCATTGGCCCGCCCTGATTGGTTATTCGTCGATTGGAGCGCGTGTCAGCCCTCGACATGCTCCGCGAGCACGGTGAGGCCCTTCTCGTTGACCTCGGCAAAGCCGCCGCGCACCTGGATCACTTCGGGCGCCGCGTTCGCGCTGGCGAAGATCTGCACCGCACCGTCACGGATCGTGCTCATGAAGGGCGCGTGGCCCTCCAGCACGCCGAATTCACCCTCGGTCCCTGGGACGACCACCATGTGGACGTCTTCCGAGCGGACAAGCTTGGCGGGGGTGACGAGTTCGAAGTGGAGGGGCATGATGCCTTACGCCTCTTCGGCCAGCTTCTTGGCCTTCTCGACCGCCTGATCGATGCCGCCGACCATGTAGAAGGCGCTTTCCGGCAGGTGGTCATATTCGCCATCGACCACCGCCTTGAAGCTCTTCACGGTATCTTCGAGCTGCACGAACACGCCCGGGATGTTGGTGAAGACTTCCGCGACGTGGAAGGGCTGCGACAGGAACTTCTGGATCTTGCGCGCGCGGGCGACGGTCAGCTTGTCCTCTTCCGACAGCTCGTCCATCCCGAGGATCGCGATGATGTCCTGAAGCGACTTGTACTTCTGCAGCACTTCCTGAACGCGGCGGGCGGTGTCGTAGTGCTCCTGACCAACGACGCGCGGTTCGAGAACGCGCGAGGTCGAGTCGAGCGGGTCTACCGCCGGGTAGATGCCGAGTTCCGAAATGGCGCGCGACAGGGTGGTGGTCGCGTCGAGGTGCGCGAAGGAGGTCGCGGGCGCCGGGTCGGTCAAGTCGTCCGCGGGCACGTAGATCGCCTGCACCGAGGTGATCGAGCCCTTGGTGGTCGAGGTGATGCGCTCCTGCAGCTTGCCCATGTCGGTCGCGAGGGTCGGCTGGTAGCCTACCGCCGAGGGAATGCGGCCGAGCAGCGCCGACACTTCCGAACCCGCCTGTGTGAAGCGGAAGATGTTGTCGACGAAGAACAGCACGTCCTGGCCTTCGACGTCGCGGAAGTATTCGGCCATGGTCAGGCCCGACAGCGCGACGCGCGCGCGGGCGCCCGGGGGCTCGTTCATCTGGCCGAACACCAGCGCCACCTTGGAGCCTTCCGAGGTCGCATTGCCCTCGGCGTCCTTGGCGATAACGCCCGCGTCGAGGAATTCGTGGTAGAGGTCGTTGCCCTCGCGGGTACGCTCACCCACGCCGGCGAACACCGACACGCCGCCGTGGCCCTTGGCGATGTTGTTGATGAGTTCCTGAATGAGCACGGTCTTGCCGACGCCCGCGCCGCCGAACAGGCCGATCTTGCCGCCCTTGGCGTAGGGGGCGAGGAGGTCGATCACCTTGATGCCGGTGACGAGGATCGCGGCTTCGGTCGACTGGTCGATGAAGGCCGGGGCCTCGGCGTGGATCGGGGCGGTCGATTCCGCGCCAATCGGGCCGCGCTCGTCGATCGCCTCGCCGACGACGTTCATGATGCGGCCGAGGACCTTCGGGCCCACGGGAACGCTGATCTGCGCGCCGGTGTTGATGACTTCGCTGCCGCGGGTCAGGCCCTCGGTCGCGTCCATCGCGATGGTGCGCACGGTGTTTTCGCCAAGGTGCTGGGCGACTTCGAGCACCAGCGTCTTGTCGCCGTTGCGGGTTTCGAGCGCGGTGAGGATCGCGGGCAGTTCACCTTCGAACTGCACGTCGACGACAGCGCCGATGACCTGCGAGATGGTGCCGTTGGTGGTCTGGTTGAGAGCGGCGGTGGCCATGTTTCGTTCCTTAGCCTTCGATTACAGCGCTTCTGCGCCGGCAATAATTTCGATCAATTCGGTGGTGATCGCGGCCTGGCGGCTGCGGTTGTACTGGATGGTCAGCTTCTGGATCAGCTCGCCCGCGTTGCGGGTGGCGTTGTCCATCGCGGTCATCGAGGCGCCCTGTTCGGAAGCCTCACGCTCGAGCAGCGCGCCGAACAGCTGGGTGCGCACGTAGCGCGGCAGCAGTTCCTCGAGGATTTCCTCCTCGCCCGGCTCGTACTGCACCACGGCGTCAGCCACGACCGCATCGGTCGGGGCGGGGACGGGGATCAGCTGGTTGACCGTCGGGTCCTGCGCCAGCGCCGACTTGAAGGTCGGGTAGATCAGGTGCGCTACATCGAACTGCCCGGCATCGAACATCGCGATCAGATCATTGGCGATGGCTTCGGCCTCGGTGAAGCCCGGGGTCTTGACCGTGCTGGTGTCGAAGCCCACGCCGACAGCCGAGGGGAATTCGCGCTTCAGCGGCGCGCGGCCCTTCTTGCCGACGAGGTAGAATTCGACCGACTTGCCCTGCGCCAGCAATTCGCGCGCCTTGGCCTTGGCGGCCTTGACGAGGTTCGAGTTGAGACCGCCGCACAGCCCCTTGTCGGTGTTGACCACCACGAGGAGGTGCTTCTGGTCCGCGCCGGTGCCGGCCAGCAGCTTGGGGGCGGCCGAACCGGACACCTTGCTCGCCAGCGAAGCCATCACTGCGGCAAGGCGCGTGGCATAGGGCCGCGCCGCTTCCGCCGCGCTCTGGGCACGGCGCAGCTTGGCCGCCGCGACCATCTGCTTGGCCTTGGTGATCTTCTGGGTCGACTTGACCGAGTTGATCCGGCCCTTGAGTTCCTTGAGTGAGGGCACGTCAGGGCGTCCTTACGCGAACTGCTTGGCGAAGGCTTCGAGCGCGGACTTGGTCTTGTCCGCGACTTCGCCTTCGAACTTCTTCGAGGTGCGGATTTCGGCCAGCACCGCGCCGTGTTCGCGGCGCATGTAGTCGAGCATCTGGGCTTCGTATTCGTTGACGCGGTTCACCGGAATGCTGTCGAGGAAGCCGTTGGTGCCGGCGTAGATCGACACGGTCTGCTCTTCGAAGGGCATCGGCGAGAACTGCTTCTGCTTCAGCAGCTCGGTCAGGCGCGCACCGCGGTTGAGCAGCTTCTGCGTCGCGGCATCGAGGTCCGACCCGAACTGCGCGAAGGCCGCCATTTCACGGTACTGTGCGAGGTCGAGCTTCATCGAGCCCGAAACCTTCTTCATCGCCTTGGTCTGGGCGGCGCCGCCGACGCGGCTCACCGAGAGACCGACGTTAATGGCGGGGCGGATGCCCTGGTAGAACAGGCCGGTTTCGAGGAAGATCTGGCCGTCGGTGATCGAGATCACGTTGGTCGGAATGTAGGCCGACACGTCGCCCGCCTGCGTTTCGATGATCGGCAGCGCGGTCAGCGAACCATGGCCGTTTTCCTCGTTCATCTTCGCGGCGCGCTCAAGCAGGCGGCTGTGGAGATAGAACACGTCGCCCGGATAGGCTTCGCGGCCCGGGGGACGACGCAGGAGCAGCGACATCTGACGGTAGGCGACGGCCTGCTTGGAAAGGTCGTCATAGACGATCACTGCGTGCATGCCGTTGTCGCGGAAGAACTCGCCCATCGCGCAGCCGGTGTAGGGCGCGAGGTACTGGAGCGGGGCGGGTTCCGAAGCGGTCGCGGCGACAACGATGGAATATTCCATCGCGCCGTTTTCCTCGAGCTGCTTGACGATCTGCGCGACGGTCGAACGCTTCTGGCCGACGGCGACATAGACGCAGTAGAGCTTCTTGCCTTCATCGTCGCCCGCGTTGGCTTCCTTCTGGTTGATGAAGGTGTCAATGGCGACGGCGGTCTTGCCGGTCTGGCGGTCACCGATGATCAGCTCGCGCTGGCCGCGGCCCACGGGCACGAGCGCGTCGATCGCCTTCAGGCCGGTCTGGACGGGCTCCGACACGGATTCGCGCGGGATGATGCCCGGCGCCTTCACTTCGACGCGGCTGCGCTTTTCAGCGACGATCGGGCCCTTGCCGTCGATCGGGTTGCCGAGCGCGTCCACGACGCGGCCGAGCAGGCCCTTGCCGACCGGCACGTCCACGATGGTGCCGGTGCGCTTGACGACATCGCCTTCCTTGATTTCGGCATCCGAGCCGAAGATCACGACGCCGACATTGTCGGCTTCGAGGTTGAGGGCCATGCCCTGCACCCCGTTGGCGAATTCCACCATCTCGCCAGCCTGCACCTTGTCGAGGCCGTGGATGCGGGCGATCCCGTCACCCACCGACAGCACGGTGCCGGTTTCGCTGACTTCGGCCTCGGTGCCGAAATTGGCGATCTGGTCCTTGATGACCTTCGAGATTTCT
>Ga0114986_1000375_pt1 | contig 12669 bp, 12 predicted proteins | sample Shrwel1BS1Day17_FD_96988 | JGI IMG/M metagenome (GOLD analysis project Ga0114986, IMG submission 96988) | Subsurface microbial communities from deep shales in Ohio, USA - Utica-3 well 1 S-1-Day17 | ecosystem: Environmental > Aquatic > Deep subsurface > Shale gas/oil reservoir > Produced... | reverse complement strand
GATCAAGGGGTATCTGCGTCTGGGCGCCAAGGTGCTGGGCGCGCCGGCCTGGGATCCGGACTTCAATGCCGCAGACCTGCCGATGATGATGCGCCTGGCCGACCTGCCATCGCGCTACCGGAAGCACTTCCTGGGGGCCTGATGAGGACGCCCTTCGGAGTCGATGGTCTTCCGATGGATGACCGGCAGGAAGTCGGCGATGCGGACGCTGATGACAAACTCCCGGATGAGGTGGAACCCAAGTCTCGCTGGCGCACGGTCTTCATCTCCGACATCCACCTGGGTACGCCGGGGTGTCAGGCGCAGGCGTTGCTGGACTTCCTGCGAGCCAACCCTTCTGACCGGTTGTATCTGGTGGGTGACATCATCGACGGCTGGCAGCTGCGCCGCCGCTGGTTCTGGCCTCAGGCTCACAACGATGTCGTGCAGAAGCTGCTGCGCCGGGCACGCAAGGGCTGCCGCGTTGTGTTTGTTCCGGGTAACCATGATGAGTTTGCCCGTCACTTCCTGGGGCACAGCTTCGGGGGCATCGAGGTGGCGGCCGAGGCTTTGCACCTGACTGCTGACGGCCGCAGGCTGTGGGTCATGCACGGCGATCATTTTGATGGGGTGATCCAGTACGCCAAGTGGCTGGCGTATCTGGGCGATACGCTCTACGAGTTCACCCTGCGCCTGAACCGGCATCTCAATTCGCTTCGAGCACGCCTTGGGCTGCCTTACTGGTCCTTGTCCCAGTATCTCAAGCACAAGGTCAAGACCGCCGTGAACTTCGTCTCCGATTTCGAGCGCGCTGTCGCTCAGGAAGCGCGGTCACGCGGATACGACGGTGTCGTCTGCGGACACATCCACCGCCCGGAAATGCGTACCATTGATGGCACGCTGTATTGCAACGATGGCGACTGGGTGGAAAGCCTGTCGGCGCTGGTGGAGCACCAGGACGGTCGGCTGGAGCTGATCCACTGGGCGGGCAGGCAGGGAGGTTTGCCTGTGGCGGCGGCACCGACACCTGTGGCCGAGGTGGGTGCGGCTGCCTGATCCGCCACGGTGCCGTGACAGCGGTGTGCATGTCGTGTCATCAATCTGACACGGTATCGTCTGAAAATGGTCATATTGACATGCTTCGCGGAGAAGAGCCCTTGCCACGCACGAGTGCCAGCACCACCAGCCACCGGGTCACCCACCAGCGGCCGCCCATGACTTTCCTGGATCGCGATCACAGCATCCTCGCTTTCAACGAGAGGGTGCTGGACTGGGCTCGCCGTGTCGATGTCCCCCTGCTCGAGAGGCTGCGCTATCTGAGCATCGTCTCGTCCAACCTCGACGAGTTTTTTGAGGTGCGCATGGCGCCCCAGGTCAGCGCCCGCAAGACCAACGAACAGCGGGGACTGTGCACGGTCGATACCTACCTCGGCATCTCCGAGAAGGTCCACCAGCTGGTGTCAGAGCAGTACCGCATCTACAACGACCAGCTGATGCCTTTGCTGGAGAAGAAGGGTATCCGGGTGGTGGCGCATGCCGATCGCAGTCCTGCACAGAGGCGGTGGGTCAAGGATTACTTCGTCCGCAATGTTCAGCCCCTGCTGATGCCGGTGGGTCTGGATCCAGCCCACCCGTTTCCCCAGGTGGCCAACAAATCCCTGAACTTCATCGTCCGTCTCTCGGGCAAGGATGCCTTCGGTCGCGAGAACGAAATTGCCATCGTCAAGGTCCCGCGGATCCTGCCGCGCTATGTGCGTTTGCCGGTGGCCAAGGGATCGCGGCAGCAGCACTTCGTCTCCATCTCCAGCCTGATTCGTTCGCACCTGGCCGATCTGTTTCCGGGTCGCCAGGTGACCGAGTTCTCGCAGTTCCGGGTGACCCGCCACTCCGACCTGGCGGTGGACGAGGAAGAGGTCAAGAACCTGCGCACCGCGCTGCGCAAGGGTTTGCAGCAGCGCCACTATGGCGAGGCGCTGCGCCTGGAAGTTTCTGCCGGTTGCTCCGAGCACCTGGCCAACTTCCTGCTCAGCCAGTTTGCGCTACCCTCCGAAGCGCTCTACCGGGTGGCGGGGCCCGTCAACCTGGTCAGGCTCAACCAGCTGATCGATCAGGTGGACATGCCCAGCCTGAGGTTCGAGCGTTACAGTGCCGGCTGGCCCGTCCAATTGACACCTGGGCAGTCGTTTTTCGAGCGGCTGCAGCAAGGCGACGTCCTGATCCACCAGCCTTACGAGAGCTTCGATGCGGTGCTGGCTTTCCTGCGGGAAGCGGTCGAGGACCCGGATGTGCTGGCCATCAAGCAGACCATCTACCGTACTGGCGCCAAGTCGGAGCTCATGGAGCTGCTTCGCGAAGCCGTCCGGCGGGGCAAGGAGGTCACCGCGGTGGTGGAGCTCAAGGCACGGTTTGATGAAGAAGCCAACATCAGCTATGCCGAGCGTCTGGAGTCGGTCGGTGCCCAGGTGGTCTATGGTGTGGTGGGTCTGAAGACACACGCCAAGATGCTGCTGATCACTCGGCGAGAAGACGGGCAACTCAAGCGCTATGCGCACCTGTCGACCGGCAACTACAACCCGGGTACGGCTCGCCTGTATACCGATCTGAGCTACCTCACCGCCGATGAGGCGCTGACAGCCGATCTCGATCAGGTCTTCCTGCACCTGGCCAGTCAGAACCGGCTGCCGCGTCTGAACAAGGTGCTGATGGCGCCTTTCCACCTGCACAAGGCCATGATCGAACGCCTGGATGCGGCGGGTGCCGCGGCGTCCAAAGGCAAGGACGTGCGGGTCGTGCTCAAGATGAATGCGCTGACCGACGAAGCCCTGTGCCGCGCCTTGGCGCAGGCCTCGCAGGCCGGGGTCCGGGTGGAGGTGATCGTCCGCGGCGCCTGCATCTTGCCCGCCCAGGTGCCCCAGCTGACGGACAACATTCGGGTCCGATCCGTCATCGGCAGGCTGCTGGAGCACTCACGCGTCTTCTATTTCAAGGTGGGCGATGCCGAGGAACTCTGGCTGTCCAGCGCCGACTGGATGAATCGCAACATGCTGCGCCGCATCGAGCTGGCCTGGCCGGTCACCGATCCGTCACTGAGACAGCGCATCATCGAAGAGTGCCTGGATTGCTATCTCGCCGACAACCGGGATGCTTGGCTGTTGCAGGCCGATGGCACCTATGTACCGGCGCTTAAGCTGAGCTCGGGAACCCGAGCCAAGGCTGCCGAGCCGGTGTCCGCACAGGCCCTGCTGATGGCGCGCTACGGCGGCAAGGGTTAGGTGCACCATGACCACGCCCGAGGACTGCACCATGGACCTGATCCTGTGGCGCCATGCGGAAGCTCAGGAACATCCCGACGGGGTTGAAGGACGTCAGGGGGATGAAAAGGACATGGCCAGGCGCCTGACGCCGAAAGGTGAGAAACAGGCCTTGCGCATGGCCCGCTGGCTGGACCGCCAGTTGCCGCAGGGCACCCGCATCTTTGTCAGCCCGGCGCAGCGCACCGAGCAAACGGCGGCGGCCCTGGGGCGCAAGGTTCGCATTGCTCCCGTGCTGGCACCCGAAGGCGACCCTGCGGCTTTGCTGGAACTCGCGCAATGGCCGAACGGCCGTTCACCGTGCCTCATCGTCGGCCACCAGCCGACCTTGGGGCAGGTGGTGGCCCGTCTGCTGAACCTCCAGGATGAGGACTGCGCCATCAGGAAGGGTGCCGTCTGGTGGCTCAGACACCGGCAGCGCGACGGCCAATCGCAGACGGTGATCCTGACCGTGCAGACGCCCGAACTGCTCTGAGCCGCCCCGATGGGGCCTGACAGGGCAGAGCGGGGACGTTTCTTTTCCTCAGGCTGCGGCGGTGTCGGCGGGTGTGGCTGCAGGCGATGCGGCTTTGGCAGGAGCTGCTTTCCTGGTGGCTGCCTTGCGGGCCTGTGCTGCCTGGGCCGTCTTTTTGGCTGCAGGTGCCTTGGCGGTGGTCACGGGGGCTTTGACGGGTGTTTCCTTCTTGACCGATGGTTGGCGAGCGACTGGCGCAGCGGACGCCTTACCCACCGTGGGGGCAATTGCTGCCTTGACGGCCTGGGTCTTCTCCGCCACCGGGCGGCCGGTCTTGAGCGAAGGCACCGCCGCAATGGCCGCCTTGAAGGCGGCTTCGTCGGCCTTGACCAGCAGCATCAGGCCGGCGCGCAGCAACTCGCTTTTCTTGACCGAAGTGCCTTGGGCAATGGCGCGGGTCTTGAGCGCATCAATCGCGGCGTACTCGCTCTTGGGGATGGTGAAGCTGTCACGGACCAGTTTGGGTTTGCGGGCTTTTTCCTCTGTGCTCATGGCAACTCCTTGTTAACGATATAAACAGTATATACCGTTATCCCTGGTCGGTTCCCGGAGAGCAGCCACCCACAACCCGGTCAGCGGATGTCGGCGCTGAACTTCCAGTCGGTTTTTTGCCAGGCCAAGGCCTCTTCGCTCAACAGCCAGGCCGATTGCGGATAACGCTTGGCCCAGCCCGGTGTCGTGGTCACCTTGAAGGCGCCAGCCTTGAACGCCAGGCGGACCGCCTCGTACTCGGGCGTCTGCCGCGCGTGGCACAGGATGACCGCCAGGCGCAGGCAAACCAGCTGCTTGGCGAACAGTTCGTCGTTCAGGGACGACTCCATTTTTTTCAGCTTCCCGCGTTGCCCCAGCACCAGTTGGCTCATCCGGTGCAGCTCGGGAATTGAAAATCCAGGCGCATCGACGTTGTCCAGGATGTAGGCCCCGTGGTGATAGGAGCGGTCGTGCGAAATGTGGGTGCCGATTTCGTGCAGGCGCGCTGCCCAGGCCAGCTTCTGTGAGTAGCGGCCGCTCTGGGGATCCTCTGCGGCAATCTGGGCGAAGAGGGCGGTGGCCACGTCACTGACCCGCTTGGCCTGGCCTTCGTCGATCGAAAAACGCTCGGCCAGCCAGCGCACCGTGCGCTCACGCACGTCGGTGTCGTCACTCTGTCGGTCGATCAGGTCAAAAAGCGCTCCCTGGCGCAGGGCGCCCTGGGCCGGGATCATCTGCTGGATGTCGAACAGGTCGAAGATGGCCCTCAGCACGCTCACGCCACCGCCAAGCACCGGGCGGCGATCGTCCTTGAGACCGTCGATGCGCAACTGGTCAAGGTTGCCCGCCTTGATCAGCCGTTCCACCAGCCAGTCCAGGCCCGAACGGGTCACCACACCAGACGCCCAGCCATTGGCAGCCAGCATGTCCGCCACGGCACTGACGGTACCCGATGATCCGTAGGCCACCGTCCATTCTGTCGGCGGAAAGGTGTCCAGCGCTTCATCCAGCACCGCCTTGGCGGCGATCTCCGCCGTTTTGAAAGCGGCGGCCGTGAATTGCCCCCTCGCAAAATACTTGGTTGACCAGGCCACGCTGCCCAGACGGTAAGACTCCATCCGGCGGGCTTCGTAGTTCTGGCCCAGGATCATCTCGGTGGACCGGCCACCAATGTCGACCACCAGCCGCTTCTTGTCGGATTGGGGCAGCAGGTGGGAAACGCCCTGATAGATCAGGCGTGCCTCTTCCTGGCCGGAGATGACTTCGATGGGAAACCCCAGGATGGCCTGGGCCTCGCGAAGGAAGTCGTCGCGGTTGCGCGCCTCTCGCAGGGTCTGGGTGGCGACCGCGCGCACCTGCTGCTTCTTGAAGCCATGCAGGCGTTCGCCAAAACGGGCCAGGCACTCCCAGCCGCGCTGCATGACCGCCTGGCTCAGTACCTTGTTGTCGTCCAATCCGCCGCCCTGACGCACGGCTTCCTTGATGTATTCGATCCGTTCAATGTGACCGGAGTGATAGCGGCCAATCTCCAGCCTGAAACTGTTGGAGCCGAGGTCAACTGCGGCCAGGAGGGTTCCGTTCTGCATGGGGTCCTTGTGGGGCCCGGCGCACTTCAGCCGGGGAAATCTAGCGTCAGCAAGGGGGTAATTGTCTCCGATCGGGGCCGCTATCGAGTCTGTCCGAGGTGAACGCGTCATCCGGGGCCTTTATGACAAATGTGTCTTGTCACAAAGATGTCACAGAGCATCCCTAGAGTTCAACCCGTCAACCAGTTTTTCCCCAACCAAGAGGACAACCGATGAACTCCAAGCGCACTCTGCTCAAGACCGTTGCCGCCGCCGCCCTGGCCACCATGGCCATGGGCACCGCCATTGCTGCCGACATCACCGGCGCGGGCGCCACCTTCCCGTTCCCGATCTACGCCAAGTGGGCCGAGGCTTACAAGAAGGAAACCGGCACCGGCCTGAACTACCAGTCGATCGGCTCGTCCGGCGGCATCCGCCAGATCCGCGCCAAGACGGTGGCTTTCGGTGCCACCGATGCGCCTGTGTCGGGTGCTGATCTCGACAAAGACGGCATGGTGCAGTTCCCCGCCATCATTGGCGGCACGGTGCCGGTCATCAATCTGGAGGGTTTCAAAAAGGGTGAACTGCGCGTGACCGGTCCGGTGCTGGCCGAGATGTTCCTGGGCAAAATCAGCAAGTGGAACGACCCCAAGCTGGCAGCACTGAACCCGGGCAAGAACCTGCCGGACCAGCAGATCACCGTGGTCCACCGCGCTGACGGCTCGGGCACGACCTTCAACTGGACCGACTACCTGTCGGCGGTCAGCAAGGATTGGGCCGACACCGTGGGCAAGGGCGCAGCGGTGAAGTGGCCTGCTCCCACCTCGGTCGGTGGCAAGGGCAACGAGGGCGTGGCCGCCAACGTGACCCGCATCAAGGGGTCGCTGGGCTACGTGGAGTATGCCTACGCCAAGAAGAACAACATGAACGTGATGGCCCTGCAGAACAAGGACGGCAAGTACGTCATGCCGGACGACAAGACTTTTGCTGCCGCTGCCGCTGGAGTGAACTGGTTCAGTGTCCCGGGCATGGGCGTCTCCATGGTGAATGCCGCCGGTGCCGACAGCTGGCCGGTGTCCACCGCCTCGTTCATCCTGATGTACAAGGAACCGGCCAACAAGGCCGAGAGCGCCGAGGTGCTGAAGTTCTTCGACTGGGCTTTCAAGAACGGCAAGCAACTGGCTGTCGATCTGGACTACGTGCCGCTGCCGGACAGCGTGACCGCCGATATCCGCAGCAAGGTCTGGTCGCAGATCAACAACAAGTGATCCGCTGAGGACAAAAGCGCCCGGCATGGCCTGATGAGGCCATCGGGCGCTTTTTCAGATTCCGCAGACCGGAGCTTTCATGAACCTGGATACCCCCATGAGCGCCACCCCAGATCGCGCCGAGACCGGCAGTCCCCAGATGATCCAGATTGCCCGCCGGCAACAGATCCAGGACGCCATCTTCCACCGCCTCACCCAGGGCTTTTCCCTGCTGGTGTTGCTGGCCCTGATGGGCATCATCGTTTCCCTCTTCATCAATGCCTGGCCCACTTTCCAGAAGTTTGGCGTGCAGTTCATCTGGCATGTCGAGTGGGACATCATCAATGAGGATTTCGGTGCCGCGATCGCCATCGTCGGTACCCTCGCCAGTGCCGCCATTGCGCTGCTGATTGCCGTGCCGCTGGCTTTTGGCATCGCGCTGTTCCTGACGGAAACCTGCCCGGTGTGGCTGCGTCGCCCGCTGGGGACGGCCATCGAACTGCTGGCGGCCGTGCCTTCCATCATCTACGGCATGTTCGGCCTCTTCGTCTTTGCGCCCCTGTTTGCCGACTACATGCAGGTGCCCCTGCAGAAGGTCCTCGGCGGTCTCCCGCTGGTGGGCTTTCTGTTCGGTGGCGCCACCAACGGCCTGGGCATCATGGCGGCGGGCATCATCCTGGCCTTCATGGTCCTGCCGTTCATCGCGTCCGTCATGCGCGACGTGTTCGAGATCGTCCCGCCCATCCTGCGCGAGTCCGCCTACGGCCTGGGCTGCACCACCTGGGAGGTGGTGCGTCGTGTGGTGCTCCCCTACACGCAGAAGGGTGTGGTCGGTGGCGTCATGCTCGGTCTGGGCCGGGCCCTTGGCGAAACCATGGCGGTGACCTTCGTGATCGGCAACGCCAATCGCATGCCCACCTCGCTGTTTTCGCCCGGCACGTCCATCGCGTCGACGCTGGCCAATGAGTTTGCCGAGGCGGCCGACTTCCACCTCTCGACGCTGTTTGCACTGGGCTTCCTGCTGTTCGTGATCACCTTCGTGGTGCTGACCGCTGCCAAGATCATGATCAACCGTGCCGAGAAAGCCAAAGGGATCTGACATGGACTTCAATCATCAACTCTATCGTCGCCGCCAGCGTGCCAACGCGGTCGGTCTGACGCTGTCCATGGGCGCCATGGTGCTTGGCCTGGTGGTGCTGCTCTGGATTCTGGTCGTGCTGTTCAAGAACGGCCTGTCGGCGGTGGACTGGAACATGTTCAGCCAGGACACCCCGGCACCCGGCACCGAGGGAGGCGGATTGCGCAACGCGATCGTCGGCAGCCTGATGATGGTCGGTCTGACGGTGCTGGTTGCCACACCCATCGGGATTCTGGCGGGTGTCTACCTGAGCGAGTACGGTGACGAGAGCAAGACCGCCAGCCTGACCCGATTCGTCACCGACATCATGCTGTCAGCGCCGTCCATCGTGCTGGGTCTCTTTGTCTACGCCATCGCGGTGGCCACGGTCGGCAACTTCTCGGGCTATGCCGGCAGTCTGGCCCTGTCCCTGATCGCCGTGCCCGTGGTGGTGCGTACCACCGAAAACATGCTGCGTCTGGTGCCTGGCAGCCTGCGCGAGGCGGCCTTTGCGCTGGGTGCGCCCCGCTGGAAGGTTGCCACCATGGTGACCCTGCGGGCCGCCAAGAGCGGCGTGATCACCGGTGTGCTGCTGGCCATTGCCCGCATCAGCGGCGAGACGGCGCCTCTGCTGTTCACCGCGCTGAACAACCAGTTCTTCAGCACCGACATGGGCACGCCCATGGCCAACCTGCCCGTGGTGATCTTTCAGTTCGCCATGAGCCCGTATGACAACTGGATCCGTCTGGCCTGGGGTGGCGCGCTGCTGATCACGCTGGCCGTCCTGGTCCTGAACATCCTGGCGCGCGTGGTCTTCCGAGAAAAGGTCGCCCGCTGATACGAATGCCGAAACAGGTGAATCACATGACAACCGCCACCCTCGAGAAAAACGCGCTGGAAGTGCGCAACCTCAACTTCTACTACGGCAAGTTCCAGGGCCTGAAGAACGTGTCAATGGACATCGCCGAGAACAAGGTCACGGCCTTCATCGGACCATCGGGCTGCGGCAAGTCCACGCTGCTGCGCACGCTCAACCGCATGTACAGCCTGTACCCCGGGCAACGCGCCGAAGGGCAGATCAACTTCTATGGTCAGAACATCCTGGATGCCAAGCAGGACCTGAACCTGCTGCGCGCCCGCATCGGCATGGTGTTCCAGAAGCCGACACCCTTCCCGATGTCGATCTATGACAACATCGCCTTTGGCGTCAAGCTCTATGAGAACCTGAGCAAGGACGAGATGGACGACCGTGTAGAGTGGGCCCTGACCAAGGCCGCCTTGTGGGGCGAGGTCAAGGACAAGCTGCACCAGAGCGGCCTGTCGCTGTCCGGGGGACAGCAACAGCGCCTGTGCATTGCGCGCAGCGTCGCGGTCAAGCCATCGGTCCTGTTGCTGGACGAGCCGACCTCCGCACTGGACCCGATCTCCACCGGCAAGGTGGAGGAACTGGTGCACGAGCTCAAGAAGGACTACACCATCGCCATCGTGACACACAACATGCAGCAGGCCGCCCGCTGCAGCGACTTCACCGCCTACATGTACCTGGGCGAGCTGATCGAGTTCGGCGAGACCGAGCAGATCTTCTTCAAACCCAAGCGCACCGAAACCGAAGACTACATCACCGGCCGCTTCGGCTGATCAGGGAGACCGACATGGGTGACAAACACCTTTCCAGCCAGTTCGATGCCGAACTCAACTCCATCTCCACGCACGTTCTGGAAATGGGCGGGCTGGTCGAATCGCAGTTGCACCAGGCGATCTACGCTTTGGTTCACCTGAGCCTGGAGACGGCCGAGCAGGTGCTCGAGAACGAGAACCGGCTCAACCAGATGGAAGTGAACATCGACCACGAGATCATTTCCACCATCGGACGGCGTCAGCCCACCGCCCGCGACCTGCGTTTCCTGATGGCCATCTCTCGCACCACCCAGAATCTGGAGCGGGCCGGCGACGAGATCGCGCGCATTGCCCGCATGGTCAAATCCATCATCGAGGGCGGTTCGGCCCGGTCCTTGCCGATTTCCGAGCTGCGTCTGGCCTCCGATCTGGCCGCCGGCATGCTGCGAAAGACACTGGATGCCTTCGCCCGCCTGGACACCTCCATGGCGCTGGCCATCATGAAAGAAGACAACGCCATCGATGTCGAGTACGACGGCTTCCTGCGCAAGCTCATCACCTACATGATGGAAGATGCGCGTACGATTTCGCCGAGTCTGGATCTGCTGTTCCTGGCCAAGTCCATCGAACGCGTCGGGGATCACGCCAAGAACATCGCCGAGCAGATCATCTTTATTGTCAAGGGCGAGGACGTGCGTCACTCGCCGTTGGCCAAAGTGGAGTCCGTGGTCGGATGAAAAAGTTGCCGCGTGTGCTGGTCGTCGAGGACGAGCCGGCCATTGCCGAACTCATTGCGGTGAACCTGCGCCACAACGGCTTTGCGCCGACGGTGGTGTTTGATGGGGAAGCCGCCCAGCGCGAGGTGGATGCCGTCCTGCCCGATGTCATCCTGCTGGACTGGATGCTGCCCGGGCAGAGCGGCATGGCGCTGGCCCGGCAGTGGCGCAAACAGGAGCGGACCAAGACCGTACCCATCCTCATGCTCACAGCGCGCAGCGACGAGACCGACAAGGTCCAGGGACTGGATGCCGGGGCAGACGACTACATCACCAAGCCTTTTTCCACGCAGGAACTGCTGGCCCGCATCCGCGCGGTGCTGCGCCGCCGCGCGCCGGAGATCGTCGATGACTCGGTGACCGTGGGCGAGCTGACCCTGGACGCTGCGACGTACCGGGTGAGTTTCCGCGGACAGGAACTCAAGGTGGGGCCGACCGAGTTCAAGCTGCTGCACTACCTGATGAAGCATGCCGAGCGGGTGCATACCCGTGGTACCCTTCTGGACAGGATCTGGGGGGATCATGTCTTCATCGAGGAGCGCACCGTGGATGTGCATGTCAAGCGCCTGAGGGAATCGCTGGGTGATGCCGCCAGCATGGTCGAGACCGTTCGTGGTGCGGGCTATCGCCTGACCGCACAAGGTCAGGCCCGAACGGCCGCATGATCCGCCGGGTCCTTGAGCCCGTCATCCTGGTTTCTCTCGGCGCCGTCTGGGGCTGGACCCAGGATGCCGCCACCTGGACGTACGCCGGTGCCTTGCTCGGTGCGGTGGCCTGGGGGGTGTTCGACGCCGTTCGCGCGGCCCGCCTGCTGGCCTGGCTGAACAAGCCGGATGCCTCTCGTGCGCCCCGTTTGTCGGGCGTGTGGAACGAGATCATCGAACGCACCCGCAAGCTGGTCAAGAAGCTGGAGAAAAAGGCCAGCAACAGCGACGCCCGTCTGGAGGACTTTCTATCGGCGATCCAGGCCTCGCCCAATGGCGTGGTGCTGCTGGATGCGGACTGGAAGATCGAGTGGGCCAACCTGACTGCGGCCAGCCATCTCGGCTTCGATCCCCAGAGGGACCAGGGGCAGTACGTTCGCAACATGGTGCGCGCACCGGCGTTCAGCGCCTACCTGGCCGAGGCAGACTTCAGCCACGAGATCGACATCGACGGGCCCGGGCCACGCCCGTCCCAGCCGACACGCATCTCTCTGCAGATCCATCCCTACGGCAAGAAGCGCAAGCTGATGATCACGCGGGACGTGACAGCGCTTCAACTGGCCGAAACCATGCGACGCGACTTTGTGGCCAACGTCTCGCACGAGATCCGCACCCCATTGACAGTGCTCAGCGGGTTTGTCGAAACCATGCAGAGCCTGCCGCTGGAGGAAGCCGATCGCACCCGCTACCTGGGTTTGATGGCCCAGCAGGCCCAGCGCATGCAGACGCTGGTCAGCGACCTGTTGACCCTGTCCCGGTTGGAGGGAAGCCCGGCGCCCGGCGCCGGCGAGTGGATCGCGGCCCGGGAGCTGTTGGAGCACGTGCTGCAGGAAGCACGGGGTCTCAGTGCGGTGATCGCCGACCCACCACACGACATCGCTGCGGATGCGGACGAGGAAATCTGGATCTCCGGTGCCAAGACGGAACTGCTCAGCGCCATGTCGAACCTGATGAGCAATGCGGTGCGCTACACGCCCCCAGGCAGAAAGATCAGTGCCGGATGGACACACCGCGAGGACGGATCGGCGGAGTTCCATGTCCGTGACACCGGGCCAGGCATCGCGGCCGAGCACATTCCCCGTCTGACCGAGCGTTTCTATCGGGTGGACCGAAGCCGGTCACGCGAGACCGGGGGCACCGGCCTGGGCTTGGCGATCGTCAAGCACGTGGTTCAGCGCCATGGGGGCCAACTGGACGTCACCAGCGAGCTGGGTAAGGGGTCCACTTTCATGCTCGTGATCCCAGCCTCCCGGGTGCGGGCTCGCTCAAGACGTTGAGGCAGGTCGCACGCGCAGATACAGCAGCAAGCGTTCCTTGCGATCCGTCAGGCGGCGAACCGTGGCCTTGAAGGCCCACTCGGTCAGGTTC
>Ga0114986_1000374_pt1 | contig 12684 bp, 8 predicted proteins | sample Shrwel1BS1Day17_FD_96988 | JGI IMG/M metagenome (GOLD analysis project Ga0114986, IMG submission 96988) | Subsurface microbial communities from deep shales in Ohio, USA - Utica-3 well 1 S-1-Day17 | ecosystem: Environmental > Aquatic > Deep subsurface > Shale gas/oil reservoir > Produced... | reverse complement strand
TGCACGATGCTGCGGGCGTAGGCGTTGAGGCTCTCCAGGTAGCGCCGCTGGCCTTCGTTGAACAGAATGTCGAACGCCAGGGTGGACTTGCCCGATCCGCTGACACCGGAAATCACGTTGAACTTGCCGCGCGGAATGTCCACACTCAAGCCCTTGAGGTTGTGTTCGCGGGCGTTGACGATGCGGATGCTGCCTTCCCCTTGGTCGACGGCCACATGCAGGTGGCCAGGCCCGCCCAGGTTCGCCAGCGAGGGGGGCTGGCCGGGTGACGATTTGGCGCGAGCGTATGAGGAGCCCGGCCTGCCACCCTCGCTGGCAGCGAACGCGGCGCCCGCCTCCGACGCCGACAGCAGCTCCCCCATGGCCTCGGCATAGTCCCGCAGTGCCCTGGCGGTGTGGCTCGACGGATGCTGACGCACCTCTTCCGGCGGCCCCTCGGCCACCACCAGTCCGCCGCCGCTCCCTCCTTCGGGTCCGAGGTCGATCAGCCAGTCGGCACTGCGGATCACGTCCAGGTTGTGCTCGATGATGATCAGCGAATGACCCGCCTCCAGCAGCTTGCGCAAGGACCGCATCAGCTTGGCGATGTCGTCGAAGTGCAGGCCGGTGGTCGGTTCGTCAAACAGGAACAGGGTACCTTTCCTGGCCAGCGACTGGCGACTGGAGGAGGCGCTCTTGGCGGCCTCGGCCAGGAAACCCGCCAGCTTCAGTCGCTGGGCCTCCCCGCCCGAGAGCGTCGGCACGGGCTGCCCCAGGCGCACGTACTCCAGCCCCACATCCACGATGGGCTGCAGGGCGCGGATCACCTCCCGATCGGCACGGAAGAGCTGCGCGGCTTCGCTCACCGTCAGCTCCAGCACATCGGCCACATTGAGCATGCGCCCGCCACGCTCGATGCGCACCTCCAGCACCTCGGGCCGGTAGCGCTTGCCGTCGCAGTCCGGGCAGCGCAGGTAAACGTCGCTGAGGAACTGCATTTCCACATGCTCGAAGCCCGAACCCCCACAGGTGGGGCAACGGCCATCGCCGCTGTTGAAGCTGAACTTGGCCTGTGTGTAGCTGCGCTGGCGCGACAGCGGTGCGTCGGCGAACAGGGCGCGGATGGCGTCCCAGGCGCCCACATAGCTGACCGGGTTGGAGCGCGCCGTCTTGCCGATGGGTGACTGGTCCACATAGACGACCTCGCTCAGGTGGTCGGCACCCAGCAGGCGGTCGTGCGCACCGGGCGATTCGGTGGCCTTGCCAAAGTGACGCAGCAACGCAGGCGCCAGCACATCCTGAATGAGGGTGGACTTGCCCGAGCCAGACACACCGGTCACCACCACCAGACGCTGCAAGGGAAACTCGACGCTGACGTCCCGCAGGTTGTGCTCGCGCGCGCCTTCCAGAATCAGGCGTGGCGTGCTGTCGGTCACCATGCGCTTGAAGCCCATGCCCACCTGCTTGCGCGCCCCCAGGTAGGCACCGGTCAGGGTGTCGGCACCTCGGATTGCCTCGGGTGTGCCGTCGAACACGATCTGGCCCCCGCGCTCGCCGGGGCCGGGGCCCATGTCGATCAGGCGGTCGGCCGCCAGCATCACGGCCGGGTCGTGCTCGACCACCACCAGGGTGTTGCCGGCGTCCCTCAGGCGCAGCATGGCGTCGTTGATGCGGGCCATGTCGCGCGGGTGCAGGCCGATGCTGGGCTCATCGAGCACGAACAGGGTGTTGACCAGCGAGGTGCCCAGCGCGGTCGTCAGGTTGATGCGCTGGACTTCACCGCCGCTGAGGGTGCGGCTCTGCCGGTCCAGCGTGAGGTAGCCAATGCCAACTTCGCAGAGGTAACGCAGTCTGGTGTTGATTTCCTCGAACAGCAGCTTGAGGGCCTGCTGCTCGCCAGAACCTTTGCTGCTTCCGTTGGGGATCGCAGCCGACGAAACACCCGGTGAGGAAGGGGGTGTACCGGGCAACGATTTCTGCTCGCAGCATGAGGCGCCCGGCGCACCCCCTTCCTCAACCGCGCTGACCAACGACGTCGCGAGCGCATCGAAAAAGCGCCGCAGATCGGTCAGCGGCATCAGCATCAGGTCGTGCAGACACAGCCCGGGCAATGCCTGCAATTGTTCGCGCGACCACTTCACACCCTGCGGGAGGTAACGCTGCTCTGGGGGCAGCACCACGTCGGCCTGAGCCTTCGTGCCGATGCGCCAGAGCAGGCTGTCGCCTTTCAGGCGGGCGCCGCCGCAGCTGGGACACTCGGTGTAGCTGCGGTACTTGGACAGCAGCACCCGGATGTGCATCTTGTAGGCCTTGCTCTCCAGGTACTCGAAGAAGCGGGCTATGCCGTACCAGTGCTGGTTCCACTTGCCATTCCAGTTCGGCGACCCGAACTTCACCCAGTGCTGCTGCTCCGGTGTCAGCTTGCTCCAGGGCGTGTCGCGCGGAATGCCGGCCGCCTCGGCGTGCTTCATCAGATCGTCCTGGCATTCTTTCCAGGCCGGTGTCTGAAACACCTTGACGGCGCCGTTGCGCAAGGTGAGCTTGTCGTCCGGAATCACCAGACCGTAGTCAACGCCAATGACCCGGCCAAAGCCGCGACAGCTCTCGCAGGCCCCGACCGGCGAGTTGAAGGAGAACATCGAGGGCGTGGGCTCGGTGTAGCGGATGTCGCTTTCCGGGCAGTGCAATCCGGTGGAGAACTTCCAGATGTCAGCCTCGCCCTCGTCGCGCAACACATACACCATCAGCTTGCCGGATCCGCGCTTGAGCCCGGCCTCGATGGCCTCCATCACCCGCACTGGCTCTGCATTGCTCAGGCGAAACCGATCGGCCACAACATCCAGCAGCTTGACAGCCTCAATCACCGGCTTGGCCTTTTTGCCCTTGGCCGGCGCCTCATCCTTCACTTCCCGCTGCACGATCCGTTCGGCCTGCACACGCGTGTAGCCGCTGGCCGAAAGCCACTGCTCGATTTCCTCCGGCGTGGTCGAGGCCGGCAGCTCGACCGGGAAGGTGACGACCAGACGCGGATCGCCCTGAGCCAATGCGCGCCGCTGGAGCTCCTCGAAGATCGACTCGGGCGAGTCGTGTCGCACGGGCAACGCGGTGTCGCGATCGAACAGCTGCGCACCCCGCGCAAACAGCAGCTTGAGGTGGTCGTTCAGCTCGGTCATGGTGCCCACCGTCGAACGTGACGAGCGCACCGGATTGGTCTGGTCGATGGCAATGGCCGGCGGCACCCCCTCGACCCGGTCGACCGCCGGCTTGTCCATGCGGTCCAGGAACTGGCGCGCGTAGGCACTGAAGGTCTCGACATAGCGCCGCTGCCCTTCGGCGAACAGGGTGTCGAACACCAGACTGGACTTGCCCGAGCCGCTGGGGCCGGTCACCACCGTCAGTTCCCCGGTGCGGATGTCCAGATCCAGGTTCTTGAGGTTGTGCTGGCGCGCCCCCCGAATCCGGATCACGCCGGTGCCTCCATCAGGGACAGGATCGGTGGACGAGCGGATCAGGGACGTGGTGGACGGATCGTGAGACATGCAGGACTCCAAGCCTGGGGGCCAATCATTCTAGGCAGGCCCGCAAGGCCAGGCACCTGACTACGTCATTCCCACAATGCATCCGCCGCGCCGACGCACTAGAGTGGTGCAATCTGTCCGGAGTCCGTTCATGCCGCACCTTTTCCCTTTGCTGCGCACCAGCCTGACCACCCTGATCCTGTCCTGTGCCGTGGTGCCCGCGTGGTCACAACTGCGCATCGGTCAGCCCTCGGGCTTCACCGGTTCGGTGGCCGCCGGTGTCAAAGAGAACACCGAGGGTGCCAAACTGTATTTCGACGCCGTCAATGCCAAAGGCGGCGTCAACGGCCAGAAGATCGAGCTGATTTCGGTCGACGACCGTTTTGACCCGAAGGTCACGGTGGAGGTCGCGCGCGACCTGATCGTCCAGAAGAAAGTGCTGGCCCTGTTCCTGAACCGGGGCACGCCGCATGCCCAGGCGTTGATGCCGCTGCTGGCCGAGTACAAGGTGCCACTGGTCGCACCGTCCACCGGCGCCATGGTCCTGCACGCCCCCGTTCATCCCTGGGTGTTCAACGTCCGGGCCACCTATCAGCGTGAAGCCATCCGGGCGATTGAACACCTGGCGGCCATCGGGATGACCCGACTGGCGGTGCTGGAAACCGACGACTCCTTCGGCGCAGACGCAGCGGCCGGCGCGGCCAAGGGCTTCGCCGAGGCCAAGCTCAGCCCGGTGTTCCAGGCCAAATTCCCGCGAGAGAACCCCGTGTTCACCGATCTGGCGGGTCAGGTCAAAGCCAGTGGCGCCCAGGCCGTCCTGATCTTCGGATCGGCGGGCAACACCGCCAACGCGGTCAAGGCACTGCGCACCAGCGGATCCCGCGCCCAGGTGGTCACCCTGTCGAACAACGCTTCCGACGGCTTCATCAAGCTGCTGGGCGAACACGGCCGTGGCGTGATCGTCACCCAGGTGTTTCCCTACGAGCGGTCGGTGGCTTCGCCCCTGATCAAGGAGGCCATGGATCTGGCCAAGGCCCGTGGGCTCGACACGGTGTCGCCCGCCATGATGGAGGGCTTTGCGGCGGCCAAGGTCATGGTTGAGGGGCTGCGCAGAGCGGGCGGGTCGCCCACACCCGAGAAGTTGCGGGATGCCCTGGAGAGCATCCGCAACTACGACATGGGCGGTCTGAAGGTCAGCTACGGGCCTGACAACCACACAGGTCTGGACTTCGCCGATCTGTCGATCGTCGACGCGTCGGGGCGCTTCCGCCGTTGACGGCGGACCACCAGGCTGATCAGCCCTTGGCCACCAGCACCGGCACCGGTGCGTGGGTCAGCACCTTCTGGGCGACGCTGCCCAGAATAAGGGCCTTGACACCCTGGCGGCCGTGCGAGGCCATGACGATCAGGTCGCAGCCCTCGGCCTTGGCGGTTTCCAGGATGCCTTCATAGACCACATTGCGCTCGATCGTATCCCCGGAAAACTTCACACCTTCAGCGGCACAGGCCTTGCCGATGGCGTCCAGCGCCTGTCCGGCCGCGTTGCGGGCTTCGGACATGTAGGCCTGCAGGCCGGCGGCCGAGGCGTCGCCGATGCCGATGTAGGGGAACGGGTCGATCACGTAAACACCGATGACTTCGGCACCCTGGCTCTTGGCCAGTTGGGCGGCGGTGGTGGCGGCAGAGGTGGCCAGCGCGGAACCGTCGGTGGGCACGAGGATCTTCTTGAACATGGGGTCTCCTGTCAGGTCGTTTCGTTGCGGGAAGCGTCGGTGATGGTGTCATTGACGCTTGCGTGCATCCTAACGGAGATCCATGGCCAAGCCCTTGCGGCGGATCAAGAGTGATGCGGGTGAGCGTCCCTGACGGGCTCCACCGTCACCGCACAGTACTTGAGCTCAGCAATTTTGCCGAACGGATCGAGCGCAGGATTCGTCAACAGGTTGGCCGCCGCCTCGGCATAGGCAAAGGGAATGAAAGCGGTGTTGGCCGGCGTCCCCTCATCCAGACGGACCGTGAGTGCCACCTGCCCACGCCGTGACCGCACGCAGGCCGCATCACCGCCCGCCAGCCCCAGGCGTTCAGCGGTCTGCGGATGCAGGCTGACCACCGGCGCTGGCTCGATGGCCCCCAGGACATCAGACCGTCGGGTCATGCTGCCGGTGTGCCAATGCTCCAGTTGGCGACCGGTGATCAGCACCAGCGGGTAATCGGCATCGGGCTCTTCGGCGGGCGGCCGCAAGGCGGCCGGGACCAGCCGTGCGCGACCGGTGGGGGTCGGATAGCCGTCGGTGAACACCACCGGATGCCCCGGATCGGTTTCATCGGCCACCGGGTAGATGACCGCACCTTCGCGCTGAAGGCGCGCCCAGGACAGGCCAGCGATGCTGGGCATGAGCTGACGCATTTCCTCGAACACCGCACCAATGCCGCAGGCGGCATCAGCGGTGGCGCTGCCATCGGGGGCGACGCCGTAGCGCCAGGGCAAGCCCAGGCGGCGCGCCAGCTGTTCGGTGATCCAGGCATCGGCCCGCGCCTCACCGGGCGATGGCACCGCCTTGCGGCCCAGCTGCACGCAGCGATCGGTGTTGGTGACACTGCCGGTTTTCTCGGGCCAGGCGGTGGCGGGCAGGACCACATCCGCCAGGCCGGCCGTCTCGGTCAGGAAGATGTCCTGCACCACCAGATGGTCGAGCCGCGCCAATGCCTCGCGCGCATGGGTGGCGTCGGGATCGCTCATGGCCGGGTTCTCGCCCTGGATCAGCATGGCGCGGATCTGTCCATCGTGAGCAGCGTTGATGATCTCCACCACCGTCAGCCCCGGCTCCTCACCCAGGCTGCCCGGCGGAAGGCCCCACAAGGCCTCGGCCTTGTGGCGGGCATCGGGCTCGCTGACACGGTGGTAGTCCGGCAGCACCATGGGGATCAGCCCCGCATCGCTGGCGCCCTGCACATTGTTCTGCCCGCGCAGCGGATGCAGCCCGGCGCCAGGCCGACCGATCTGCCCTGTCACCATGGCCAGCGCAATCAGGCAGCGGGCGTTGTCGGTGCCGTGGGTGTGCTGGCTCACGCCCATGCCCCAGAGGATCATGCTGGCACGGGACGTGGCGTAGGCACGCGCCACCTCGCGGATGGTATCGGCATCGATGCCGCAGACCGGGGCCATCGCTTCCGGGCTGAAGTCCGCGACATGGGCTTTGAGCAACTCGAAGTCCGTCGTGTGGGCATCAATATAGGCGGTGTTGGCCAGCCCTTCGGCGATGATGGTGTGCAGCATCGCATTGAGCAGCGCCACATCGGTACCGGAGCGAAAGCCCAGGTACCGCCAGGCGTGCCGGGCCAGCTCGGTGCGGCGCGGATCGGCCAACACCAGCTTCGTGCCCTGGCGGATGGCGTTCTTGATCCAGCTGGCCCCCACCGGGTGGTTCTGCGCCGGGTTGGCCCCGATGACCATGACGAGCTCGGCCTGCGCCACGTCGCGCAACGGGTTGCTGACCACCCCGGAGCCCAGGCCTTCCATCAGCGCGGCCACGCTGGAGGCGTGGCACAGGCGCGTGCAATGGTCCACGTTGTGGGTGCCGAAGGCGCTGCGGATGAGCTTCTGGAAGAGGTAGGCCTCTTCGTTCGTGCCCTTGGCCGAGCCGAAGCCGGCCACCGGGGATTGCTTGCCCCGGGCAGACGTGCTGACGAGGGCACGCCGGAAGCCGGCGGCCGCCGCGTCCAGGGCCTCGTCCCAGCTGGCTTCGCGGAACTGCGCGCGCACCTGCTCAGGCGTCAGCCGGTGCACCACCGCCACTGGGTCCTTGGCCACGCCTTCGCGCCGGATCAGTGGCACGGTCAGCCGGTCCGGGCTGTGCGCGTAATCGAAACCAAACCGTCCCTTGACGCAGAGGCGCTCCTCGTTGGCGGGCCCGGCCTTGCCCTCCACATGCTCAATGCGCCCGTCGCTGACATGGTAGGTCAGCTGGCACCCGACGCCACAGTACGGACAGACCGAATCGACCTGCTTCTGGGATGGCCTCGCATAGGCGCCGTTGGCCGGGACGATGGCGCCGGTGGGGCAGGCCTGCACACATTCGCCGCAGGCCACGCAGGTGCTCTGCCCCATCGGATCGGCCTGGTCGAACACGATCTGTGCGTGACCACCACGGAAGGCCAGACCCAGCACGTCATTGCCCTGCACGTCGCGGCAGGCGCGTATGCAGCGTGTGCACTGGATGCAGGCGTCCAGGTTCACGGCCATCGCCACGTGGGACAGATCCTGTCCCGCTGCGGGTCTGACGGGGTAACGTCCCGGCTGCGCGCCGGCCTTCGCGGCCCACAGCGCCAGCTCGCTGTCGTGCTTGAGAACCGTGGTATCCGGCGCATCGCTGAGCAGCAACTCCAGCACGGTCTTGCGGGCCGAGGTTGCCCTCTGGCTTGCGGTCTTCACCACCATGCCCGCCTGCGGGGCGCGGCAACACGAGGGCGCCAGCACGCGTTCACCCTCGATTTCGACCACACAGGCCCGGCAATTGCCGGGACTGCCCAGGCGGTCGCTGTGGCACAGGTGGGGCAGTTCGAGGCCCACGCGGCGGGCCACTTGAAGCAGGGTCTCGCCGGGCCGCGCTTCCTGAGGCTGGCCATCCAGAGTGAAGGCAATGGGCGTCATGTCCCGCGGGAGGTCATCGGTCTTCATCGGGCGTCCTCCCCGTTGACTTCGTGGGCAAAGAAACGGAGCACCGAGTCCACCGGATTGGGCGCGGCCTGACCCAGACCGCAGATGGAGGCATCGCGCATCACTTGAGACAACTCGCCCAGCAGAGTCGCGTCCCACACTGGTGCCTGCAGCAACTGCACCGCCTTGGTGGTGCCGGCACGGCAGGGTGTGCACTGGCCGCAGGACTCGTGCTCGAAGAACCTCATCAGGTTGAGCGCGGCATCGCGCGCCCGGTCGTGCTGGCTGAGCACCACCACCGCCATCGACCCGATGAAGCAACCGTGTTCGGCCAGGGTGTCGAAATCCAGCGGCACGTCGGCCAGACGCGCGGGCAGGATGCCACCCGACGCACCACCGGGCAAGTAGGCGTACAGCTCATGACCCGGCGGCATGCCGCCAGCAAACTCGTCGACCAGCTCGCGCAGCGTGATGCCGGCGGGCGCCAGGTGCACGCCGGGCCGGTTCACACGGCCGGAGACCGAAAAGCGTCGCAGACCGCTGCGACCGCGCCGCCCCTGCGCCGCCAGCCAGGCGCCACCCTTGTCCAGGATGACCGGCACCCACCACAGCGACTCCAGGTTGTGCGCCAGCGTGGGCTGCCCGAAGACCCCGTGCAGCCCCACGATGGGAGGCTTGAGGCGCGGCATGCCACGCTTGCCTTCGAGCGATTCGATCAGGGCCGACTCTTCACCGCAGATGTAGGCGCCCGCGCCACGGCGCAGTTCGATGGCGGGCGCCTGATAGCCAGGGAAGGCCTGCCCGAACCCGGTCAGCGCGGACTGCAGCAGCTCCAGCGCCTGGGTCAGGTGCACGCGCGCGTCGTGGTACTCGTCGCGCAGATAGAGCCAGATCCGGTCCGCGCCGACCACCTGCGCCGCAATCAGCGCACCTTCCAGCATCTGCATCGCTCCCGCCTGCGGGTCGGTGAGCACGGCCCAGTCCTTGAAGGTGCCGACCTCGCCTTCGTCGATGTTGACCACGAGGTGTCGTGGGCCCGCTTGTGCGCGCACGGTTTCCCATTTGCGCCAGGCCGGGAAACCTGCCCCACCCAGCCCCCGCAGTGCGGAGGCCTTGAGCTCGGCCAGTACGGCGTCAGCCGTCAGTGCGCCCGACAGCAAGCGCCGCAACTGCGGCAGATCGGACGGCTGAGGCGCCGGCAGTGCACGTGGGCCGGTCTGGCCGCTGTCCACCAGCGCCCGCACCGCGTCCGCCGTGGCTTCAGGCAACTGCCGCTGACCGACACAGGCGGCCGGCGCACCATGGCACAGACCGATGCACGGCGCAGCTTCGACCCGCGCGCTGGTACCCATCTGGCGCTGCAGGTCCGCCAGCAGCGCCTCGCCACCGGCCATGGCACAGGACAGGCTGGTGCACACGCGTACCACCGTGGCCGGCACCTCGGCCTCGTCTTCGACCACCTGAAAGTGGTGATAGAAGCTGGCCACCTCGAAGACCTCGACCTGGCTCAGGCGCAGGTGTTCCGCCAATGCGGCCAGGTGGCCTTTTCGCAGAGCGCCTTCGGCGTCGTGCAAGCGGTGCAGATGCTCGATCAGCAGGTCACGGCGGGGGGCAAGGCCCGCACACAGGGCCTGCACGCGCTCGCGTACCGACGGCTGCACCTGCCGCCCCTTGGGCATGGCGCGCGGACCGCGTCTGGCCGGCTCGGCTTGCAGGGGAATCACCCGGGTCGTCGTGGCGCCCATCTTGTCTCCGGTGTCATGAATCAGCGGAGGAGCGTAGCACCCGCCCCACCGTCAAATATGTGATTGAATGCATATTTGACCCCTTCAACGGCTTTACGTCCATGTGGCACATCGAGCTCTCCGCGCAATGGCGCATCGGTCCGGACCGAGAGCAGTTGCAGGACGCCAGCACACTGCTGGCGCTGCTGGCCGCGGTGCAGGCCGGCGGCAGCCTGGCGCAAGCCGCGCGCGAGCTCGACCTGTCCTACCGGCATGCCTGGGGGCTGGTCGGACAGGCGGAGGCCTCGCTGGGACAAGCCCTGATGCTGCGCGGCCGGGGCCAGGGTTCCCGTCTGACCGAAGCCGGGCAGCGGCTGGTCTGGGCCGACGCGCGGGTGACGGCCCGACTGCAGCCGCTGCTGGCATCGCTGTCATCCGAGGTTGAGGGCGATCTGGGACGCAGTCAGCGCAAGGATCGGGCCGTGCCGCGCCTGCACGCCAGCCATGGCTTTGCCGTCGCCCGCCTGCACGAACACATGACAGCGAGGCAGATCGCGGTGGAATTGCGCTACCGCAACAGCCTGGAGGCGGTAGCCGCCCTGGCGCAGGGTGACTGCGAGCTGGCCGGCTTTCATGTGCCACTGGGTGAATTCGAGAAAGCGGCCGCGCAGCGGTTCCGACCCTGGCTGCATGAGGGATCGCATCGCCTGGTGCAACTGGCCGTGCGCACCCAGGGCCTGTTTCTGGCACCGGGCAACCCCTTGAAGATGGCCGGCATACACGACCTTCGCCGCCGGGGCATTCGCTTCGTCAATCGCCCCGAAGGTTCCGGCACCCGGGTGCTGACCGATCTGCTGCTGCAGCGCCACGGCATCCATGCGCGGGAGGTGGCTGGCTACGACAACACCGAGCTGACCCACGCGGCCGTGGCCGCCTATGTGGCCAGCGGCATGGCCGATGCCGGCATTGGGGTGCAGACAGCAGCCGAGCGTTTCGGACTGGGTTTCATCCCGCTGCTGCGCGAGCGGTACTTCTTTGCGATCCCGTCCGACGGCGAGCACAGGCGCATGCTGCAACCCATCCTGACGGCCCTCCAATCGGCGAGCTTCCGGTCGCAGGTGGCCTCGCTGCCAGGCTACGAGGCCGCAGACACGGGCCGGGTGCTGAGCATTGCCGAGGCTTTCGGGGACTGAATCGGGTCAGCGACGCGCGACCGCCGCCGGCAAAGCCGCCGGCGCGTGCCAGCCGTCGCCGTCGAACCAGGCTTCTCCGTCCAGAAACGCACGGAGCATCGGCAAGGCGTCCTGCCCCCAGAAGTGGCGCCCGCTGACGGTGCAGGTGGGCACACCGAAGACCCCTTGCGCCAGGGCCTCGTCGGTGTTGCGGCGCAGTTGCTGCTTGACCATCTCGGCGTCGGCTCCCGGCCAGTCGCGCCCGCGCTCGGCCATGTGCGACTGCAACGAGCGCTCCAGCCCTGCCAGCCGTTTTGGCTCCACCGGGTTGGAGCCACCGTGCCAGACATGACGGAACACCATGCCGGTGACATGGCGGTTGGTTTCGCCAGCCGACAGGTCGGCGGCCGCGGCCAGCGCCAGACGCAACAGCGGCAAGGGATTGAAGGGATGCGCCGCGGGCAGATCGAGCCTCACGCCCTGCCGGTGCGCCAGCCACGCGACCTGACGGTAGGTCCATTCACGCTTGCCGGGAATCTCAGCGGGACCGAGTTGCCCATGGGCCTTGAGCAATGCGGCAAACAGCACGGGCCGGTAACGCACCCGCACGCTAAACCCCATCAGCGCGGTGGGCAATGCCTCGAACGCCAGGTAGGCGTACGGCGAAATCGGGTCGTACCAGAAGGTGATGTCGTGGACGATCGGCGGCGTCACCATGGCCCATCCCCCTGGCGTTGCTCGATGCGCGACCAGGCCGCGCCGCGAGCGGCTCCGTCCATCGCTCCCCATCGGGCGATCTCGTCGATGGTGCGGAAGCACCCTTCGCAGAGCCCGGTGGCGGCATTCATGCGGCAGACCGACACACACGGCGAGGGATAGTCCTGGCCGCGATGGCGCTGCCGCGCGTCATGCAGGTTGATTGGCGGACGAGGGTGCGCAGGTTCGGGCGAGCGGAACAGCGAGAAGGCCATGGTGATGTCCGATCAGGTGGCGGCGGGCACCGTCACGTCGCACACCGGTGCGCCGGTGAGCTCGCGCAGTTCGGCGGGCGACAGGCGGAACACCGCGTGCGGATGACCGGCGGCGGCCCAGACGACGTCGAACCGGAAGAGTTGCTCGTCGATGAGCGTGACCGGCGGCTGGATATGCCCCACTGGCGAGACGCCACCAATGGAGAAACCGGTGGCCGACTTGACGAAGTCGGCATCGGCACGGCCCAGCTTGCCGCCGTCGGCGCACACCAGCGCCTGGACCTTCTTCTCGTCGACCCGCAGGTCGCCGGACGTGACCACCAGCACCGCGGCGTTGTCGCTCTTGCGGCGGAAAATGATGCTCTTGGCAATCTGCCCCAGGGCCACACCCAGCACATCGGCCGCCTCCTGGGCGGTGCGTGCCGCGTCATCGAGCATGACCGGGTCGTGGGGATGCCCCATGGCCTCCAGGGTTTCGACGACGCGGCGGACAGCGGCCGGCACGTCCTGGACAGTGAGATCGATCGGATTCATGACCAGAATCTTAATGTGGAAGACACCCGCCACCGGACGTGCCGACACCTGACCTGAGGCTGGCCAAGGCCGAATGGTCAGCGGGCAAGCGCGTCTCAGGCGGCAGCGGGCGTGGCGATGAAGCCGTGC
>Ga0114986_1000373_pt1 | contig 12699 bp, 15 predicted proteins | sample Shrwel1BS1Day17_FD_96988 | JGI IMG/M metagenome (GOLD analysis project Ga0114986, IMG submission 96988) | Subsurface microbial communities from deep shales in Ohio, USA - Utica-3 well 1 S-1-Day17 | ecosystem: Environmental > Aquatic > Deep subsurface > Shale gas/oil reservoir > Produced... | reverse complement strand
GGACCTTCACGCCTTTCCCCGGCCGGCCGGTGGCCTTTTTCGATCACAGCCACAACCTGGTGCTGCAACTGATGGTGGAGCTGGGCGTCCCGGCCGCGCTGGCCTTGCTGGGCGCGCTGGCCTGGGTGTTGTGGCGGGCGCGCGGTGCCTTGTCGCTGCCGGGGGAGGCTGGCCTCGCCGCGCGGGCGGCGCTGATGATCCTGGCGGTGCTGGGCTGGCACAGCCTGCTGGAGTACCCGCTGTGGTACGCCTACTTCCTGCTGCCGGCAGCCTTTGCGCTGGGTCTTTTCCTCGGGCTGGGGGCGCCGCCACGGCCCAGTGCATCCGCTCTTGCGCCGGCGTGGACGCGCTGGCTGTTCCCCGTCGCGGGCGGCCTGATGGTGGCCGGCTCGCTGCATGCCATGGTGGACTACCAGCGGGTGGTGCAGATCTTCACGCCCTCGGGCGAGGCGGGGCGGGCCTCGCTCAGTGAGCGCATCCGCATCGGTCAGGGCAGCCACTGGTTCGCCGTGCATGCCGACTATGCCGCCGTGACCACGGCGCCGCGACCGTCGGAGGTGTTCGAGCAGTTCGAGCGGCCGCTGCGGCATCTGATCGACGCCCGCCTGATGATCGCCTATGCCAAGGCCTTGCACGAACGTGGCGAAGACGACCGGGCCCTTTACGTGGTGCACCGGCTGCGCGAGTTCCGGCACCGGCTGGGCCGCGACTTCCTGGCGGTGTGCGAGCAGCCCGATCCGCCGCACTTCCCGTGCGGGCCGCAGCCGCAGGGCCTGAGCTGGCGGGATCTGGCCCAGCCTTGATGTTTCGCACGATCGTGCTAAGCTGTAGCCATGGAAGCCAAAACCAGCCGCAGCGAGCTCACGCGCGCCGCCATCCTCGACACCGCCTTGCTGATGGCGGCGCAGGACGGCCTGGAGAGCCTCACCATCGGCGAGGTGGCCAAGCGGCTGGGCTTGTCGAAGAGCGGGGTGTTCTCGCGGGTGGGGTCGCGCGAGGCCCTGCAGGCGGCGGTGATCGAGGAATATGACCGGCGTTTCGTGCAGCAGGTGTTTCTGCCGGCGATGCGCGAGCCGCGGGGCTTGCCGCGCCTGAACGCCGTCATCCGGCTGTGGCTGAAGCGGGCCGAAGGGCTGGAGATCCGCTACGGCTGCATCTACTGTGCCGGAGCCTTCGAGTTCGACGACCGGGACGGCCCGCTGCGCGACCTGCTGCTCGAGGGCGTGATGCGCTGGCGTGCTTCGCTTCGGCGCTCCGTCATCCAGGCCATCGATGCCGGACACCTGCGCGCCGACACCGATGTCGAGCAACTGGTGTTCGAGCTCGACGGCCTGGTCATCGCCCTGATGCGAGACGCACGTTTCCTGCGCGACCCGCGCGCCATTGAGCGTGCCTGGCGAGCCTATGAGCGGCTGATTGCCGACTACCGCAGCGACACCCCCATTCCCCAGGAGGATCCGCCCGCCTGAGGTGCGGCGGGGCCCTCAAGAGGGGCCTCGCTTTTCTTGGCCAGTGTTCGCACGATCGTGCGAAATATTTCTGAAGGAGATCGAGATGCTGATCGTTCTGTTGTCCCTGGGCCTGGCCCTGGTCCTGAGGCTGGGGTGGCTCACCCTGCAGATCTGGGAGCGCCTGCCGCGGCGCAACGAGGATTTCTCGCTGGAATTGCCGCCTGCCACCCGGCGTGAGCGTTCCTGCACCGGAGCCCGCCATGAGTGAGGCGCCCACCGTGACCGCCACCGCGCGCAGCTTTGCGGCCAACCCGGTGTTCCGCGCGCTGCGCGCCGGCTTGCGGGGCAGCGAATCCTTGCCGCCCCGCTGGTCGGCTCGCCTGGCCGCCCGGGTGTTCTGCACGCCGGTGCCGACCAAGCTGACCACCCGGCATCGCCGGCCGCCGGCCGGCGTGCACTGCGACTCGCTGGCCTTCGAGGAGGCGAGCCTGACGCTGTACCGCTGGCCCGCGAACCCCGACGCACCGCGCGTCCTGCTCACGCATGGCTGGGGCGGCTGGGCCCTGCAGATGGCGCCCCTGGCCGAGGCGCTGGTGCGGGCCGGGCTGGCGCCCATCGCGCTGGACCAACCCGCCCACGGGCGAAGCGCCGGCTGGTCCAGCACCCTGGCCCAGTTCGCCCGCGCGCTCGATTACGTTGCGGCCCGTCTGGGCGGTGTGCAGGCCGTGGTGGGGCACTCCATGGGCGGCAGTGCGGCCCTGTTTGCGGCCAGCCGGGGCCTGCGCACCGCAGGGGTGGTGACGCTGGGCTCTCCGGCCAGCCTGGTGCAGGTCACCCGGGACTACACCCAGGCCTTCGGCCTGTCGGAGGCGACCCGTCGGGAGATGGTGGCGCACATCGAATCCAGGGAAGCCATCGTCTTCGAACAGATGGAGCCGCGACACGTGGCCCCGCGGGTGCGTCAGCCCTGCCTGGTGGTGCACGACCGCGACGACCTGACGGTTCCCGTCAAGGAGGCGGAACAATGGGCCGGCCAGCTGGGCCAGGTCAGGTTGACGCTCACTTCCGGGCTGGGCCATCGGCGCATGCTGCAGGATGCAGCCGTGGTGGAGCAGGTGGTGGCCTTCGTCCAGGGCTTGCAGGGCCGCAGGTGACACAAGCTGCACGTTGCCAGCCCACGGGGTGACATTCCTTGTCAATCCGCTGGGCGATCGGGGCGGCCCGCCCTTGACGCAGCGTGGTCCAGGGCACGGACCGGGGCCCGCAGTGCACGGCCGGCCATATTTCGTTACGTCATGGGGGTTGGCACGAAAGCTGCGATGTGAACGACATCGCAGTCCAACGGAAGCCCACCATGGCCCTGCTCAGTTTCAAGCGCCGTCCGGCCAGTCGGTCCCAGTCCGGCGAAGTCGCGCGCCGTGGCCGCAGCCAATCGCCGTCGGCCCTGACGCCGCGCCGTCCGGGCGGCCTGTCCTCCATGCTGCGCCTGACGCCCCTGCAGGGCGAGGCATCGCCCTCGCAGAGCTGGCCCAGCCTCGCACTGGCCCGCCTGGGCAAGCCGGTGCCCAGTGCCCCGGCCTTTCTTTGCACCGACTTTGCACCCAGCCAGTGGCTGACGAAATCATGATCCGCGCCAGCATCGCCTCCATCGCATCGAATGTGCTGGCCCAGCACGTGGCCAATCGTCAGGCCGCAGCGCCTGCTGCCCAAGGGGCCGTTCAGCCCAGCGCGGCGCGTCCTGCAGCGCAAGCCAGCGGATTGCGCCAGTACCAGGTGCTTCAGTCGCGGTCCGAACCCGCTCAGCTCACGCTGAAGCTGGGTCGCCGCTGAGCGTCACCGTTTTCCTGGGACGTCGGGGGAAGAGGGGGCGGCCGGGGTCAGAGAGAGCGAGAGCCTCGGCCGCCTTTCCTTAACGGAGTCCACCGCCTGCCATGCGCCGCATGGCAGGCGTCTTTTTTTGTGCTGCACCGCGGCGGGGCGCTGGCCTTGGCACGCTTGCTGCTCCTACACTCGCGCACGACCGTGCCCGCATGTGCATGCGCGAGGCGCGGCAGCCAAAACCAACAACACGGAGCTTCCTTCCATGAGCCTCTTTCCCCAGTGGCGCGAAACCACGAATGACGTGGTCGCGCCCGACGAACGCCTGCCCTGGCCCCAGACCATCGCGATGGGCATCCAGCACGTCGTGGCGATGTTCGGCGCCACGGTGCTGGCTCCGCTGCTGATGGGCTTCGACCCCAACGTCGCCATCCTGATGAGCGGCATCGGCACGCTGATCTTCTTTTTCATCGTGGGCGGGCGGGTGCCGAGCTACCTGGGCTCGAGTTTCGCCTTCATTGGCGTGGTGATCGCCGCCAGCGGCTATGCGGGTAGCGGCGCGAACGCCAACCTGGGCGTGGCCCTGGGCGGCATCGTCATCTGCGGCCTGGTCTACGCCATCATCGGCTTCATCGTGATGGGCACGGGCACGGGCTGGATCGAGCGCTTCATGCCCCCGGTGGTCACCGGCTCGGTGGTGGCCGTGATCGGCCTGAACCTCGCCCACATCCCGGTGAAGAACATGGCGCCCACGCCCTTCGACGCCTGGATGCAGGCCCTCACCTTCGTGAGCGTGGGCCTGGTGGCCGTGTTCACACGCGGCATGGTGCAGCGCCTGCTCATCCTGGTGGGCCTGATCGTCGCGTCCATCATCTACGCCATCCTCACCAACGGTTTCGGCCTGGGCAAGCCGCTCGACCTGTCGGGCATCGCCAATGCGCCCTGGTTCGGGATGCCGGGATTTGCCGCGCCCGTGTTCGAGTTCAACGCCATCCTGCTGATCGCCCCGGTGGCGGTGATCCTGGTGGCCGAGAACCTCGGCCACATCAAGGCGGTGAGCGCGATGACCGGCCGCGACATGAACCCCTACATGGGCCGCGCCTTCGTGGGCGACGGCATCGCCACGATGGTGAGCGGTGCCTCGGGCGGCACGGGCGTCACCACCTACGCCGAGAACATCGGCGTGATGGCGGCCACCAAGATCTACTCGACGGCCATCTTCGTGGTGGCGGCGCTGATCGCCATCCTGCTGGGCTTCAGCCCCAAGTTCGGTGCGTTGATCCAGGCCGTGCCGCTGGCCGTGATGGGCGGTGTGTCCATCGTGGTCTTCGGCCTGATCGCGGTGGCCGGCGCCAAGATCTGGGTCGACAACAAGGTCGACTTCTCCGACAACACCAACCTCATCGTGGCCGCCATCACCCTGGTGCTGGGCACGGGCGACTTCACGCTGAAGATCGGCGACTTCGCCCTGGGTGGCATCGGGACCGCCACCTTCGGTGCGATCCTGCTGTACGCGCTGCTGAAGAAGCGGGGCTGATCAGCCGCCGAACTCGTCGCCCAGTTCGCGCGCGCGCTGCTGGGCGGCCTTGAGCGCCCGCACGAAGGCCCCGGCCACACCGTCAGCCTGCAGCGACTGCAGCGCCGCATGGGTGGTGCCCCCCTTGGAGGTGACGCGCTCGCGCAGCACCGAAGGTGGATCGCCCGAGCGGCGCGCCAGCTCCGAGGCGCCGGCGAACGTGGCCAGCGCCAGCTGCTTGCCCTGCTCGGCGCTCAGGCCCATGTCCTGGGCGGCGGCCATCATGGCTTCCACGAAATAGAACACATAGGCAGGGCCCGAGCCCGACAGGGCCGTGACGGCATCCAGGTCGGCTTCCCGGTCCACCCACAGGGAGCTCCCTGTGGGTGCCAGCACCGCCTCGACCCGCTGGCGTTCTGCCGCGCTGACCTCCGGACGCGCATACAGCCCGGCAATGCCCAGGCCGATCAACGCCGGCGTGTTGGGCATGGCGCGCACCACCCGGGCGCTGCCGGTGGCCTGCACCAGGGCATCGGTGCGAATGCCGGCCATCACGCTCAGGTGCAGGGCGCTGCCCACGTGTGCGGCGCAAGGGGCGGCGGCGTCCTTGAACAGCTGGGGCTTGACCGCCCAGACCACGATCCCGGCACGCGCCAGCTCGGGGCCGGCCGCCTCCAGCGGCGCCAGGCCCAGCTCACGCTGCAGGCGCTCGCGCTGCTCGGCCCAGGGTTCCACGACCAGCAGGTCGGCCGGGCGGTGGCCGGCACGAAGCAGGCCGCCGAGGATGGCCTGGGCCATGTTGCCGCCGCCGATGAAGGCGAGCACGGAAGAGGTGGTGTTCATGCAGGGTCCGGATCAGGGATCAGAAGAGGGCTGTCGCCAACAGGTGCAGGCTGCGGGCATGGGCCAGCGTGGCCGATGGCGCATGGTAGGACGCGCGTGCCCAGCAGTTGAAGCCGTGCCCGGCGCCGGGGTAGACGAAAACTTCCGACCCCGACGCCGTGAGCGCCTGCCGCACCCGGTCCACGGCCTGCAGCGGGATGTGGCTGTCGGTTTCGCCATAGTGCAGCATCAGCGGGCAGCGGATGCGCGAGGCCAGGTCGAGCTGGTCCTGGATGCCGCCGCCGTAGTAGCCGACGGCCGCGTCCACGTCGGTGGTGGCCGCGGCGAGGTAGGCCAGGCGCCCGCCCATGCAATAGCCGAGCGCAGCTACCTTGCCGGTCACCTCCGGGCGCTGGCGCAGCGCACCCACATGCAGGGCGATGTCGGCCAGCAGGTGCTGGCGGTCCACACCGTTCATGAGGTCACGGGCGCGCTGCATGTCGGCGCCCTCGTAGCCCAGCTCGACCCGCGGGGCCTGGCGCCAGAAGACGTCGGGCGCCAGCACGACGAAGCCGGCCAGGGCGTACTGGTCGGCCACCGTGCGGATGTGCTCGTTGACGCCAAAGATCTCCTGGTACAGCAGCAGCCCCGGCCCCGAGCCGCCCGGCGGCAGAGCCAGGTAGGCTGCCTGCGAGGCGCCTGCGTCCTGGGGCAGTTCGATCCATCGGGTGTGGACGGGGTGGGGCATGGTGACTCCTCTGCGGCGTTGCTGGCTGGATCACTTGCTAGTATGCCGGGAAAACCTTAGGATGATTCACCATCCAGGGGCGGCAACGCCGCCGAATCTCCCGCATGAAGCCCGACGACGACAGCCCGCGCAGCCTCGACAAGATCGACCGCAAGATCCTGCGCATCCTGCAGGAAGACGGCCGCATCGCCAACCTCAAGCTGGCCGAGGCCGTGCACCTGTCGCCCACGGCCGTGCTGGAGCGCGTCAAGCGCCTCACGCGCGACGGCTACATCCTGGGCTACGAGGCGCGGCTCAACCCGCATCTGCTGGGCGCGGGCATGATGGTCTTCGTGGAGGTGGTGCTCGATCGCACCACGCCCGATGTGATGAATGCCTTCAAGGCAGCCGTGCAGACGCGGCCCGAGATCCTCGAGTGCCATCTGGTGGCCGGTGGGTTCGACTACCTCATCAAGACGCGCGTGGCCGACATGCAGGCCTACCGTGAATTGATCGGCACCGTGGTGTGGTCGCTGCCCGGTGTGCGCGAGACGCACACCTATGCCGTCATGGAAGAGGTGAAGAACACCGCCCGCCTGCCGATCTGATCAGCGCTGGCCGAAGATGGCGGTCCCCACGCGCACGATCGTGGCGCCTTCGAGAAGGGCGGCTTCGAGGTCGGCGCTCATGCCCATGGACAGCGTGTCCACGTCCAGGCCCTGCGCCTGAAGCCCGGCCAGCAGCTCGCGCAGCGCGCGGTGCGGCCGGCGCTGGGCCTCCTGGTCGCCCGCGGGTTCGGGAATGGCCATCAGGCCGCGCAGTCGCAGGCCCGGCAGGCCGGCCACAGCCCGGGCCACCCCAGGCACCTCGGCAGGGGGCAGTCCACTCTTGCTGGGCTCGCCGCTGATGTTCACCTGGAGGCACACCTGCAGGGGCGGGAGGTGGGTGGGGCGCTGATCGGACAGGCGCTGCGCGATCTTCAGCCGGTCCACGGAATGCACCCAGTCGAAGTGCTCGGCCACGGCGCGTGTCTTGTTGCTCTGCAGCGGTCCGATCAGGTGCCACTCCAGCTGCGCCCGCACATCGGACAGGGCGGCGATCTTGTCGAGCGCCTCCTGTACGTAGTTCTCGCCAAAGCGGCTCTGGCCCGCTGCCAGCGCCTGTCGCACCGCGTCGGGCCCGAAGGTCTTGCTGACCGCCAGCAGCGTGACACTTTGCACGTCGCGTTGCGCGCTTGCACAGGCCGCCGCGATGCGGTCCCTCACTTGTTGTATGTTCTCAGGGATCGTCGCCATAATGGCGCGAGCTTAAGGCACAACGCCGCTCTCTTCACAGGCGCACACAAGGCGCACAACCACACGGGGGCCCAGAGGGGACATGGACATCACGCAACTGCTGGCGTTCTCGGTCAAGAACAAGGCATCGGACCTTCACCTGTCCGCCGGCTTGCCACCCATGATCCGTGTGCACGGCGACGTGCGGCGCATCAACGTCGACCCGCTCGAGCACAAGAACGTGCACGACATGGTGTACGACATCATGAACGATGCCCAGCGCAAGGCCTACGAAGAGACGCTCGAGTGCGACTTCTCCTTCGAGATCCAGGGCCTTGCGCGCTTCCGCGTCAATGCCTTCAACCAGAACCGCGGCGCCGGCGCCGTGTTCCGGACCATTCCCTCCAAGATCCTCACGCTCGAGCAGCTCAACACGCCCAAGGTGTTCGCCGAGCTGGCGCTCAAGCCGCGCGGCCTGGTGCTGGTGACCGGGCCCACGGGTTCGGGCAAGTCCACCACACTGGCGGCCATGGTCAACCACCTCAACGAGAACGAGTACGGCCACGTGCTCACGGTGGAAGATCCGATCGAGTTCGTGCACGAGTCGAAGAAGTGCCTGGTCAACCAGCGCGAGGTCGGCCCGCATACGCTGAGCTTCAACAACGCGCTGCGCTCGGCGCTGCGTGAAGACCCGGACGCCATCCTCGTGGGTGAGATGCGTGACCTGGAGACCATCCGCCTCGCGCTCACGGCGGCGGAAACCGGCCACCTCGTGTTCGGCACGCTGCACACGTCGAGCGCGGCCAAGACCATCGACCGCATCGTCGACGTCTTCCCGGCCGCCGAGAAGGACATGGTGCGCGCGATGCTGTCGGAGTCGCTCGTGGCCGTGATCTCGCAGACACTGTGCAAGCTCAAGGACGGCTCGGGCCGCGTGGCTGCACACGAGATCATGCTGGGCACCTCGGCCGTGCGCAACCTCATCCGCGAAAACAAGATTGCCCAGATGTACTCGGCCATCCAGACCGGCAACAGCCAGGGCATGATGACGCTGGACCAGTGCCTGACCGACCTGGTGCGGCGCAACGTGGTCTCTCCGGCCGAGGCGCGTGCCAAGGCCAAGTTCCCGGAAAACTTCCCCGGCTGACACTCTGGGCGCACGTGGCAGGCGACGGAGTGGCCTCATCATGAAGAAGTTCATCGACAAGCTCAAGGGCGTCGCCAGCGCCGCACCAGACGGCCCGGGCGGCGCGCCCGAGGACGACTCGCGCTTCTTCTCGACCATGTTCCAGGACCGTGACGACCAGCAGGCCCAGGCGTCCTGGCGCGAGCGCGCGGCCCAGATCGGCGCGCGTGAGTACGACCGCGCCCAAGGCGCCGAGAAGTTCGCCAGGCTGTGGGGCGTGGACCGCTATGTGGCCTCCCTGAGCCCGGCCGACCTCGAGCGCATGAGCCAGTACCTCAGCTTCGTCGAGGTGCCGGCCAACCAGGAAATCATCGGACAGGACGAGCAGGGCGATTACATGCTCATCGTGCTGGAAGGCAGCATCGCCGTCGATCGCATCCAGCCCTGGGGCGCGCGAGCCCGTCTGGCCGAGGCCCGGCCCGGCGATATGCTCGGGGAAATGTCCCTGCTCGACGCAGGCGCGCGCTTTTCCGCCTGCACCACGCTCACGCCGTGTGTCCTGGCGGTGGTCGATGCCCAGGGGCTCGACGAGATGATCATGCAGGAACCGCGACTGGGCCTGGCCTTGCTGGCCTCGCTCGCCCGTCGTCTGTCATTGCGCCTGCGACAGGTCAGTGCACGCCTGAGTGCGCTGCTGTCACGCGGCTGAGGGAGCATCCATGGAAAGAGACCAAGCCTCGAAATTCGTCAACGACCTGCTGCGCCTGATGGTGGCGCGCAACGGGTCCGACCTGTTCCTGACGGCGGAGTTTCCGCCGGCCATCAAGGTCGATGGCAAGGTCACCAAGGTGTCGCCCCAGCCGCTCACGGGCCAGCACACCTTGGCGCTGGCGCGCGCCATCATGAACGACAAGCAGGCGGCGGAGTTCGAGCGCACGAAGGAGTGCAACTTCGCCGTCGCCCCGCAGGGCATTGGCCGTTTCCGCGTGAACGCCTTCGTGCAGCAGGGACAGGTGGGCATGGTGATGCGGGTCATTCCCCAGACCCTGCCCACCATCGACAGCCTGGGCCTGCCCTACATCCTCAAGGAAGTGGCGATGACCAAGCGCGGGCTGGTCATCATGGTCGGCGCCACCGGTTCGGGCAAGAGCACGACGCTGGCGGCGATGGTCGATCATCGCAACGAGAACTCCTACGGTCACATCATCACCATCGAGGACCCGGTGGAGTTCGTGCATCCGCACAAGAACTGCATCGTCACGCAGCGTGAGGTGGGCCTGGACACCGATGGCTGGGAGCATGCGCTGAAGAACACGCTGCGCCAGGCGCCCGACGTGATCCTGATGGGCGAGATCCGCGACCGCGAGACCATGGAGCATGCCGTGGCCTTCGCCGAGACCGGCCACCTGTGCATGGCCACGCTGCACGCCAACAGCTCCAACCAGGCCCTGGACCGCATCATCAACTTCTTCCCCGAGGAGCGCCGCGCCCAGCTGCTGATGGACCTGTCGCTCAACCTCAAGGCCATGGTCTCGCAGCGCCTGCTGCCCCGCCAAGAGGGCAAGGGCCGTGCCGCCGCCGTCGAGATCCTGCTGAACACGCCGCTGATCTCGGAACTCATCTTCAAGGGCGAGGTCGCCGAGATCAAGGAGATCATGAAGAAGAGCCGCGAGCTGGGGATGCAGACCTTCGACCAGTCGCTCTTCGATCTCTACGAGAGCAACGCCGTCACCTACGAGGACGCGCTGCGCAACGCCGACTCGGTCAACGACCTGCGCCTGCAGATCAAGCTCAACAGCGCCCGCGCCCGTAACGCCGACCTGGCCGCGGGCACCGAACACCTCACGATCGTCTGACCATGAGCAGTACCAAGACCTACGCCCCCATTGCCTCCCACACCGTGGCCTTCCTGGGCCTGGGGGTGATGGGCTACCCGATGGCCGGGCACCTGGCCCGCGCCGGGCACCGTGTGACGGTATACAACCGCACGGCGGCCAAGGCCCAGCAGTGGGTGGCCGAGTACGGTGGGGCCAGCGCGCCCACGCCGCGGGAGGCCGCCCAGGGCGCCGACATCGTCTTTGCCTGCGTCGGCAATGACGACGACCTGCGTTCGGTGGTGCTGGGCGAGGAAGGGGCGCTCGCGGGCATGAAGCCCGGGGCGATCTTCATGGACCACACCACCGCCTCGGCCGAGGTGGCGCGTGAGCTGGGGGCGCAGGCTGAGGCCCGTGGCCTCGCCTTCATCGATGCGCCGGTGTCCGGCGGCAACCTGGGCGCCCTCAACGGGGTGCTCACCGTGATGTGCGGCGGGCCGGCCGCGGCCTTCGCCAGGGCCCAGCCGGTGGCCATGGCCTTCTCCAAGGCCGTCACCCTGCTGGGCGACCAGGGGGCAGGCCAGCTGGCCAAGATGGTCAACCAGATCGCGATTGCCGGCCTGGTGCAAGGCCTGTCCGAGGCCATCGCCTTCGGTCAGCGCGCCGGCCTGGACATGAAAGCCGTGCTCGAGGTGATCGGCAAGGGGGCGGCCCAGAGCTGGCAGATGGACAACCGCGGCCCCACGATGGTGGAGGACCGCTTCGACTTCGGCTTTGCCGTGGACTGGATGCGCAAGGACCTCGGGCTGTGCCTGGAAGAGGCGCGCCGCAACGGCGCCCGCCTGCCCATCACGGCCCTGGTGGACCAGTTCTACGGTGATGTCCAGTCGATGGGCGGCGGCCGCTGGGACACGTCCAGCCTGATCCGCCGCCTGAAGTGACTCACTGGCTGGGCGACGTGCCCGACGGCGATGGCCGGTTGGGCTGAAGGCGCGCCAGTTCTTCCTCGGTGATCAGTTCGAACACGGTCACCACCCGGGCCACGCCCGAGACGCTGCGCGACAGCTCGGCAGCACGCTTGGCCTCGCGCTCGGTCACGCGGCCCATCAGGTAGACGGTGCCGCGTTCCGAGATGACCTTCACGGCCTGGGCCTGGATGTCGCGCGCATCGACCAGGGTGGCCTTCACCTTGCCGCCCAGGATGACATCGTTCGAGCGGGAGGTGAGCGAGCTCACGCCCATCACGGCCAGGTCGTTGACGATGGAGCGCACATTGTCCACGCCGGTCACGATGCGTTCGACCCGCTGCTTGTCGTCTTCGCTGCCCACTTCGCCGGTGAGCAGCACCATGCGGTTGTAGCTGGTGACGTTGACGTGCACCCGCTGTTCGCTGAAGGCCTCGCGGATGCGGTTCATGGACTTCAGCTCGATGGCCTGGTCATCGAGCTGAGCGCCGGAGCTGCGGCGATCGCTGGCGACCATCACGGTGCCCATGACCGCGCCGCCCACCAGCAGCGGCGCGCAGGCCGACAGACCCGCGACCAGGCCGGCGGCAGCCACCAACGTGGCGAGCGGGCGCAGCGCCCGGTGGGGAAGGTGAGACAACTTCATGGCTGATCCTGTTCTCCAAGCAAATGGGTGTCCACCACATCGCACAGGCAGTGCAGGGCCAGCAGGTGGACTTCCTGCACCCGAGCCTGGCGCTCGTGGGGGACGGCGATGTGGACGTCGGTTTCCGCCAGCAGATCCTTGAGCTTGCCGCCGCCCTTGCCGGTGAGGGCCACGACGGTCATGTCCTTGTCGTGAGCGGCCTGCACGGCGGCCAGCACCGTGGCCGAGCTGCCACTGGCCGACAAGGCGAGCAGCACGTCGCCCGGCTGCCCCAGGGCCTGGACCTGTTTGGCGAAGACCTGGGCCGGATCGACCCCGAAGCCGCCGTAGTGCGTGGCATCGGCGCCCAGGGCCAGTGCGGCCAGGCCGGGGCGTTCGCGTTCGAACCGCCCCACCAGCAGCGAGGCCACATGCTGCGCATTGCCCGCCGAGCCGCCGTTGCCGCAGCTCAGGACCTTGCCGCCTGCGGTGAGGCAACCCACGATGGCCTGCGCCGCTTCGGCGATCGGGCGCGCGAGCTGGTCGGCGCTCTGGTACTTG
>Ga0114986_1000372_pt1 | contig 12734 bp, 8 predicted proteins | sample Shrwel1BS1Day17_FD_96988 | JGI IMG/M metagenome (GOLD analysis project Ga0114986, IMG submission 96988) | Subsurface microbial communities from deep shales in Ohio, USA - Utica-3 well 1 S-1-Day17 | ecosystem: Environmental > Aquatic > Deep subsurface > Shale gas/oil reservoir > Produced... | reverse complement strand
CACGCCACCGGGCCAGACCTAGCTTTCGCGCCTCTTGGTCTGCAGCTGACGCGCCGCGGCCTTGCCGAGATGGCGCAGGAAGACCGGTGTGGCTTCAAAGGGGTCATGGAAGACGTAGTTGGTCTGCGCCTTGAGCCGACTGGCCTGCAGCGGGTCGCCATGCTCATGGGCCAGCAGCACGCGTGCGTAATGGCACGGCCGCGCGTCAGCGCCAATTGCCGGCAGGGCCGCGGCCGCTTTCCCCTTTCAAGCGCTCAGGCACCTCGGCGCGCCTCGCGGCGCGCAATCCAGACCGTCGCCAGGGAAATGATCAGGCCGCCCGCCAGCGCAGACTGGCTCGGCCATTCGGAGAACACCAGCCAGCCCATCAACGAGGCCCAGACCAGGTCGAGGAATTTGAGCGACTGTGTGGCCGAGATGTCCACCACACCGTAGGCACGCGTCAGGCAGTAGTGCGCCAGGCTGCCGAAGCCGCCACACACCAGGTAGCCCGCCCACTGCGCCAGCGTGGGCGCCTGCCAGTGCAGCAGTGCCAGCGGCAGGCTCAGCAGACTCACCGTGAGTGATTGCCACAGCACGATGACGCCCGGCTTCTCGTAACGCGTCAGCGCCTTGGTGATGAGGAAGGACGCCGCGAACACGGGGGAGGACGCCAGCATGACCAGACTCCAATAGCTGCCCTGCCCGCCGACTGCCGGGCCGACCACGATCAGCACGCCGGCAAAGCCCAGCAGCGCGGCCAGCCAGCGCTCCCAGCGCATCGGTTCGCGCAGGAACAGCCAGGCGCCGAGCATGATGAAGATCGGGGTGGTGAAGCCGATGGCCGTCATCTCGGCCAGCGAGATGCGCGGCAGCGCCAGGAACCAGAGCCCGAGTGCCACCGTGTGCACCACACCCCGCGTGAATTGGCCGCCGATCTGACGCGGCCGCCAGGCCGACAAGCCAGCGCGAAAGACCAGCGGCAGCATCACCAGCAACCCGCAGAAGTAGCGCAGGAACTGCGACTGAAGGGGGTCGAGCTGGCTCGTCAGGTAGCGCGCGAGGGTGTTGAGCTGCACGAAACACAGGCCGGCGGCCAGCGTCCAGAGCAGGCCCTGCACGCATGGGTCCAGTCGGCCAGCCCGGTGACGCGTCAGTGCCAGGCGCCGCGCCCAGGGGTGACGTGGCGATTTGCTGGCGGGGTCCCTGCGGCTCATGGGACCAGTTTAGTCGGCGTGCGCCGCCGGCCCCGTCGCATCTGGGACTGGCTGCAGGCCAGCCTCAGGATCTCAGCTGTTCAGCTGTTGCCACGCTTTGTAGTTCCGGCGTCACATGGCCTAGGGCCATATGAGACTTCACTGAAAGACATGCCTCAACCTTCGGTTGAGTCGCCTTGTGGCTACGGCTCATATGTCCTACGGACAAATGTGACCCTACGCCGCAAAGCCTGGCATCAGCTATTCAGCTGCTGCCAAGCTTTGTCCAGCCGCTTCACGCTCACCGGCTGCGGCGTGCGCAGTTCCTGCGCGAAGAAGCTCACACGCAGCTCCTCCAGCAGCCAGCGGAATTCCTGCAGACGCTCGTCCACCACGCCCTTGCGCTCGGCCACCAGGCGCCAGTAGCGCTGCTCCTGCGGGCGCAGCTCGGCCAGGCGGGCGGTGTCGCGCGCCGGGTCGGCGCGGTACTTTTCCAACCGCAGGGTGATCGCTTTCAGGTAACGGGCGAAGTGCTGCAGCTGCGGCCACGGCGTGAGCGCGATGAAGCGTTTGGGCATCAGGCGCTGCAGCTGCTGGGTACAGTCGGCGGTGGCCTCGGGGGCGTTTTTCGTGTCCTTGATCTTGCGCGCCGCCACCGCGTACTCGGCCAGGATCACGCCGGCCAGACGCGCCACCTCGTTGGCGATCAGCGTCAGGCGCCCGCGTCCTTCTTCGAGCCGTTTCTTGAAGTCGAACTCATCGGCCGGCAAGGAGTCGAGCAGGAAGGCACGGTCCAGCGCCACGTCGATGACCTGCCCGCGCAATTCTTCCATCGTCCCCAGCGGCATGTAGGCCACGGCCATCTTCTGCAGATCCGGGATGTTCTTTTCCAGGTACTTCAGCGCGTCCTTGATCTGCAGCGCGAACAGCCGGCGCAGGCCAGCACGGTGCTTGGCGGCGGCCACCTCAGGTTCGTCGAACACCTCGATGGTCACGGCATCGCCTTGGTCGATCAGGGCCGGGAAACCGATCAAGGTCTGCCCGCTCTTGCGGATCTCCATCAGCTCGGGCAGTTCGCCGAAGCTCCAGGCGGTGTAGTGCTGCTCGGCCGGCACCGCGGGCTGCGCCTGTTTTGCTCCTTTTTCAGGAGCTGCCGGCGCCCCCTTCATGGGCGCCGGAGCCCGATTTGGCTCTGAACCACCAGAACCTTGGGCCGGCGCTGGCGTGCCGAGCTTGAGCCCGGCCAGGGCCTGAAAGGCGCCACGCGCCTGCGCCCCCAGCTCCGCCTTGAGCGCCCCAAGGTTGCGGCCGTGGCCCAACTGGCGGCCATGCTCGTCCACCACACGGAAGTTCATGAAGAGGTGGGGCGCCAGCATGTCGAGTTTGAAGTCGGCGCGCTTCACGTCCAGGCTGGTGATGTCGCGCACCTGCTTCAGCAGCGCATCGGTCAGGCTGCCGCGGCCAAAAGTCTCCTCCACACCCAGCACCTCGGTCAGCCGGGCGGCCGACTCCGGCAGCGGTACGAAGCGGCTGCGCGGCCTCTGCGGCAGACTCTTCAGCAAAGCCTGGATCTTGTCCTTGAGCATGCCGGGCACCAGCCACTCGCAGCGTTCCTCGTTCACCTGGTTCAGCACGAACAGCGGCACCGTGACGGTCAGGCCGTCCTTGGGGTCGCCCGGTTCGTGCAGGTAGCTGGCGGCACAGTCCACGCCGCCCAGGCGGATAGTCTTGGGAAAGGCACTGGTGGTGACACCGGCGGCCTCGTGGCGCATCAACTCCTCGCGCGTGAGCTGGAGCAGCTTCGGGTTCTTCTTGCTTTCTTCGCGGTACCAACGTTCACATTCATAACCGCTGCAGACCTGCGCCGGCAGTTGCTGGTCGTAAAAGGCGTAGATCAGTTCGTCATCCACCAGCACGTCTTGCCGACGCGACTTGTGCTCCAGCTCCTCCACCTGACGGATCAGCTTCTGGTTGGCGGCGAGGAAAGGCAGCTTGGTCTCCCATTCGCCGGCCACCAGGCCTTCGCGGATGAAGATCTCGCGCGCCGCGGCTGGGTCCACTTTGCCGTAGTTGGTGCGCCGGCCGCTGTAGACCACGATGCCGTAGAGCGTGGCGCGCTCCAGCGCCACCACCTCGGCCGCCTTCTTCTCCCAGTGCGGGTCAAGCAGCTGCTTCTTGAGCAGATGGCCGCCCACCTGCTCCAGCCACTGCGGCTCGATGTTGGCAATGCCACGACCGAACAGACGCGTGGTCTCCACCAGCTCGGCCGCCACGATCCAGCGCCCCGGGCGCTTGGACAGATGCGCGCCCGGATGACGGAAAAACTTGATGCCGCGCGCGCCCAGGTACTCGCCGGCCGCGGCCTCTTCCTCCAGCTTGCAGCCCACGTTGCCCAGCAGGCCGGCCAGCATGGACAGGTGGATCTGCTCATAGCTGGCGGGTGTGGTGTTGATCTTCCACTGGTGCTCGGTCACCACCGTCAGCAACTGGCTGTGGATGTCGCGCCATTCGCGCACGCGGCGGATGTTGACGAAGTTCTGCCGCAGCAGCTGCTCGTACTGGCGGTTGCTGAGCTTGTGCTCCCCGTGGCCACCACGGGCGTCGTTGATCCACTTCCACAGCCTGAGGTAGCCGGTGAACTCGCTTTTCTCGTCGTCGAACTTGGCGTGGGCCTGGTCGGCCTGGGCCTGCGCTTCCAGCGGGCGGTCGCGCACGTCCTGCACGGAGAGCGCCGAGGCGATGACCAGCACCTCCTCCAGCGCCTGGCGGGATCTGGCCTCCAGGATCATGCGGCCCACGCGCGGGTCCAGCGGCAGCTTGGCCAGTTCGCGGCCAATGGGGGTCAATTCGTTCTGCTCGTCCACCGCCCCGAGTTCGGCCAGCAGCTGGTAGCCGTCGGCAATGGCGCGCCCGGACGGCGCCTCGATGAAGGGGAAGTCTTCCACCACACCGAGGTGCAGCGACTTCATGCGCAGGATGACGCCCGCCAGGGAGCTGCGCAGGATTTCCGGCGTGGTGAAACGCTCGCGGCCGGCGAAGTCCTTCTCGTCGTACAGGCGGATGCAGATGCCGTTGGCCACTCGGCCGCAGCGGCCGGCTCGCTGGTTGGCGGCGGCCTGACTCACCGGCTCGACCAGCAGTTGCTCCACCTTGCTCCTAAAACTGTAGCGCTTGACGCGTGCCGTGCCTGCGTCAATCACGTATCGGATTCCCGGCACCGTGAGGGACGTCTCCGCCACGTTGGTGGCCAGCACGATGCGCCGACCGCTGTGGTTGTCGAACACGCGGTCCTGCTCGGCCTGCGACAGGCGGGCGAACAGCGGCAGCACTTCGGCGTTGCGCGTCACCGCTTGGTGACTCAAATGTTTGCGCAGGTGGTCGGCGGCCTCGCGGATCTCGCGCTCGCCCGGCAGGAAGACCAGGATGTCCCCCGCAGCATTGCCTTGCCACAACTCATCCACCGCATCGGCGATGGCGTCGTTCAGGTCGTATTCGCGGCTCTCCTCGAACGGGCGCCAGCGTTGCTCCACAGGGTAGGTGCGGCCCGAGACCATGATGACCGGCGCCGGCCCCTTGCGGGATGCGAAGTGGTTGGCAAAGCGCTCGGCGTCGATGGTGGCCGAGGTGACGACGATCTTCAGGTCGGGCCGGCGCGGCAGGATCTGCTTGAGGTAGCCGAGCAGGAAGTCGATGTTGAGACTGCGCTCGTGCGCCTCGTCGATGATGAGGGTGTCGTAGGCCTGCAGCAGCGGGTCGGTCTGCGTCTCGGCCAGCAGGATGCCGTCGGTCATGAGCTTGACCGATGCATCCTTGGACAGGCGGTCCTGGAAGCGCACCTTGTAGCCCACCACCTCGCCCAGCGGCGTCTGCAGCTCCTCGGCAATGCGCTTGGCCACGCTGGAAGCGGCAATGCGGCGCGGCTGGGTGTGGCCGATCAGGCGGCCACGCTGGCCGGCCGGGTAATTGCATTTGCCTCTTCCGAGGGCCAGGGCGATCTTGGGCAACTGGGTGGTCTTGCCCGAGCCGGTCTCGCCGCAGACGATGATGACCTGGTGCTGCTGCAGCGCGGCCATGATTTCGTCGCGTTTGGCCGACACCGGCAGCGCTTCGGGGAACTCGATTTTCAGGGGGGAGGAACTCAAGGCAGGAACATGGGAGAGAATCGGCAATTATCCCAGTCCTGACCCAGCCCTGCCCTGCGATGTCCACCGTCTTCAACTTCACCTTCGTGCCCTGGTTCCGTTCGGTGGCGCCCTATATCCACATGCACCGGGGCAAGACCTTCGTGGTGGGGGTGTGCGGCGAGGCGATTGCCGCCGGCAAGCTGCACCACATTGCGCAGGACCTGGCGCTGATCCAGAGCATGGGCGTGAAAATCGTGCTGGTGCACGGCTTCCGCCCGCAGGTCAACGAGCAGCTCAAGGCCAAGGGCCATGCGCCCAAGTACTCGCACGGCATGCGCATCACCGACGAGATTGCGCTGGACTGCGCGCAGGAAGCAGCGGGTCAGCTGCGCTACGAGATCGAGGCCGCCTTCAGCCAGGGCCTGCCCAACACGCCGATGGCAGGTGCCACCGTGCGCGTGATCTCCGGCAACTTCATCACGGCGCGCCCGGTGGGCATCGTCGATGGCGTGGACTTCCAGCACTCGGGCCTGGTGCGCAAGGTCGACGTGGCCGGCATCACCCGCACGCTCGACATGGGCGCCATGGTGCTGCTTTCGCCGTTCGGTTTCTCGCCCACCGGCGAGGCCTTCAACCTGACCATGGAAGAAGTCGCCACCAGTGTGGCCACCGCGCTGCAGGCCGACAAGCTGATCTTCGTCTCCGAAATCCCGGGCATCCGAATCGACCCGCACGCGCCCGAGAGCGACGACAACCCGATCGACACCGAGCTGCCGCTGGCCGCGGCCGAGAAGCTGCTGACCGCGCTGCCCAACGCCACCCTGCCGACCGACACCGCGTTCTACCTGCAGCACTGCGTCAAGGCCTGCAGGGCCGGCGTGGAGCGCAGCCACATCATTCCCTTCGCGGTGGACGGCTCGCTGCTGCTGGAAATCTATGTCCACGACGGCATCGGCACCATGGTGGTGGACGAAAAGCTGGAGGAATTGCGCGAGGCCACGCCAGACGACGTCGGCGGCATCCTGACCCTGATCGAGCCGTTCGAGAAGGACGGCACCCTGGTCAAGCGCAGCCGCACCGAGATCGAGCGCGACATCGGCAACTACACCATCATCGAGCACGACGGCGTGATCTTCGCCTGCGCGGCGCTCTATCCCTACCCCGAGGCCAGGACAGCCGAGATGGCGGCGCTGACCGTGTCACCGGAGTCGCAAGGCCAGGGCGATGGCGAGAAGGTCCTGAAGCGCATCGAGCAGCGCGCCCGTGCCATGGGGCTGGACAGCATCTTCGTGCTGACCACCCGTACCATGCACTGGTTCCTCAAGCGCGGCTTCCAGAACGTGGACCCGGACTGGCTGCCCGAGGCGCGCAAGCGCAAGTACAACTGGGACCGCAAGTCCCAGGTGCTGGTGAAAAAACTGGTCTAGCGGTTTCTTTCGAAGCGCTGCTCCAGCACTTCGCTGCCCCACTGCCGGCCCGGCTGCTGCTGCACCAGGCGAAAGCCATGCTTTTCGTACAGGTGCCGTGCGGCAGCGAGCCCGTCAAAAGTCCAGAGGTAGGTCTTGCGGTAACCACACGCCTCGCAAAAGGCCATGGCCTCGGTCAGCAAGCGGCTGCCGGCGCCCGTGCCACGCAGACGGTCCGACATGATGAACCAGCGCAGGTGGGCGCCGTCCGTGTCTGCATGCACGCCATCAATCACGATGGCACCTTCGACCTGACCGTCGAGCAGCGCCAGCCACAGCCCATCACGTGCCTCGTCGTAGCGCTCGCAGAAGGCGGCCAGCTCGCGCGCCACCTTGCTCTCGAAAGTCACCCCGAAGCCGGTGTGCGCAGCGTAAAAACGCGCATGCAGCTCGGTGATGCGGCCGATGCAGCCCGGCAGATAGCCTTGGTGCAGCGTCAGAGCCATGGCCCCAACCTCAGCCCAGCTCGGCCAGCCGCCTGGCCTGCCGGCGCGTCAGAAGGGCGATGTCGGCCACATCCTGCGCCGACAGCTTGGGGCCCGGCTTGCGAACCGCCTCGGAGGCAATGACGCAGCGCTTCATCAGGATGTGCTTGCGCACCGCCAAGCCGATGTTCTGTTGCTGCTCGTAGCGTGCCAGCGGCAGGTACGCGTCGAACAGATCGTGCGCGCGTTCCACGTTGCCCGCCGCATGGGCGGCACACACGTCCACCATCATCTCCGGGTAGGCGAAGCCCGTCATGGCGCCGTCCGCGCCGCGCGTGAGTTCCTCCGGCAGGAACAGGCCCCCGCCGTTGCCCGTGAGGATGGAAATGCGCTGGAGTTCACCACGGTCGCTGGCGGCCCGGATGGCACTGAGTTTGGCCAGCCCCGGGCAGTCCTCGTGCTTGAGCATGACGCAGCTGGGTGAACTCTTCAGGATCTTCAGGACGACGCCCGTGGACATCTGCACGCCGGTGGCCACCGGGTGGTCCTGCAGCACCCAGGGCACGTCCGACCCCAGGGTTTCGTTGACCATGTCGAAGTAGGCGGTGATCTGGTCGTCGGTGCGCACCGTGGACGGTGGCGCCACCATCACGCCGGCCGCGCCCAGGTCCATCACGCTCTGGGTCAGCTCCTTCATGGGTGCAAAGCCAGGTGACGAGGCCCCCACCACCACCGGCACGCGGCCGGCCACGCGCGCCAGCACCTGCCTGACGAAGGTGCGTGACTCCTCCATCGTGAGCTTGGGCGCCTCCCCCATGATGCCCAGCACGGTGAGGCCCGTGACGCCTTTGTCCAGGCAGAAGTCCACCATGCGGTCGGTGCTGGCCAGGTCCAGTGCGCCGCTGTCGGTGAAAGGGGTGACGGCAATCAGGTAGACACCCCGGGCCGTGCGATCGAGTTGGCTGCTCACGTACATCTCCGCCGTTGTTGAAGAGGGGTCAGAGCATACCCGCAGCCAGGGCACCTGCCCATGAAAAACGGCACCCGCAGGTGCCGTTGTTCCCCTGGCGCAAGCCCGGTCAGAAGGTTTCCCAGTCGTCCCCGGCGTCTGCCGGCTTGGCCGCTTGGGCAGTCGGCTTGGGTGCCGGTGCGCTCAACTTGGGCGCCGCGGACTTGGCCGCACCCTTACCCGAAGCCTGGGCCGGCGACTTGGCGGATGCGCCCGGAGCGGGTCGGCTGGCCACGGGGGCGGTGTACGACGCTGCCGCAGGGGTATAGGACACAGCGGTGTCCTGGGCGCTGAGCTTGAACACCGCCACCGTCTGCACCAGGTCCTGCGCCTGCGCACGCAGGCTCGCGGCGGCGGCGGCCATTTCTTCCACCAACGCGGCGTTCTGCTGCGTGGCCTGGTCCATGCTGGTCACGGCCTCGCTGACCTGGCCCACGCCGGCACTCTGCTCCGAACTGGCGGCACTGATCTCCCCCATGATGTCGGTCACGCGGCGGATGCTGGTCACCACCTCGTTCATGGTGTTGCCGGCCTGGTCGACCAGGGCCGAACCCTGCTCGACGCGCTGCACGCTGTCGGTGATCAGGGTCTTGATTTCCTTCGCGGCTTCCGCACTGCGGCCCGCCAGCGAGCGCACCTCACCGGCCACCACCGCAAAGCCACGACCCTGCTCGCCTGCGCGCGCCGCTTCCACGGCTGCATTCAGCGCCAGGATGTTGGTCTGGAAGGCGATGCCATCGATCACGCTGATGATGTCGTTGATCTTGCGGCTCGACTCGTTGATGCCCTTCATGGTGTCCACCACCTGGGCCCCCACTTCGCCGCCTTGCACCGCCACGGTGGAGGCACTTTGCGCCAGCTGGTTAGCCTGCTTGGCGTTGTCGGCATTCTGTTTCACCGTGGAGCCGAGCTCCTCCATGGAGGCCGCGGTCTCTTCCAGCGCGCTGGCCTGCGACTCCGTACGCGACGACAGGTCCTGGTTGCCCTGGGCAATCTCGGCGCTGGCGGTGGCCACCGACTCGGAGCCCTGGCGCACATGCGCCACGATCTGGGCCACGTTGTCACGCATGGTCTTGATGCCGTGCATGATGCTGGACTGGTCGCCCGCGCGGAGCTTGACGTCCACGCTCAGATCACCTTGCGCCATGCGGTGGGTGATGCTGTTGACCTCGGCCGGCTCACCACCCAGCTGCTTGACGATGCTGCGGGTGATCATCAACCCCACAGCAAGCAGGATGACCGCCAGCACCAGGGCGCCCGCGCCCGACTGGATGGCCCGCTCGATGATGGTTGCATCCACCGTGTCCACATAGACACCGGAACCGATCACCCAGCCCCAAGGGGCAAACCCCTTGACGTAGGACACCTTCATCACCGGCTTGTCGCTGCCCGGCTTGGGCCACATGTAGTCCACATTGCCGGCGCCGCTGGCCTTGACGGTCTTGACGAACTCCACGAACAGGTGCTTGCCGTTCGGGTCCTTGTTCTCGGTCAGGTCCTTGCCTTCGAGCTCGGGGCGGATCGGGTGCATCACCATCTTCGGATGCATGTCATTGATCCAGAAGTACTCCGCGCCGCTGTAGCGCAGCCCTTTGATGGCGTCGAGCGCGCGCTGCTTGGCCTCGTCTTCGGGCATCTTGCCCTTGGTGGCCTGGTCGTGGAAGTGCACCAGCAAACCATGCGCGATCTCGACCGTCTGACGCACCGCCGACTGACGCTCTTTCATCAGCAGGACGCGTTCGGACACCATGAAAAACACCAGCAGCAGCACCAGGCCGACAATGGCACTGGCGATCAGAATGCCAAGACGCTTGGCAATGCCCAGGGAGGCAAGTCGCAACATGAGTTACTCCAACAACGGTTAGAACCAGGGGTTGCCTGGCCAATATAGTGACGTTGATAACGGCCTGTTGCCGCCTCCCTTTAACACCGCCGGATGAACGCAAACCTCTTGGCGAGGCCTCTGACAAGCGGCACTCCACCTGAAGAGTGCGAAAGGATCGCTGTCGGGCTGTGGGGCGGTCTGATGCCGTCCGCCACAGCAATGCACGGGGTGTTAAGTCGGAACAGGGTGAAAAAATACCGGCGCGCCTTGTGGACTCGCCGGTAGGGTGGGTATTCTAGAAAACCCTTGGGGGTAGCACAACAAAGTTAATCAGTTGTGACAAAAATCAATCAAATCAATGTGAAAAATTGATATAAGCGGCAAATAAAGCAGTCAAAAAGATGCTTTTGACTGACGAAGCCGCCCCAGCAACAAGCCCAGCGCCAGCAGGCCGATGGCCACAAAGCACAGGAAGGACCAGTTGGCGATCGAGCCGCCGAGGAAGGTCCAGTCCACCGCCGAGCAGTCGCCGCTGCCCTTGAAGATCATGGGTATGGCGCGCTGCAGGGGGAAGGTTTCGATCATGCCGTAGAAGTCGCGGCCGCAACTCACCACCTCCGGCGGGTACCACTGCAGCCAGCTCTGGCGCGCGGCCACGAAGGCTCCGAAACCCGCCAGCACCAGCAGCAGCGCCGCCCCGGTCGTTTGCAGGCTCTTTCTGCCCGTAGCGCTTGCCAATGCGGCGGCGACCGCTATCAAAACCAGCGCGTAGCGCTGCACGATGCACATCGGGCACGGCTCCAGGCCCACCCCATGCTGCAGGTACAGGCCGAAGGCCAGCAGGGCCACGCAAACCGCGGCAATCAGCGCGAAGACGCGCCGGGCATGGGTATCAAGCAGGGTGAGCAAAATCCGGAGTTCCTTCCACAAAGACACGGGCCTTGCGCGGCGTCAGCACCAGCACATCGCCTTCCGCCAGGCCGAGGTCGCGGTATTGTGACGCAGGAATCTGCGCCTCGATGACCGCCGCACCTCCTGCTTGAGTCGTCTCGTCGCGCAGAAGTTCCAGCCGCGCGATCGGTCCCACCACGATGGCTCGGCTCAGCCGCGCCACCAGCCCCGACGCGCCGGCCTGGTAACGCTGCACCTCGAAGTCGTGCGGCCGCACATAGGCAAAAGCCTGGGCATCCGCCGCGTCTCGATGCTCCGGTGCATGGATACGCACGCCCTGCGGGCCGGTGCCGATCACCACCTCGCCCTCCTCCACCCGGCCGTGGAACAGGTTCACGTCGCCCAGGAAGCCGTAGACAAAGGGGCTGGCCGGCTGGTCCCAGACCTGCTGCGGCGTGCCGATCTGCTCCACGCGGCCCTGGTTCATCAGCACCACGCGGTCGGCCACCTCCAGCGCCTCCTCCTGGTCATGGGTCACGAAAATGCTGGTGACGTGCAGCTCGTCGTGCAGGCGGCGCAGCCAGCGGCGCAGCTCTTTGCGCACCTTGGCGTCCAGCGCGCCGAAGGGCTCGTCCAGCAGCAGCACCTTGGGCTCCACGGCCAGCGCGCGCGCCAGGGCAATGCGCTGGCGCTGCCCGCCGGAGAGCTGCGAGGGGTAGCGATCGGCCAGCCAGTCCAGCTGCACCAGGTTCAGCAGTTCGTGCACCTTGGCCTTGATCTGCGCTTCGCTCGGGCGCTGGGCGCGCGGCTTCATGCGCAGCCCGAAGGCCACGTTGTCGAACACTGTCATGTGGCGAAACAGCGCATAGTGCTGGAACACGAAGCCCACGTTGCGCTCACGCACATGCACCTCGGTCGTGTCTTCGCCGCTGAAGAGGATGGCACCCTGGTCGGGCGTCTCCAGGCCGGCGATGATGCGCAGCAGTGTGGTCTTGCCGCAGCCCGAGGGGCCCAGCAGCGCCACGAGTTCACCGGACTCGATGTCCAGGCTGACGTCGTTCAACGCCTGGAAGGCGCCAAACTGCTTGCTGATGTTGCGGATTTCGATGCTCATTTTGACTCCTGCAGAGCCGCCTCAAAGGAGGCAAGCGCCCCCTCGGGGGGCAGCGAACGAATGTGAGCTTGGGGGTACATATTTCTGGCTTTCTCAGGAAACGACCACGGGATTGGCGGCGGGCGCGAGACGCGCATTCGGGTTCTCGGGCGGCAGTTCGGCCGCAGCCTTGAGTTCGCGCTCGTGGCGCCACTCGACGACGGACTTGATGACCAGGGTGACCAGCGCCAGCAGTGCCAGCAGCGAGGCAACGGCGAAGGCCGCCACCGACTGGTACTCGTTGTAGAGCACCTCCACGTGCAGGGGCATGGTGTTGGTCTGGCCGCGGATGTGGCCCGAGACGACCGACACGGCACCGAACTCACCCATGGCGCGCGCATTGCACAGGATGACGCCGTAGATCAGGCCCCACTTGATGTTGGGCAAGGTCACATGCCAGAAGGTCTGCCAGCCGGTGGCGCCCAGCACGATGGCCGCCTGCTCCTCTTCGTTGCCCTGCGCCTGCATCAGCGGAATGAGCTCACGCGCGATGAAGGGGAAGGTCACGAAGACGGTGGCCAGCACGATGCCGGGCACGGCAAAGATGATCTTGATGTTGTGCTCGGCCAGCCAGGGGCCGAGCCAGCCCTGCGCGCCGAAGACCAGCACGTAGATCAGGCCGGCCACCACGGGCGAGACCGAGAACGGCAGGTCCAACAGCGTGGT
>Ga0114986_1000371_pt1 | contig 12742 bp, 10 predicted proteins | sample Shrwel1BS1Day17_FD_96988 | JGI IMG/M metagenome (GOLD analysis project Ga0114986, IMG submission 96988) | Subsurface microbial communities from deep shales in Ohio, USA - Utica-3 well 1 S-1-Day17 | ecosystem: Environmental > Aquatic > Deep subsurface > Shale gas/oil reservoir > Produced... | reverse complement strand
GGGCGCCCGGGTGCGCTTCCTCAACCGCTAAAAGGGCTGCGAAGCCGGTAAAATCCCGAGCCATGGCCGAAACCTATCTTCCCGATGCCGTTCCCCTCGACCAGGTGCGCCGCGCCCTGGTGATCAAGTTGCGCCACCACGGCGACGTGCTGCTGTCGGCGCCGGTGTTCGCCGCCCTCAAGGCGGCGGCGCCCCAGGCCCGCCTCGACGCCCTGGTGTACCGGGACACGGCGGAGATGCTGAGCCAGCATCCAGCCATCGACACCGTGCACTGCATCGACCGGCAATGGAAGAAGCTCGGCCCCTGGGGCCACCTGCGGGCTGAATGGCAGCTGTTGCAGAGCCTGCGCCATCCCGGTTACGACCTGGTGATCCACCTCACCGACCATCCCCGGGGCGCCTGGCTGGCCCGGGCCATCGGCGCCCGCTGGGCCGTGGGGCCCAAGGTGAGGGGTAGGGGCGGTTTCTGGCAGAACAGCTTCACCCATTTCGTCGGCGCTCCGGGCAATGCCCTGCGCCACACGGTGGAACGCAACCTGGACGCCCTGCGCCGCATCGGCCTCTATCCGGCGCCGGATCAGCGGCGCCTGTCCCTGGTGCCCGGCATGGAAGCAGAGCGCCGGGTGGGCCAGCTGCTGGCGGACCAGGGCCTGGGCGGCAAGCCCTTCGTGCATCTGCATCCCGCCTCCCGCTGGCGCTTCAAGTGCTGGACCGCGGAGGCCATGGCCGCCGTCATCAACGGCCTCCAGGCCGAGGGCTGGCCGGTGGTGATCTCCGCCGCGCCGGACCCGGCCGAGCGGGAGATGGTGGCCGCCATCCAGGCCGGCCTGGCCCGTTCCGCGGTGGACCTCTCCGGCCAGCTGAGCCTGAAGGAACTGGCGGCCCTGGCCGGCCGGGCCCGCCTCTTCATCGGCGTGGACTCGGCCCCCATGCACATCGCCGCCGCCATGGGCACGCCCGTGGTGGCCCTCTTCGGCCCTTCCGGCGACAAGGAATGGGGCCCCTGGGGCGTGCCCTCCCGGGTCATCGTCAGCCAGGACCATCCCTGCCGCCCCTGCGGCATCGACGGCTGCGGCGGCGGCAAGGTCAGCGACTGCCTGGTCTCCCTGCCGCCGGCCACGGTGCTGGCCGCCGCCCGGGAACTGCTGGCGGAGCCTGCCGTTTGAAAATCGCCATCGTCCGTCAGCGCTACAACCCCTACGGCGGCGCCGAGCGCTTCGTCGAGCGGGCCCTGGGGGCCCTGGTGCAGGAGGGGGCCCAGGTCACCCTCATCACCCGCTCCTGGGATGGCGCCCCCGCTGCCGGCTTCGCCCAGATCACCTGCGATCCGCCCTATTCGCGCCTGTGGGGCGGCCGCGCCGCCCGGGATGCCTCCTTCGCCCGCTGCGCCCAGCAGGCCATGGCCGAGGGCGGCTTCGACATCACCCAGAGCCACGAACGCATTCCCGGCTGCCGCATCTTTCGCGCCGGCGACGGAGTCCATGCCGCCTGGCTGGAGCACCGGGCCCGGGCCCGGGGCGGTCTGACCCGCTGGCTGGACCGGCTCTCCGGCTTCCACCGCTACATCCTGGCCCAGGAGCGGGCCATGCTGACCCACCCGGCCCTGGCCCGGGTGATCTGCAATTCCCGCCTGGTGGCAGAAGAGATGCAGCGCTACTACGGGGTGCCGGAAGAAAAGCTGGTGCTGATCGAAAACGGGGTGGACCTGGAGCATTTCCACCCCCGCCTGGCCGCCGCCCACCGGGTGGAGCTGCGGGGCCGCCTCGGCATTGCGGCGGAGGCGCCCCTGTTTCTCTACGTCGGCGGCGGTTTCGAGCGCAAGGGCGTCCCCCGCCTGCTGCGGGCCTTCGCCGCCATGGCCAGCCAGGAGGCGCACCTGCTGGTCGTCGGCGGGGACCGCAGCCTGAAAGCTATGTCCCGCCTGGCTGACAGCCTTGGCGTCGGCGAAAGGGTCGTCTTTACTGGCCCCCAGAAGGACGTGCGGCCCTATTACGGCGCTGCCGACGCCTTCGTCCTGCCCACCCTCTACGACCCCATGCCCAACGCCGCCCTGGAGGCCCTGGCCTGCGGTCTGCCCACCATCACCAGCACCAGCTGCGGCATCGCCGCCCGCATCCGGGAGGGGGAGAACGGCTACGTGGGCGACGCCCTCGACCTGCACCTGCTCACCCGCCACCTGGAAGCCCTGGCCGCACCGGGCCGCGCCGCCGCCATGCGGGATGCGGCCCGGGCTTCGGTGGAGGACCTCTCCCTCGCCGCCATGGCCGAGCGGCTGGTGGCCCTTTACCGCAGTCTGGCCTAGCCGAGCGGCTATAATCGCGGTTTCCTCCGCCTCACCCCTATGAGCCGTCAAGACCTCAACACCCGCGCCCTCTATTTCCGCCTCCTCGGGTATGTGCGCCCGTACTGGAAGGCGGTGGCGCTGTCCCTGGGGGCCACCGCCATCCTGGCGGCCACCGAGCCCCTCTTTCCGGCCCTGATGAAGCCCCTGCTGGACGATGGCTTCATCAAGTCCGGCAGCTTCGGCAATCCCATCTGGATTCCCCTGGGCATCGTCGGCGTCTTCATCCTGCGCAGCATCTTCAGCTACTTCTCCTCCTACGGCTTCTCCTGGGTCTCCAACCGGGTGGTGACCGACATCCGGGACGAGATGTACCAGCGCCTGGTGCGCCTGCCCATCGCCTATTTTCAGAAGCACGGCTCCAGCGTGCCCCTGACCAAGATCGCCTATGACGTGAACGGCGTCGCCGTGGCCGCCACCAACGTGGTGGTGACCATCCTGCGCGACGGCCTCTCGGTGGTGGGCCTGCTCGGCTGGCTGCTGTGGCTCAACTGGCAGCTGACCCTGGTCTGCTTCGCCCTCATTCCCGCCATCGCCTGGTCCATGCGCACCTTCTCCTGGCGCATGCGCCGCGCCAGCCGCGGCTCCCAGGAGGCCGTGGCGCGCATGGTGGAAGCCCTGCAGGAAACCTCCCACTGCGCCCGGGTGATCAAGGTCTTCGGCGGCGAGGCCCAGGAGGCCGGCCGCTTCGGCCAGATCAACAACGAGGTGCGGCGCCAGGGCATGCGCCAGGCCGTGGCCTCCTCCGCCACCAGCCCCATCACCCACATCTTCGCGTCCATTGCTCTGGCCATCGTCGTCTATGTGGCCCTGACCCAGTCCGCCTCCGGCAGCACCTCCGTCGGCAGCTTCGTCTCCTTCATCACCGCCCTGCTCATGCTGCTGGCGCCCCTGCGCCGCCTGGCCGACGTCAGCGCCCCCCTGCAGCGCGGCCTGGCGTCTGCCGAGAGCGTCTTCCAGCTGCTCGACGAGGCGCCCGAGGCCGATCCGGGCCAGACCCGCCTGGGCCGGGCCGAAGGCCGCATCGCCCTGGAACAGGTCACCTTCCGCTATCCCGGTGCCGAGCGGGATGCCCTGGCCGGCGTCTCCCTGGACATCGCCCCCGGCCAGACCGTGGCCCTGGTGGGCCAGTCCGGCGGCGGCAAGTCCACCCTGGCGGCCCTGGTGCCCCGCTTCTACAACCCGGACAGCGGCTGCCTGCGCCTGGACGGCCACGACCTGCAGGAACTGAGCCTGGAGAGCCTGCGCCGCAACATCGCCTATGTCAGCCAGGACGTGCTGCTGTTCAACGACACGGTGGCGGCCAACATCGCCTATGGCGCCACTGCCGACGCCAGCCGGGAGCAGATCGAGGCGGCGGCGGAAGCGGCCCACGCCCTGGATTTCATCCGGGCCCTGCCGGAAGGCTTCGACACGGTCATCGGCGAAAACGGCAACCGCCTCTCCGGCGGCCAGCGGCAGCGCCTGGCCATCGCCAGGGCCCTGCTCAAGGACGCCCCGGTGCTCATCCTCGACGAGGCCACCTCGGCCCTGGACAACGAATCGGAACGGGCGGTGCAGGCCGCCCTGGAAACCCTCATGCAGAACCGCACCACCCTGGTCATCGCCCACCGCCTGTCCACCATCGAAAGCGCCGACAAGATCGTCGTCCTGGCCCAGGGCGCCATCGTCGAGCAGGGCACCCACGCCGAGCTGCTGGCCCGGGAAGGGGCCTACGCCAGTCTTTATCGCCTCCAGTTCGCGGAGGTGGCGTGATGAAGATCGTGCACACCGAAGCCTCCTGCGGCTGGGGCGGCCAGGAAATCCGTATCCTTGAAGAAGCGCGTGGCATGATGGGGCGCGGGCATGAGCTAACCGTGCTGTGTCCGCCGGATTCTCGCATCTATGCCGAGGCCTCCCGTTTCGGAGTGCCGGTCCAGGCGTTGCCCATCGGCCGCAAGCGCCTTCCCGGTTTCTTCGCCATGCGGCGCTGGCTGGCTGAAAATCAGGTGGATGTCATCAATACCCATAGCTCCACCGATACCTGGCTGACGGCCTTGGCCTGCGCCAGTCTGGGGCGCCGTGCTCCCGCCCTGGTCCGTACCCGGCATGTGTCGGTGCCTGTGCCTGGATCCCGCGCCAACCGTTGGCTGTATGGTCATGCCAGTGCCCATGTGGCAACCACCGGCGAGTCGCTACGCCTAGCGTTGATCGATAGCCTGGGTTTGAATCCGGCTCGGGTTACCTCCGTTCCCACCGGTATCGACGGCAAGCGCTTCACCCCCGCGGCGGACAGGGTTGCGGCTAAAGCCGCCCTGGGGTTGGATCCCTCTGTGCCAATTGTTGGCATCGTCGCTACCCTGCGCAGTTGGAAAGGACATCTGTATCTACTGGATGCACTGGCCGCCCTACCCCAGTCGGAAGTGCGTCTGGTAGTGGTGGGGGATGGTCCCATGCGAGAAAATCTGGAAGTGCGCATGGCTGAATTGAACTTGGGCGACCGGGTACTGCTCGCCGGTCAACGTACGGACCCGGAGCGGTGGCTGCAAGCTATGGACGTGTTCTGTCTGCCGTCCTATGCCAATGAAGGCGTACCTCAGGCGATTCTTCAGGCCATGTTCTGTGGCCTGCCGATTGTAACGACACCTGTTGGGGCCATTCAGGAAGCCGTTCAGGATGGCCGGTCGGCGCTAATTGTTCCACCCAAGGATGCCATGGCGCTGAGCAGGGCGATCAACGAAATTCTAAACAATCCGCAGATGGCCTCCCGTCTCGGCAGCGCTGCCCATGCCGAGGCTATTGCCCGCTTTTCCATTGATGCCATGCTTGATCGCATGGAACTTGTTTTCAACCAGGCGCTGGCCTAATGCCGGTTGCTTTTCGTCACTTTTCAACCCACTGCCGCCATGACCAACGACTGGACTAAGATTTCCGATGATCCCAACAACAGCAAGGCCAAGGCTGCAGTTCGCGCTTTGCTGCCCCGGTTGCGGCAGGTGCATACCGATACGGACTTGACCGGCTTTGTCCAACGGGCAGCATCCGGGAAGCGGGTGCTGGACATTGGTGTCGTATCCCATAGCGCACGCTATTTCGATGATCCGGGCTGGCGCCATGGTCCGATTGCCAAGGCAGCGGCTTACTGCCTGGGATTGGACATTCTCGAACCCCTGGTCAAGGAATTGCAGGATCGTGGCTTTAACGTCCGTTGTGCTGATGCCACCTCGTCAGAGGATTTGGGGGAACGCTTTGATGTCGTATTTATCGGCGACGTGATTGAGCATGTGGATAATCCTTCCGCCTTGCTGCGTTTTGGCGCCCGGCATTTGGCGCCAGGGGGACAGTTGCTTGTAGCTACGCCCAATCCCTTCAGCAGAAAATTCATCCGGCAGTTTTTCCGCCAAGGAGTGATGGTGGTAAATCTGGACCACATGGCTTGGTTCACGCCAACCATGGCACTCGAGTTGGCGCGGCGCGAAGGGCTTGAATTCAAGGCTTACCATTTGCTGAAGCCCATGGGCGGTTTCCGCCTGGCCTTGAAGAAGTTTTCCTGGCGCCTTGGTCTGCGGCCGGTGGAATACTCTTTCTCCGACTACCTGTTCGAATTTTCCAGCCCGGACAAAGCTCCTTTCTGATGAGGCCGGTTGTTGTGACATCAGAATACAAGCCTTCCGTAACCGAGGCCGCGCCTCGCTCGATTCTCTTTATCATTGTTTCGCGGATCGGCGATTCCCTGTTTGCCACGCCGGCTATTCGCGCCGTCGCCCGGGCCTATCCTCAGGCCAAGATCACGGTCCTGGGACACCCCAAGCGGGCTGAGGTATTTCAGAATCTGCCGGGAGTCACCCGTGTTGGCAGTATCACCAAAGGACGCGCCTTACTGAAAGGGCTCCTGGGGGGAAAACCGTACGACCTGGCTTTCGTTACCGGTTTTGATCGTCCCCTGGTCGCATATGCCCAGCGGGTCTCCCGCCGAGTGGTGGCATTTGCCCAAGGCGATCCTGCTCTGGATGCCAAACTGACGCCGGCCGTGCCACTGCCACCTTTTCAGAGCGAACATGCGGTGCTCCAGCTGCTACGCCTGCCTGAGGCCGTAGGGGTCGCTTCTGCGGGGCTTCGCCTCGGCTTCTCCTTGACGGCAGAGGAAGTGCTGGAGGCTCGTCAGCGTCTGGTTGCCGTATCTCTTTCCCAGCATCGACCGCTGATAGGCCTGCAGGTTGCCAGCTTTCCAACCAAGGCCTACCGGGATTGGCCGATCGAACATTTCAGGGATCTTTGTGATCGTATCTCCGCTCGCTGGCCGGAAGGGCGTTTCCTGATTTTCGGTGGTCCCGAAGAAAAGGAGAGAACTCACTGGCTGGCCGCCGCTATAGGCAGCCGCGCCGCTCTCTTTGCCGGCCACCTGACATTGCGGCAGACGGCTGGCTTGATGAGCCAAATCGACCTCTACGTCGGCATCGACACCGGCCCCACTCATATCATGAGTGCTTTCGATAAGCCCATGGTGGCCATGTATCACTGCCTTTCCTCTTCCCACCTGACGGGCCCCCTGGAGCACCCGTGTGCCTATTTGCTGAATCATCCCGCCCTGGGGACAGATCGTTGTTGCGAAACATCCCATATGGGGGAGATATCGGTGGATCAGGTCTTCGCCCTGGTCGAAAAGGCCCTGGCCCCACAATTTCCTGAGCAAGGTGCCCGGTGAAATTCCTGTTCGTGGTCACCAACCTTGCGGGGGGAGGGGCGGAGAAGGCGCTCCTCAAACTTTCCTCCGGCTTGCTGGGGCGAGGTCACCAAGTCTGTCTGATGTTGTTGGAGGACCGGCGTAGTTACGCTGTGCCGGAGGAACTTCGTCTGCTCGTTTTGGGGCGTCGTCTGCATCGGGGCTGGCTGGGGAAGCGGCTAATGGCTCGACGACTGGCCCGTCAGGTGTCGGAGTTGGGGCCGTTCGATCTGGTGGTTTCCACCCTGCCGTTTGCCGATGAAGTGGTGGCGCTGGCCGGTCTGCCAAAGCACTACTGTCGCATTGCCAATACCCTGTCCAGGGAAATTGAGAGGTTGGCTGAAGGGAATTCGTCCAAGGCTACGCGTCGTTCGGCCCGCTATCGCGATCTGTACTCCCGGCGCCCTCTGATTGCGGTGTCCCACGGTGTGGCCGAGGATATGGAACAGCACTTTGGTGTTGCGCATAATCGTATTGCGACGATTCCCAATCCTTTTGATACAGGGACTATCCTGGCTGCGGCTGATCAGCCCGCCGATGGATTGCCGGAACGGCCCTATGTCATTCATGTCGGCCGTTATTCTCAGCAGAAACGCCATGATGTTTTGCTGGATGCATGGCTGCAGATGGATTCGGAGTTGCTCTTGGTGCTCCTGGTGGACGAGGATCCTCGTCTGCAGTCCATGATTGATGCCAGAGGGCTTGCGGACCGTGTAAAAATTGCCGGCTTCCAGCCCAATCCCTACCCCTGGATCAAAAAGGCCCGCTTACTGGTTTTGTGTTCGGATCATGAAGGCTTGCCGAATGTGCTGATTGAAGCACTTCTGTGTGGAACACCGGTGGTATCTACTGATTGCCCATCCGGGCCCCGTGAAATTCTTGGAGATTGTTGTCCAGAGGCACTCGTGCCTTGTGGTGATCCCCTGGCATTGGCTACCACCATGACCCACTTCTTGCGCAACCCGCCCAGTCTGTCCGTGAGTCATCTTGATCTCTATCGTGAAGATCGAGTCCTGGAGGCTTATGAAGCTCTGGCGGGAGAGAACTAAACCATGTGCGGAATCTTCGGGATAGTTGGCGACCGTTGGCGTTCTTCCATCTCCCTTGCATTGGCGGCACTGCGCTCTCGAGGGCCGGATGAGCAGAGCCAAGCAGAGAGTGGCGATGCTGTATTCGCACATACGCGGCTGGCGGTAATTGATCCCGCCGGAGGCCATCAGCCGATGCAGTCACCGGATGGGCGTTACCTACTGGTCTTTAACGGGGAAATTTACAACTTCCGGCAATTGCGGCAGGAGTTGGAGGAGCTGGGGTACGTATTCCGCACCCGTTCCGATACCGAGACGGTGCTGCATGGCTATGCGGCCTGGGGCGAGTCCCTGTTGCCTCGACTGGACGGCATGTTTGCCTTTGCCGTCTGGGATCGGGCTTCCGGCGAGTGCTTTGCCGCCAGGGATCGCTTGGGAATCAAACCGTTCATGTATGGTGTGGTGGGGGATACCCTGGTCTTCGCCTCCACCTTGGCGGCTTTCCTGGCCCTGCCGGATTTTCCGCGCCAGCTCGATCCGCAGGCGCAGCGCGATTACCTGGCATTCCAGACCCCGCTGGCTCCTCAGACATTCCTGCAGGATGTGAAGCAGCTTCCCCCTGCCAGCCTAATCCGTTATCGGCGGGGTGATCGGCATCTGGAAGTGCGGCGCTGGTGGTCCATTCCCAATGCCAAGGCCTTCTCCGACGATCGCGAGACGCTGCTGGCCCGCGTGGATCATGCCTTGCGGGAGAGTGTCCGGCGGCAGCTGGTTGCCGATGTGCCTTTGGGAGCCTTCCTGTCGGGCGGTATCGACTCCAGCCTGATGGTGCGCTACATGGCAGAAGCAGGTGCATCACCTCTGAAGACATTCAGCCTGCGCTTTGCTGAGCGCCACTTCGACGAGAGTGGTTACGCGCGGGAGGTTGCTCAGCAATTCGGCTGTGACCACCATGTCTTGGATTCTCCCACTACGGATGGAGATGGCCTACTGCGCGCCATTGGTGACCTGGACCAGCCTTTGGCCGATCCTGCCTATGTCATGACCCATGCGCTGTCTCGATTGACCCGTCAGCACGTTACGGTGGCCATCAGCGGTGATGGAGGCGACGAATTATTTGGAGGCTACCCCCGCTTCCTCGATACGGAAGATCGGTATCCCCGGCAGGGCTGGCAGCCCTGGCTGCGACGTCTGGTAGATGACTGTGTCTTACCTGCCTCGTTGTTGAGACGGAGCCTATGGGGTCAGGAGCTACTCTTCTATCGCCGGGTGGAGGTCGGTCCATGGTGCGGTCGGAAATCCTTGGCTGCTCTTTTGCGACCAGATGTTCTCGATGCGGCTAAGCCAGTACATACTTTGGAGCGATGGCGTCAGCTGATTCTGGAGTTTGGCGGGCATATGGATAGCGCCAGCCTGATGCGCGCAGATTTGTGGACTTACCTTTCCGAAAACTGTTTGGTCAAAACGGATCGGGCTAGCATGGCTCACAGCCTCGAGGTACGGGTGCCCATGCTGGGGCAGCCAGTTCTAGATGCCGTTCTTGATCTGCCTGCAGAGGTTCATTTTGCTGGCGGCGGAAAATCCCTGCTGACCGAACTGGCACGGCGTAGCCTGCCTGAAAATGTATGGAATCGGAAAAAGCATGGCTTTTCAGTTCCCCTGGAGTCCTTGTTCCGTAAGGAGTGGCGCCAGGTATGTGAAGCCGCCATTGCAGATGTCGCTGTACTGGCCCCCTGGCTGGATGCAGACGGCGTTCGTCGCTTGTGGCGTGAGGCGTTGGAAAAGCGCGCCTCCAGACGTCTTGCATATGCCGTAGTGGTTTTGTTGCTCTGGTTGCGGCAGAATCCGCTGCAAATGGGAGATAACTTGTGCGCGTCCTGAGAACGATTTGGTTTGCCTGGCGCCAGCGCCGCCTTAATAGATCCCGGGTTTCCGCCGGGGCCTATATCAAGGGCTTTGGGAATATTCGCCTGGGGCAAAAATGCAAGATTCACGATTCGGCCTCGGTGGATGCTTCCCGTGCTGGCCTAGTGACCATGGGCGATGGCGTGACGGTCAACCGATTTGCATATATCCAGGCAGACAATGGCGGTGTCACATTGGGGGCTCGGGTGGAAATCAATAACTTTTCCATCGTGAACGGGACCGGTGGCGTTGCCATTGGTGATGACACGCTGATTGGCCCCGGGGTGAGGATAATTTCCTATACCCATCAATATGCGGCGGATGAATTGATTCGCGACCAGCCTAGTTTGGGCAAACCTATTTCTATTGGCCGGGACGTCTGGATTGGTGCTAACGCCGTAGTCCTTGCCGGCGTCACTATCGGTGATGGTGCTGTAGTTGCCGCAGGTGCGGTTGTTAACCGGGATGTCGCACCCAGCCAGGTGGTCGCAGGTGTGCCGGCAAAGCGCATTAAGTCCAGAAATTGAAAACAGGGAAGGCGGTAAGCAGTCGATGAAAAAAATTGGTAGAGGTTTGCGGCGCTTTCGCAAGGTGCTCTGGGCACTGAATAGAATTCCCACTTTTGTGGACAATCATGGTGTGCTGTTGCCGACAAAACAGCCTGGAATTTCAGAGGGAATTCGCAAACAGATTTTCTTCTCGGACTACGAAGCGAAGGAAGTGGAAATCGTCTCCCGACGCCTGGAAAGTCATGATGTGGTTATGGAGGTCGGTGCTGGTATCGGCTTTTTGTCAGCACTGTGCGCGCAACGTATCGGCAGTGAGCGGGTTTTTGCCTACGAGGCAAATCCATCCCTGATGCCCGTAATCAGAACAACTCATGAAGCAAACGGTGTTAGCCCAACTGTCCGCAATGTCCTGTTGGCCAAAGGCGAGGGGGTGAGAACCTTTTACGTGGAAGACGAGTTCTGGGCATCCTCGGCGGTAGGTGGATCTTCCAATGCCAAAGCCATAGAAGTGCGTCAGGCTGATTTAAATACTGAAATTGCTGCGATCTCTCCAACGTTCCTGATTGTGGATATTGAGGGTGGCGAAATAGAGTTCTTTGCCACGGTCGACTTGTCCAAGGTCCGTAAAATTTGCGTTGAGACCCACCCAGGGGTGCTGACGGATGCACAACTGTCAGATATGTTCCGCCAGATTTTTGCTCAAGGGTTCGCCCTGGATTTTTCCTTAATCAGGAAGAACGTTTTCTATCTGTATCGCCCCTGATTGCAAATGTCTCGAAACCGTTTGCTGATCAACCATACCGGGTTTTATCGGCCGCTCTGTAATGCTCTTGAGAAGAGGGGATTAGAGGCGGTTTGGGGGGACTGGCAGCCGTCTCGCGCCGATCTCAATCGGACGTTGGCCTGTTTCATCTGGTTTTACGATCCCTTGCGTTCTCCGCGCCATCTTTGGCAGGTGTGGCAGCTGAAACGTCGCTTGTCGGCCGCTGGGGTGCCTTTGGTGGCCTGGAATAGGGATGCTCCCCACTATTTGAACCGTAAACGCTGGCGCCTCGACCTATTGGATCGCTTGCAGCTTTTCGATGTGTATGCAACTCACACGACAATCGATACTCAACGAACTTTTGCGCCAGTGCTGACTTATTTGCCCAATGCGGCGGATTTGGACACCTATTCTCTGCCCAACCCAGAAGAAGACTTGGCAAGGTTGCGCTGCCCAGATATTTATCAGTGGGATGTGTCCTTTTTTGGTGGCATGAACGGTTCCCGCTATAAGGAGGATATGGCTCGCCAGGAGTTCTTCTCGGCACTGGGCGCCAAGTTGAAACAGCGCGGCATTACCTATAATTTCCGGGAAGCCGAAGGGATGAGTGCCGCGGAGCAGATTGACCTTATTCAGCGCTCCAGGATCAACCTGAATTACGGAGCCCGCTGTGAATATGGGGCCAAGGTGGCTTCTGGTTTGCCGGAGCGCTGCTACGGCATCCCCGCCAGTGGCGGCTTCTTGCTGTGCGACGCACGTACCCACGCGCACGATGATTTTACTCCCGGCTATGATTGGGCTGAATTCAGCGACATTGATGATTGCGTCGGCCAGATAGAGTATTGGCTGGCACATTTTGACCAGGCGCGGGACTTGGCGGAGCGCTGTTACCGGCATGTTGTAAGCCATCACACCTATCAGAACCGTGGAGATAGTTTGCTGGCCGTACTGCAAGCTTGGCACCGGGACCGGAGCAACGCTCATGACTGATACGCAGCCCGTGCTATCTCTGGTGATTCCCGTATATAACGTAGCACCCTATCTTCCCGCCTGTCTCGATAGCCTGGTTCGGCTGAATCCTCCGCCGGACGAAATTATCGTGGTGGATGATGGTTCTACTGACAGCTGTCCCGAGATCCTCGCTAGTTATGCCGCACGTCTGCCGCAGATGTGTGTTGTCCGCCAAGAAAATGGCGGACTGTCGGCTGCCCGCAATACCGGGCTTGCGTTAGCAAAGGGCAAGTACCTGGCGTTCGTGGATTCAGATGATGTTCTCGCCCCTGATGCCTATGGCGCTGCGCTTGCTGCGGCCGAGGCGGATGACCTTGATCTGGTGGTGCTCAACGGGAACTATCACTTCGAGGGTCGCCAGGACGACTATCCGATCTATACGGATTTGCAGGACCGGGGAGTCCAGACGGGTTCTGAGTGGTTGATTGAGCGCTTGGAGAAGAGGCGTTTACTGCACATGGTGTGGCTGCATGTGTATCGACG
>Ga0114986_1000370_pt1 | contig 12814 bp, 10 predicted proteins | sample Shrwel1BS1Day17_FD_96988 | JGI IMG/M metagenome (GOLD analysis project Ga0114986, IMG submission 96988) | Subsurface microbial communities from deep shales in Ohio, USA - Utica-3 well 1 S-1-Day17 | ecosystem: Environmental > Aquatic > Deep subsurface > Shale gas/oil reservoir > Produced... | reverse complement strand
GTGGGCGAGAGCTTGCCAGCGCAGATGAAGTACTTCTGGTCGGGGCTGGCGTTCACACCGTGCGGATTCTTGGGCACGCTCACGTAGGCGGTCAGGGCCGTTTTGGCGTCCTTGTTGGCTTCGCGGGTGCCATCGACCACCGGCACCTTGGACGAGCCGATGGTCTTGAACTTGCCGGCTTTGACGGCTTCCTCGATGCGGGCGATGTTGAAGAACAGGCAGGCGTCGCGTTCGGCGGACATCATGTCCTCGTACTTGGCGCCCATCTCGGTGTTGTACTGGTTGGTCGCGGCCAGCTTGCCGTCGAACGACGTGGCCACCAGATCGCAGTTGCCGTCGATCAGCACCTGCCAGCGCACCTCCATGGTCTCGGCGTCCACGCACGAGAACAGCGAGCGGTACTTGGTCTCGTCCTCGATGCCGGTGTTGGGCAGGGGAATGGAGAACTCACCCCCGCAGAAGACACGCGTCGTGTAGTTGATGGCCGGGTCCACCGGGTCGCGCTTGTCCGGGAAGATGCCGTGGAAGCCCTGCACGTTGGGCAGCTGGGTGATCTTGTCGCAGACAAAATAGTCGAGGCGGATACGGGCGATGCGGCTGTTGATCTTGTCGTTGATCCAGGCGTAACGGCCATCGTAGTTGCCGTCCTTGTAGGAGGCGTGCGTGTGGTGGGTATCGCCCACGGTGTAACGCAGGTGGCCATCGGGCTTGGTGCCCATGACGGCCTTGGATTCGTTGGTGATGCCCCAGCCGACCAGTGCGTCGGGCACGAAGCAGGGGATGCGCAGAAGTTCGCGACCGGAAGGCAGACCCAGCACGCGCATGTCACCGGTGTGGCCACCGCTCCACAGGCCGTAGTAGGTGTCGAGTTCACCGGGCTTGAGGTGGGCGCCCGATGCGCCGTGAGGGGCAGCCGCTGGTGCTGCGGCCGGTGCGGCTGCTGGTGCAGCGGCTTTTCCCTCGTCCTTTTCGGCGCAGGCGACGGTGCCGATGGACAGGCCCGCCAGTGCGGCCGTGTTGAGGAATTTGCGTCGGCCCAGGCGGCCGGTTCCCTCGGTGACGTTGACTTGGTCTTCTTTCATGATTCAACCTTTCAGGTGAGGTCAGGGACAAAAAGAGGTGGCCCGCGTGCCGGTGGCACGGGCAGCAGGTAAGCGGGTGTGAACGGGTGACGGGCGTTGCCGGGTTCGCCGGTGGGCAAGGCGTTGAGCGGCACGGCCAGGTCACTGCCAGGTGGCAGACCGATGGGCAGGCAGGCGGCGCAGTCCTGTCCCAGGACCTGAAGAACGCCGTCGTTGTGAGGGGTGTCCGACTGGGTAATCAGTTCCAGACCAGCCGTGCCGCACACCAGATGCAGGGCGGTCGGCTTGATCAATGGACTGGCAAACGCCACGCACCAGGACAGCAACAGGCACAGCACTGCGCAGCGGCAGGTTCTGGTGTTGCGCAGGTGAGCGAATGACATGGGCAGGACTTTAACCTTGAATATTCATCAAAAATGAACAAAAAAGAAAGGTGTTGACCTTTGTCAAGAGAGTTCGGCACCAAGGGAAGGCACCACACCTCGCAGGCCAACATGGCTGCACCAGAGTGTCTGGTCAGGTGTCCGGTCTGACCATCCGCCGGACGTAGGGGAGACCTAGTTCCTTTGGAGGATGTGGATGCATGTTTTAGGGATGTTCATCGTCGGGGTGCTGCCTGGTGCTGGCGCAGCCTGACGCGGCACAATGCGGCGATGCTTTGCAGGTTTCTCTCCACAGTTCTGGCCGGTTGGGGTGCCGCGACCATGGGCCAGGCACAGACTTTGATGGCCTGTGAGGTCACCTACGCGGGCCACACGCAGACGGTTGTGGCCCATCCGGTGGCCGATCCCTATCCGGTCCCTGCGGTGGACATCGCCGGCCGGTTCCGGTTCAAGCCCATCGTGGTGGGCGATGACAGACGTATCCGGCGGGTGTTGATTTACGTCTACCTGGAGACCGATGCGCAGCCGGTCCTCATCCAGCAGGCCAAGTACCTGCCGCCTTTTCCCGCGGCCGATGCTTCGGGCAACATTGCGATCACGGGTCAGCAATACCTCTACGCCGGTGCTCTGGAGCGCGAACTGATCTACCAGTGCCATCTGAAAGGGGTGGCGCCATGATCCGCTGGTGCCTGCTGTTGATCATGATGTGGTGGTGGAACAACCCAGCGTGGGCCGGTGTGTCGCTGGTGTTTGCTGGTGACACGACGCTGGATGACGCGCCTGGCGCCCTGATCGCCAGCGGTGGTGATCCCCTGTCGCGGGTGGCGCATCTGTTCAGGGATGCCGACATCCGGCTGGTCAATCTGGAATGCGTGGTCTCGACCAAAGGGTCTGCCGGCGACAAGATCTACACCTTCCGTGCGCACCCGCGCGTATTGCCGGTGCTGCGCCGGCATGTGGATGCGGTGACGCTGGCCAACAACCATTCCGGGGACTATGGCCGCGAGGCCTTTGCCGACATGCTGGGGTTGCTGGCGCGTCACGGCATTGCCCAGACCGGTGGCGGCTTGAACCTGTCGCAAGCCCACCGGCCGCTGATGCTGGAACGCCAGGGGCTGCGCATCGCGCTGCTGAGCTACAACGAGTTCATGCCCCGCAGTTTCGAGGCCGACCACGACGCACCGGGCATTGCCTGGAGCGAGGACGAGCAGGTGGTCGACGACATCGCCCGAACCCGGACGCAGCATCGGGCCGATCTGGTGCTGGTGTTTATGCACTGGGGCTGGGAGAACGAACCCGTGGCCAACGGGCGTCAACGCCAACTGGCGCGACTGATCATCGATGCTGGCGCCGACGCGGTGGTGGGCGGCCACCCCCATGTCACCCAGGACGTTGAGATCTACCGGGGTAAACCGGTGATCTACAGCGTGGGCAACTTCATCATGAAGGAAACCGACAACGACGCCCAGCGCGAGGGCTGGGTGCTGCGCCTGGACCTGGATCGCGCAGGCGTCAGCGCCTTCAGGACCGATCCGGTCCGCCTGGATCTGGACGGGATTCCGACGCCGGCTCCCGATCTGCGCTCGCCGTGCTGGCAGCGCGGGGATGGCGCGACCAGCGACTGTGTGCGTCCTTCCAAACGACCATGAAAAAACCCGCACATCCTGAGCAATGTGCGGGTTTTGATCTGGTGCCGGAAAGAGGAATCGAACCCCCGACCTTCTCATTACGAATGAGCTGCTCTACCGACTGAGCTATTCCGGCCTAGCCTTCCATTCTAACAAATTTCAGGCCTTGCTGGCAGCGCTATCGGCTTCCAGGTGGTACTGCGTCACGCGCTCCACTTCGTTCCTGGAACCCAGGATCACACTCACGCGCTGGTGCAGCTTGGTGGGTTCCACATCCAGAATGCGCTGGCGTCCGTTGGTCGCGGCGCCACCAGCCTGTTCCACCAGCCATCCCATCGGGTTGGCTTCGTACATCAGGCGCAACTTGCCTGGCTTGTCGGGTTCGCGCTTGTCCCAGGGGTACATGAATACGCCGCCACGGGTCATGATGCGGTGCACATCGGCCACCATGGACGCGATCCAGCGCATGTTGAAGTCCTTTCCGCGCGGACCTTCCTTGCCGGCCAGGCATTCATCGATGTAGCGCCGGACCGGGGCGTCCCAGTGGCGCATGTTGCTCATGTTGATGGCAAATTCCTTGGTGTCTTCAGGAATGCGCACCTGATCGGCCGTCAGCACCCAGGATCCCTGCTCGCGGTCCAGGGTGAACATCGCCACGCCATCGCCCACGGTCAGCACCAGGGTGGTCTGCGGGCCATAGACACAGTAGCCGGCGGCCACCTGCTGGTTGCCCGGCTGCAGGAAGTCCTGCTCACTCACCGGTTCGATCGCGTCGGTCCTGTCGTTCTGCTTCTTCAGCACCGAGAAGATGGTGCCGATGCTGACGTTGACATCGATGTTGGACGAGCCGTCCAGCGGATCGAACATCAGCAGGTACTCGCCCTGGGGAAAGCGGTTGGGCACCACGTAGATGGTGTCCATTTCTTCGGACGCCATGGCCGCCAGGTGGCCGCCCCATTCGTTGGCTTCGATCAGCACTTCGTTGGCGATCACGTCCAGCTTCTTCTGGACTTCACCTTGCACGTTTTCAGAGTCGGCGCTGCCCAGGATATCGCCCAGGGCGCCCTTGTTGACGCTGATGGAGATGCGCTTGCAGGCGCGCGCCACCACTTCGAGCAGCAGGCGCAGTTCGGGCGTGATGCGGCCTTTTGTGCGTTGCTGCTCGACCAGGTAGCGGGTGAGGGAGATGGAGTTGCTCATGAGTGGGTCTCAGTCGGCCAGGGAACGGGTGACAACCTCGCGCACGTCGTTGCTGAGGTCGGGTTTGGCGGCCACGCGCGCGATGGCTTCGCGGGCAGCGCTGCGGTAGGGCTCGGCCAGCTTCTTCCAGCGGTCCAGGGCTCTGGCCAGGCGGGCCGCCACCTGGGGGTTGAAGGCGTCGATCTCGATGACCTTCTCGCTCCAGAAGACGTAGCCGGCGGCATCGGCGCGGTGCAAGGCGCCCGGGTTGGCGCTGCAGTAGCTGAAGATCACGCTGCGGGCCCGGTTCGGGTTGCGCAGGTTGAAATCCGGGTGGGCCAGCAGCTGGCGAACCGCCGGCAGGATATTGCCACCTCTGTCCGGAGCGCCCGCCTGCAGGGCAAACCACTTGTCCAGCACCAGGGCCTCCTGCCTGAACATGCCGTGAAAGCGCGCCAGGGCCTCGCTGGCCAGCGGTAGGCCGGCGATGACCAGGGCCGACAGGGCATTGAAGCGGTCGGTCATGTTGCCGGCATCCTTGAAGCGCTGGTACGCCTTGCCGGGCCACACCGGGTTGCCGTTGTCGCGGGCGGCCAGGCACAGCATGGTCAGGGCCATGCCCGTGAGGGCGCGACGGCCGGTGCTCACCGGATCGGGCCGGTAGGCGCCGTTGTCCCGGTGCTGTTCGTACGCCCAGATCCAGTCCTCGTGAAGGGCATGGGCCAGCTGGCTGCGCATGGCCTCGCGCACCGCGTGAATGCGTTGCGGGTCCACGATGTCCAGTTGCTCGGCGATGTAGGTTTCGGCCGGCAGGGTGAGCACCAGCTCCTTGAAGGCGGCGTCCAGGGCCGGGTGCCGCAGCACGGCCCGCATGGCGGCGACGAAGGCCTCATCCAGCGGCTCCTGGTGCACAGGACCCTCCGCACGGATCGCGTGCAGGGCACGGCGCAGCGCGAGGCGCTGTCCGGCTTCCCAGCGGTTGAAGGGGTCGCTGTCATGGGCCAGCAGGTGCAGCAACTCGGCATCCGACAGGTTCATGTCGAGGACCACCGGCGCCGAGAAGCCGCGCAGCACCGACGGCACGGGCTCAGCGTCAATGCCGGTGAACACAAAGGACTGGCAAGCCTCGGACAGCACCACCGTCTGCGTGCCCGCCACGGCGGGACCGCCATCCAGATGCAGCGGCAGATCGCGACCCTGGGCGTCGAGCAGGCCGATCGCCACCGGGATGACGAAGGGCGCCTTGTCGCTCTGGCCCGGCGTGGGGTCGCAGGTCTGGGCCAGTTCCAGCGTGTAGGTGCGTGCCTCTGCGTCGAAACGGCCGGTGGCCTGGACGCGGGGGGTACCGGCCTGGCTGTACCAGCGCTTGAACTGGGGCAGCAGGCGGGAGAGTTCGCTGCCCGGGTTGGCATCGGCCACCGCCTGGGCGAAATCGTCACAGGTCACCGCCTGTCCGTCGTGGCGCTGGAAGTACAGGTCCATGCCTTGGCGAAAGCCGTCGCGGCCCACCAGGGTCTGCATCATGCGGACCACCTCGGCACCCTTTTCGTAGATCGTGACGGTGTAGAAGTTGTTGATCTCGACGTAGCTGTCAGGACGCACCGGATGGGCCATGGGCCCGGCGTCTTCGGGGAACTGGGCGGTGCGCAGCACCCGCACGTCCTCGATCCGCTTGACCGCGCGCGCCGACGGATCGGCACACAGGTCCATGCTGAACTCCTGGTCGCGGAAGACGGTCAGGCCTTCCTTGAGCGAGAGCTGGAACCAGTCGCGGCAGGTGATGCGATTGCCGGTCCAGTTGTGGAAGTACTCGTGGCCCACCACCGATTCGATGTTGGCGAAGTCGGTGTCGGTGGCCGTGGCGCTGTTGGCCAGCACGTACTTCGTGTTGAAGATGTTCAGGCCCTTGTTCTCCATCGCCCCCATGTTGAAGTCGGCGGTGGCCACGATCATGAAGCGCTCCAGATCCAGCGGCAGACCGAAGCGGGCCTCGTCCCAGACCACGCTGGCCATCAGCGAGTTCATGGCGTGCTCGGTCTTGTCCATGTCGCCGGGGCGCACATACACCTGCAGCAGGTGTTCCTTGCCGCTGCGCGAGACGACGCGCTGCTCGCGCGCCACCAGCTTGCCGGCCACCAGTGCGAACAGGTAGCAGGGCTTCTTGTGCGGATCGACCCACTTGGCGAAGTGGCGGTTGTCCGGCAGGTTACCCGAGTCGACCAGGTTGCCGTTGGACAGCAGCACCGGGTAGCGGTCCTTGTCGGCGCGCAACGTCACGGTGTAGCTGGCCATGACGTCCGGGCGGTCCAGGAAGTAGGTGATGCGGCGGAAACCCTCGGCCTCGCACTGGGTGAAGAAGGTTCCCTGGCTCACGTACAGGCCCATGAGCTGGGTGTTCTTCTCCGGTGCGCAGGTGGTGAAGATCTCCAGGTCAAAGGGCTCGGCGCCTTCGGGCAGGTTCTCCAGCACCAGCGTCTGGCCGTCCATCCTGAACGAGCAGCCGCCGCCGTTGACCAGCACACGCGCCAGGTTCAGGTCTTCGCCGTCCAGCCGCAGCGCCTGGGGTGCCACATCCGGGTTGCGGCGCAGGCGCATGCGGTTGAGGACACGGGTTTTGGCGGGATCGAGGTCGAACGCCAGATCGACGGTGTCGATCCAGAACGCCGGGGGCGCGTAGTCTTCACGGCGGACAACGATGGCGGGGCCTTCTCGCAGGGAGCTCATGGTGGGTTCCAGTGTGGGATGCTGCAGGTGGGCGCCGGTCAGACGCCCTGCTTGAGGGAGGCTTCGATGAACGCGTCCAGGTCGCCGTCCAGCACCTTCTGCGTGGCGGAGATTTCCACGTTGGTGCGAAGGTCCTTGATGCGGCTGTTGTCGAGCACGTAGGAGCGGATCTGGTGACCCCAGCCCACGTCCGTCTTGGTGTCTTCGAGCTTCTGCTGCTCTTCCATGCGCTTGCGCATCTCGTGGTCGTACAGGCGAGAGCGCAGGCGCTGCCACGCCAGGTCACGGTTGCTGTGCTGGCTGCGGCTGTCCTGGCACTGCACCACGATGCCGGTGGGCATGTGCGTCAATCGCACGGCCGAGTCGGTCTTGTTGATGTGCTGACCGCCAGCGCCGCTGGCCCGGTAGGTGTCCACCCGCACATCGGCCGGATTGATGTCGATCTCGATCGAGTCGTCGATCTCGGGGTACACGAACACCGAGGCGAAGGACGTGTGCCGGCCGCCAGAGCTATCGAACGGGCTCTTGCGCACCAAGCGGTGCACACCGGTTTCTGTGCGCAGCAGGCCGAACGCGTACTCCCCCTCGATCTTGATGGTCGCGCTCTTGATACCCGCAGTGTCGCCCGGGGTCTCGTCCTCGACGGTGGTCTTGAACCCCTTGCGTTCGGCATAGCGCAGGTACTGGCGCAGCAGCATCGAGGCCCAGTCCTGCGCTTCCGTGCCGCCCGCGCCGGCCTGGATGTCCAGGAAGCAGTTCAGCGGGTCGGCCGGCTTGTTGAACATGCGCCGGAACTCCAGCTTCTCGACCTCGGCCTGGATGCCTGCGCATTCGCCTTCAATGGTCTCCAGCCCGGCATCGTCACCGTCGGCCTCGGACATCTCGAACAGCTCGGTGTTGTCGGACAGCTCGTTGGTCAGGCGGTCCAGCACCACCACCACGTCTTCCAGCGTCTTCTTTTCCTTGCCCAGTTCCTGGGCCCGCTTGGGGTTGTCCCAGACGGTGGGGTCTTCCAGCGCGCTCGTGACTTCCGACAGCTTCAGGGCTTTGGCATCGTAGTCAAAGATACCTCCGGAGCTCGACCACCCGGGCGCTCAGGTCGGTCAGCAGGTTTCGGATGGCGTTGGTGCGTTCGGCTTCCATGGCAGATTCTCTCGGTCAGGCGCGTCGGACGCGCAAGGGCAGGCCGCTGCGGATCGCGCAGCGGGCAAAACCCTCATTTTCTCATGCCAGGAAGGTTTCGATCAGCCGTGCCAGCGTCTGGGGCTGATCGTGGTGCAGCATGTGGCCCGCGTCGTCGAGATGGGCCTCCCTCAGGTCGGGCACCACCTTCAGGCGCTGGCGGTACTCCTCCAGCGTGTAGCGGCCTTTCCACCACTGGCCCAGGCTGTCGTCGCTCGCGGTCACCGACAGCAGGGGGGCGGTGATGCGGGCGAACACCTCCTGCACCTCGTCCAGGCGGTACAGCTGTGCATTGACCACCTTGTGCGCGGGGTCTCCCAGGATGCGCCACTGGCCCTGATCGTCCGGTTGTGCCCATTCGCCCGCCAGCCAGCGGGCCTTGTCCTCGGTCAACCGGGGGTTGGTCTTCATCAGGCGCCGGGCCACACCGTCCAGGCTGTCGTAGGCCTTGAGGTCCATGTCCCCACGCCGCAGCGCCTTGAGCTCATCAAGCCACTGGGCGTAGCGTCCGGGTGCCTGGGCGGGGCGCGTGGCGGGCATGCCGAACCCCTCCAGATTCACCAGGCGCCGGATGCGCTGGGGACGTACGCCGGCGTACACCATCACCACATTGCCCCCCATGCTGTGGCCCACCAGATCGATCGGCTGATCGGCAGCGTAATGGTCTAGCAGGGCGTCCAGGTCCGCCAGGTAGTCGGGGAACCAGTAGTTGTCGGTGGCCGGTCCCCGGGTCAGGCCAAAACCACGCCAGTCCGGCGCGATGATGTGCCGGTCCTCGCCCAGGGCATCGACCATGAACTGCCAGGAGGCGGCCACGTCCATCCAGCCATGCACCAGGACCAGGGGAGGGCGATCTGGCGAAGGTTCGCCCCAGACACGTACGTGATAGTCCAGATGCCGGATCGGGATGAATTCGCTGCGGGATGGCCGTCGGGCTTGATACATTCGGGAAGTCAATTCAGAGAAAACCGACAGCATAAGGAGATGAGCCATGGCCCGGCGTCAAGGCAGTGACACGACACCGCAAATTGCGCAGCCGGGCAGCATCGGCTACCACGACGTTCTCCACCGGGGTTTCCGGTGGAAGGTGCCGTCGCGTTTCAACATGGCCGAGGTCTGCATGCGTCGCTGGGCGCGGGATCCGCAGGTTGCCCGCCTGCCGGCGGTGCTGGCCTGCGCCCCTGAGCAGGAAGACCGGTCGCACACCTACGCCGAGCTGTTCGAGCAGGCCTGCCGCCTGTCCAATGTGCTGCAGGCCCTGGGCGTCCAGCGGGGTGACCGGGTGGCCATCGTCATGCCGCAGCGTTTCGAGACCGCCGTGGCCTACATGGCCGTGCTCCAGATGGGTGCGGTCGGCATGCCGCTGTCTCAGCTGTTCGGCCCCGATGCGCTGGAGTACCGGCTGCACGACAGCGAGGCCGTGGTGGCGCTGTGCGACGCCAGTACCCTGGCGGCGGTGCAGTCGGTCAGCGCCAGTTGTCCTGCCCTGCATTCCGTCATTGCGGTGGGGGCATCCGCCGATGACCGGCACGTCCTGCACTGGGAAGATGTCATTCGGCAGGCGCCGTCGTCGTTCCGCCTGGTCGAGACGCATGCCGACGAACCGGCGGTGCTGATCTACACCAGCGGCACCACCGGCAACCCCAAGGGGGCGCTGATTCCCCATCGGGCCCTCATCGGCAACCTCACGGGTTTTGTCTGCAGCCAGAACTGGTTCGGTTTCGATCCTTTCGACGCATCGGTGCGCTCGCAGGCGGTGTTCTGGTCACCCGCGGACTGGGCCTGGACGGGGGGCCTGATGGATGCCTTGCTGCCCACGCTGTACTTCGGCCGCCCCATCGTGGCCTGGAACGGGCGTTTCAGCCCCCAGACCGCCTTTGAACTCCTGCAGCGGCACGGGGTGACGCACACCTTCCTGTTCCCGACCGCGCTCAAGGCGATGATGAAGGCCTGCCCGCACCCGCGCCAGACCTACCGGCTGAGCCTGCAGGCCATCATGAGCGCCGGGGAGGCGGTGGGGGATGCCGTGTTTGCCTACTGCCAGCAGGAATTGGGTGTCACGGTCAACGAGATGTTCGGCCAGACCGAAATCAACTACGTGGTCGGCAATTGCACGCGGCTCTACCCGGCGCGGCCCGGCAGCATGGGCAAGGGCTATCCGGGACACCGTGTGGCCGTCATCGACGAGGACGGGAACGAATGCCCGGTGGGCGCGCCGGGCGACGTGGCGGTGCACCGCAAGGATGTGCATGGCCAGCCTGATCCGATTTTCTTTCTCGGTTACTGGAAGAACGAGGCCGCCACCCGCGCCAAGTACACCGGTGACCCGGCGGACAGCTGGTGCCGGACCGGTGATCTGGCGGTGCGCGACGCCGACGGCTACCTCTGGTATCAGGGGCGCAGCGACGATGTGTTCAAGGCCGCTGGCTACCGCATCGGTCCCAGCGAGATCGAGAACTGCCTGGTCAAGCACCCGGCCGTGGCCAACGCGGCCGTGGTGCCCAAGCCTGACGAGGAGCGCGGCGCGGTCGTCAAGGCCTACGTGGTGCTGGCGCAGGAGTACCTGCAGGCGGCGCCGGGTCGCCGTCTGGGTGATGCCGCCTTCGAGGCCGCGCTGACGGCCGAGCTTCAGCGCCACGTCAGGGGGCAGCTGGCCCCCTACGAATACCCCAAGGAAATCGAATACGTCGATGCCTTGCCCATGACCACCACCGGCAAGGTGCAGCGCCGGGTGCTGCGCCTGCAGGAGGAACAGCGCTTTCGCGACCGGCAGGCCCGCGCCTGATGGCGTGGGTCATCCCCTTTGTTTTCAGACAGATGCTCATGAACGACATGCAACTCACCCGCCTTGGCTCATCCACGCTTCAAGTCACGCCCATCTGCCTGGGCACGATGACCTTTGGCGAACAGGTCCACGAGGCCGATGCCCACGCCATCCTGGATCGGTCCCTGGAGCGCGGTGTCAACTTCATCGACACCGCCGAGATGTACGCTGTGCCTGCACGGGCCGAAACCTGCGGCGCCACCGAAACCATCATTGGCAACTGGTTCGCGCGCCGACCAGGTGCGCGCCAGAAGCTGGTGCTGGCCACCAAGGTGGCCGGGCCTTCGCGGGGCATGCCGTGGATCCGGGGCGAGCAGTCCGGCCTGACCAAGGCCGAGATCGTCGCGGCCTGCGAGGGCAGTCTGCGCCGCCTGCAGACGGATGTCATCGACCTCTACCAGATTCACTGGCCCGCCCGCAACGTGCCGGCTTTCGGCGCTTTGTATTTCGACCCGTCCAAGGACAAGGATTGCGCGTCCATCCACGAGCAGCTCGAAGCCATGGACCAGCTGGTACGCCAAGGCAAGGTCAAGGCCATCGGCCTGTCCAACGAATCCCCGTATGGTGTGCATGAGTTCGTGCGACTGGCCGAACAGCATGGCCTGCCGCGCGTGGCCACGGTGCAGAACCCCTATTGCCTGATCAACCGCAGTTACGAGAACGGCCTGGACGAGACCTGTCACCGGCTGGACGTGGGCCTGCTGGCGTATTCCCCGCTGGGCTTCGGGCTGCTGACCGGCAAGTATGACGAGACCGGGCTGGTGGGCGACCACGGTCGCATGGCGCTGTACGAGTCGATGCGCAAGCAGCGCTGGGGCCGTCCAGAGTCGCTGGCCGCCGCTCGCCGGTACAACGCGCTGGCGCGCGAGCATGGCCTGACGCCGTCGCAACTCGCGCTGGCCTTCTGCTATCGCAACTGGTGCGTGGCCAGCACCATCATCGGTGTGACATCGGTGGCGCAACTGGACGAGTGCCTGGACGCCTGGAGCGTGCCACTGTCGCCCGAGCTGCTGACGGCCATCGACGCGATCCGCTGGGAAGTGCGCGATCCTGCCCAGTGATGGCCAAGAAGCCGCATGTCTCGGAGACGCCCGCCACCGCCTGGCTCAAGGCGCACGGCGTGGTGTTCACCGAGCATCCTTATGAGTACCTGGAGCATGGCGGTGCCCAGCACAGCGCGGCCGTGCTCGGCTTTGATCCGTACGCGGTGGTCAAGACCCTGATCATGCAGGACGAGGCGGCCAAGCCGCTGGCCATCCTCATGCATGGCAACCGGACGGTTTCAACCAAGAACCTGGCGCGTCAGATCGGCGCCAAGTCGGTCGAGCCCTGCAAGCCCGAGGTGGCCAACCGCCACAGCGGCTACCTGGTGGGCGGGACTTCGCCCTTCGGTTTGAAGCGGGCCATGCCGGTCTACGTCGAAGACAGCGTGCTGAGCCTGCCCCGAATCTGGATCAACGGCGGACGGCGCGGCTTTCTGGTGGGCATCGATCCGGCGGTGCTTGCCCACCCGCTGGGTGCCCGGCCGGTGCAGTGCGCGCTGGCAGAATAGTGGCCCTTGATTCACCGAGGATCCGTCTTGGAACAAGCCTATCCCTTCATCGCGGTGGTGCTGGCCTACCTGGCCGGTTCGCTGTCCTTTGCCGTCGTCGTCAGTCGCCTCATGGGCCTGGCCGACCCCCGCACCTACGGCAGCAAGAACCCGGGCGCCACCAATGTGCTGCGTTCGGGCAGCAAGGCGGCGGCCATCGTGACGCTCCTGCTGGACGCCTTCAAAGGCTGGTTGCCCGTCGTCATCGTCCAGTGGTGGGG
>Ga0114986_1000369_pt1 | contig 12817 bp, 11 predicted proteins | sample Shrwel1BS1Day17_FD_96988 | JGI IMG/M metagenome (GOLD analysis project Ga0114986, IMG submission 96988) | Subsurface microbial communities from deep shales in Ohio, USA - Utica-3 well 1 S-1-Day17 | ecosystem: Environmental > Aquatic > Deep subsurface > Shale gas/oil reservoir > Produced... | reverse complement strand
CCAGACCTTGAAGATGCCCGCCGGCCTGCGGCAACGGCAAGCCGACCTGATCCGGACCGAGCGCTAGCAGCGCGTCCTTGCCCACACCGTCTCCACTGATGTCCATTCTGCCCGCGGGCAGAACGCCCCTCCGATCGCCCCATGAGCTCTGAACGCGCCTCCGCCCAGACAGCAGCAACCCCGCAGGCGCCGCTGCGCCACAGCCATGCCGAAGACGCCCTGGCCCTGCTGTCCGGCACGGCCCTGATTGCGCTGGCGGTGGCGCTGTTCCAGCACGCCCACCTGCTCAGCGGCGGTACGGCCGGGCTGGCGTTCCTGCTGCATTACGGCATGGGCTGGGGCTTCGGCCCCATCTTCTTTGTGCTCAACCTGCCGTTCTACGTATTGGCCTGGCGCCGCATGGACCGCGCCTTCCTCTACAAGACCATGCTGGCCGTGGCGCTGCTGTCGGTGCTGACCGAACTCACGCCGCAGTTCATCCGCTTCGAGCAACTGGCGCCGCTGTATGCCGCACTGATCGGCGGCGTGCTGCTGGGGGTGGGCTTTCTCATCCTGTTCCGCCACCGCGCCAGCCTGGGTGGCGTCGGCATCCTGGCGTTCTGGCTGCAGGAGACGCGCGGCTGGCGTGCCGGCCATGTGCAGATGGGGGTGGACCTGCTGATCCTGCTGCTGGCACTCCTCACGGCGCCGCTGGCGCAGGTGGCGCTGTCGGTGGCGGGGGCGGCGGTGCTGAACCTCACACTCGCCATCAACCACCGCGCCGGGCGCTACATCGCCAACTGAACGCAGGACCAGTCACACCGCCGGGTCGCGCAGCTCCTTGCGGATGGCGTCGATGGCGTCCAGCAGCTCGGCGCTCAGCGGGGTGCCCCAGGCATCCAGGTTTTCGTCCAACTGGGCCAGCGAGGTCACGCCGATGATGGTGCTCGTCACCTGCCATTTGGTGTAGCAGAAGGCCAGCGCCATCTGCGTCGGCGTCAGACCATGCTCGCGCGCCAGCGCGTTGTAGCGGCGCGCGGCCTCCAGCGCCTCGGGCCGACCCCAGCGCTGCTTGCGCACCGTCTCGTACCTGGCAATGCGCGCCTGTTGCGGCGCATCCGGCCCGCTGTGGCCGTGGGCGTCGTACTTGCCAGTCAGCAGGCCAAAGCCCAGCGGCGAGTAGGCCAGCAGCGACACTTCCAGCCGGTGCAGCGTCTCGTCGAGCGCGTTCTCCACCGTGCGATTGATCAGGCAATACGGGTTCTGCACCGTGGCGACGCGCGGCAGGCCGTGCTGTTCGGCCAGGCGCACGAACTCGTGCACGCCATAGGGCGTCTCGTTCGACAGCCCGATGGCCCGCACCTTGCCGGCCTGCACCAGCCGGTCCAGGGCCTCGAGCTGCGCATGGATGCTGCTGACGGTGGCATCGTCCTTGGTGGGGTCGAAGTACATCAGGCCGAACATCGGCACATGGCGCACCGGCCAGTGGATCTGGTAGAGGTCGATGACGTCGGTCTGCAGGCGCTGCAGGCTGGCGTCACAGGCGGCCACGATGTCGGCCGCGGTGAGGTTGGTGCTGCCGTTGCGGATCCAGGGCATGCCGCGCGAGGGGCCGGCCACTTTGGTCGCCAGCACCATCTGCTGCCGCGCGCCGGGCCGGCGGGCGAACCAGTTGCCGAGGATGCGCTCGGTGGCGCCACAGGTCTCGGCACGCGCTGGCACGGCGTACATCTCGGCAGTATCCAGAAAGTTCACACCGCGCTCCAGCGCACGGTCAAGGATGGCATGGGCGTCGGCTTCGTTCACCTGCTCACCGAAGGTCATGGTGCCCAGGCAGATGGGGGTGACCTGCAGCGCACTGCGGCCCAGTTGTACGGTCTTCATGAAACGGGAAACTCCAGGGGACTCATCAAACAACTCAGACCGGCGGCAGCACACCGGCTTGGCGGGCGCGCGCCTCCTCCTGCAGGCGCAGCACGCGGCGCTGCACCTTGCCGGTGGTGGTCATGGGCAAGGCGTCGACGAACTCGACCTCTTTCGGGTACTCGTAGGGCGCGAGCTTGCCCTTCACATGGCGCTGCAGGTCGATCATCAGCCGCGTCTCCCATTCCTCGCGCGAGATCGGCTCGTCGCCGCGCTCGGCCACGGCCTCGGGCGTCAGCACCACATAGGCCTTGACCAGCGCGCCGCGCTCGGCGTCGGGTTTGGGTACCACGGCGGCGTTGGCCACAGCCGGGTGCTTCACCAGGCAGTTCTCGATCTCGCCCGGGCCGATGCGGTAGCCGGCGGCCTTGAAGACGTCGTCGGAACGGCCCTGGTACCAGAGGTAGCCGTCAGCGTCGCACAGCGCCAGGTCGCCGGTGCGGCACCAGTCACCCGTGAACTTGGCCAGCGTGGCCTGCGGGTTCTTCCAGTAGCCCAGGAAGAAGATCGGATCGGGATCGCCGTGCACGTCCAGCCGGTGCAGCGCCACCTCGCCCACCACGCCGGCCGGGCACTCACGGCCAGCCTCGTCGATCACCGCCACCCGGTGGCCCGGGTAGCCCTTGCCCATGCTGCCGGGCTTGGCCGGGTAGAAGATGCTGCAGTTGCCGACGATGTAGTTGATCTCTGTCTGGCCGAACATCTCGTTGACCGTCACCCCCAGCTCGCGCTGGCAATAGCCGAACACGGCATCGCCCACCGCCTCGCCGGCGCTCATGATGGCCTGCAGCTTGAGCTTGAAAAACCGCTTCGGCTGCGGATAGGCCTTCATCATGGCCTTGAGCGCAGTCGGGAACAGGAAGGTGTGCGTGACGTCGTACTTCTGCATCAGCTCGAACGCCACCTGCGGGTTGAAGCGGCCGTTGTAGGCCACGATGGGGCGGCCGAAGTAGAGCGTAGGCAACAAGGCATCCATCAGCCCACCTGTCCACGCCCAGTCTGCCGGCGACCAGAAGACGCTGCGCGTTTTTGGCTGCGGCAGACTGGGCGCTGCCCCGTTTGTGCTCGCCCCCACCCCGGTCCTCCCCCGCACGGGGGAGGGAGACTTCATGCCAGCGCCTGGGTCGAAGCCGAACCAGTTCTGGCTGCAGACGAAACCCGTCAGGTTACCGATCAGCGCGCGGTGCGGAATCAGCGCGCCCTTGGGGTTGCCGGTGGTGCCGCTGGTGTAGATCAGCACCGCCGGGTCCTCGGCGCGCGTGACCACCGGCGCGTACTCGGCCGGCTGCCCAGCCAGGATGGCGGCGTAGTCCAGATCGGCCATGGCGGCCGCACCGCCACCGACGTCGCCGCTGGAACTGTCGCCCACGCCGATCACATGGCGCAGCGCCTCGCAGGTGTTGCGTGCCTCCAGCAGGTTCATGATGGTGCTGTCGTCGCAGATCGCCACTACGGCATCGCTGTCGCGCAGGCGGAACTCCAGCGCCTCGGGTCCGAACAGCTGTGACAGTGGCACGGCCACCGCGCCCAGCTGCAGCACGGCCATGTAGGCCACCGCGGTCTCGAAACGCTGCGGCATGACAATGGCCACCCGGTCACCCTTGCCGACGCGCAGCGAGGCCAGCGCACCCGACAGGCGGTTGGCCTGGTGCTGCAATTCGGCGTAAGTATGAAATCGGGGTTCGACGCCCGCACCATCTGCGTAGACAGCTATCCTTTTGGTAGCATCCAGGGCCTGTGCCCAGCGCCGGCTGCAGACTTCGGCGATGTTGAACTCGTCCGGCACCAGCCAGCGGAACTGGCTGTGCAGCGCGTGGTAGTTGTCCCGGGGTTGACTGGTCGCCATGCCGTGTCTCCTTATGATGCCCCGAATGTACCAAGCTCGCCACCTGCCCCACAGCGAATTCACCCCGATCCGCAACCTCAAGTACCACGTGCTTCGCTGGGGCGACGCCCGCTCCGACTTGCCCCCGCTGGTGCTGATGCACGGCTGGATGGACGTCGCCGCCTCCTACCAGTTCGTGGTCGATGCCTTCAGCGACGCCTTCATGCAGGGCCGCACCGTCATCGCAGCCGATTGGCGCGGTTTTGGATTGACTGAATGCCCGGGGCACGACAACTACTGGTTCCCCGACTACCTGGCTGACCTGGACTTCCTGCTCGACCACTATGCCGGCGACCGGCCGGTGGACCTGGTGGGCCACAGCATGGGCGGCAACGTGGTCATGCTCTACGCCGGCAGCCGGCCCGGACGCATCCGCCGCCTGGTCAACCTGGAGGGCTTCGGCATGCCGGCCACCAGACCGTCGCAGGCGCCCGGCCGCTATGCGAAGTGGATGGACGAGCTCAAAAGCCTGCACCGCGGCGAGATGGCGCTCAAGACCTATGACAGTGTGGACGGCGTGGCGGGCCGCCTGATGAAGACCAACCCGCGCCTGGGCGCCGACAAGGCACAGTGGCTCGCGCAGCATTGGGCCCGGCCCAATGCCCAGGGACAGTGGGAGATCCTGGGCGACGCGGCGCACAAGGTCATCAATGCCCAGCTCTACCGCGTGGACGAGGTGCTGGAGATCTACCAACGCATCAACGCCCCGGTGCTGGCCGTGGAAGCCAGCGAGAACCAGATGGCCCAGTGGTGGCAGGGCAAGTACACGCTGGCCGAGTACCACGAACGACTGAAGTCGGTGCCGCAGCTGCGCCAGGCCCTCATCGAAGACGCCGGCCACATGCTGCACCACGACCAGCCCGCGCAGCTGGCGCGCCTGATCGAGGACTTCCTGGCCTGAGGGCAGGTCGTCTGCAGTAAAGGCTAACTTTGCGGCGCCCACCCGGGCCGCCAACTAAAATACGGGGTTTCGGGCCATTCCGGCGGCTTGGTGCCGCCCGGCGGCGCCCTCCCTCACAGAACACACACAGGATTCCCCATGATGGACGCAGAACAGATCAATGCCATTGGCACCCGGCTCGCCGACCTGAGCCAGCGCACGGTCGAGCTACGGAGGTATCTTTGACTACGATGCCAAGGCAGAACGGCTGAGGACGGTCAACGCCTCGCTGGAAGACCCGGCGGTCTGGAACGACCCCAAGCGCGCCCAGGAACTGGGCAAGGAAAAGAAGGCACTGGACGACGTCGTCGTCACCATCAACCAGCTCACCAGCGAACTCGCGGACAACAGTGAACTGTTCGAGATGAGCAAGGAAGAAGGTGATGAGGCCGGCCTGCAGTCCATCGAGGGCGAAGCGGCCAAGCTGGCCGAGACGGTGGAGAAGCTTGAGTTCCGCCGCATGTTCAACCAGCCGGCCGACCCAAGCAACTGCTTCCTGGACATCCAGGCCGGTGCCGGCGGCACCGAGGCCTGCGACTGGGCCAGCATGCTGCTGCGCCAGTACCTGAAGTACGCCGAACGCAAGGGCTTCAAGAGCACGGTGGAAGACGAAACACCGGGCGACACCGCCGGCATCAAGAGCGCCACCATCAAGATCGAAGGTGACTACGCCTACGGCCTGCTGCGAACCGAAACCGGCGTGCACCGCCTGGTGCGCAAGAGCCCGTTCGACAGCTCGGGCGGGCGCCACACCAGCTTTGCCAGCGTGTTCGTCTACCCGGAGATCGACGACTCGATCGAGATCGACATCAACCCGGCCGATGTGCGCACCGACACCTACCGCGCCAGCGGCGCCGGCGGCCAGCACATCAACAAGACCGACTCGGCCGTGCGCCTGACGCACATTCCCACCGGCATCGTGGTGCAGTGCCAGGACAGCCGCAGCCAGCACAGCAACCGCGACGTCGCCTGGCGCCGCCTGCGCAGCCGTCTGTATGACCATGAGATGAAGAAGCGCATGGCCGAGCAGCAAAAGCTGGAAGACACCAAGACCGACGTGGGCTGGGGCCACCAGATCCGCTCCTACGTGCTGGACCAGAGCCGCATCAAGGACCTGCGCACCAACGTGGAAATCAGCAACACCCAGAAGGTGCTCGATGGTGACCTCGACGCCTTCATCGAAGCGTCTCTGAAGCAGGGAGTTTGACATGCGTGAAGGACAAGCCACCGTGATCCGGCGCGAGGACTACACCGCGCCGGCGTTCTGGATCGACACCGTCGACCTGACGTTCGACCTCGACCCGGCCAAGACGCGCGTGCTCAACAAGATGACGCTGCGCCGCAACCCGGACGTGGCGGCCCAAGCCTTGCGCCTGGACGGCGAGGAGCTGAACCTGGCGCGCGTGCTGGTCAACGGCCAGGGCACCAGCTTCAAGATGGACGGCAACCAGCTGGTGCTGGAGAACCTGCCGGCCGACGGCCCGATCGAGCTGGAGATCTTCACCACCTGCAATCCGTCGAAGAACACCCAGCTCATGGGCCTGTACGTGAGCAACGAGTCGTTCTTCACCCAGTGCGAGGCCGAAGGTTTCCGCCGCATCACCTACTTCCTGGACCGCCCGGACGTGATGGCCAGCTACACGGTGACGTTGCGCGCCGACAAGGCCAGGTACCCGGTGCTGCTGTCCAACGGCAACCTGGTGGAGCAAGGCGAGCTGGACGACGGCCGCCACTTTGCCAAGTGGGTCGACCCGCACAAGAAGCCCTGCTACCTGTTCGCGCTGGTGGCCGGCAAGCTGGTGGCGCGCGAACAGCGCATCACCTCGCGCGCTGGCCGCGAGCACCTGCTGCAGGTCTATGTGCGTCCGGGTGACCTGGACAAGACCGAGCACGCCATGAACTCGCTCATGGCCTCCGTCGCCTGGGACGAGGCGCGCTTCAACCTGCCGCTCGACCTGGAGCGCTTCATGATCGTCGCCACCAGCGACTTCAACATGGGCGCCATGGAAAACAAGGGCCTGAACATCTTCAACACCAAGTATGTTCTGGCCAACCAGGCCACCGCCACCGATGCCGACTACGCCAACATCGAAAGCGTGGTGGGCCATGAGTACTTCCACAACTGGACCGGCAACCGCATCACCTGCCGCGACTGGTTCCAGTTGAGCCTGAAGGAGGGCCTGACCGTCTTCCGTGACCAGGAGTTCAGCCAGGACCTGGCAGGCGACCTGTCGGCCCGTGCCGTCAAGCGCATCGAGGACGTGCGCGTGCTGCGCACCGCCCAGTTCCCGGAAGATGCCGGCCCGATGGCGCACCCGGTGCGCCCGGACTCCTACATCGAGATCAACAACTTCTACACCGTCACCATCTACGAGAAGGGTGCCGAGGTCGTGCGCATGATGCAGACCCTGGTCGGGCGTGACGGTTTTGCGAAGGGCATGGCGCTGTACTTCCAGCGCCACGACGGCCAGGCCGTCACCTGCGACGAATTCGCGCAGGCGATCGCCGACGCCAACCCGGGTTCCGAGCTGGCGCGCCTGCTGCCGCAGTTCAAGCGCTGGTATGCCCAGGCCGGCACGCCGCGTGTGGCCGCCAGCAGCCAGTACGATGCCGCCAGCCGCAGCTACACGCTGACCCTGACGCAGAGCTGCGCCCCCACCCCAGGCCAGGCCCTCAAGGAGCCTTTCGTCATTCCGGTCAGCCTGGGCCTGGTCACGGCCGACGGTCGCTCGCTGCCACTGCAGCTCGAGGGTGAAGCCGAGCCCGGCCCGAGTTCGCGCACCATCGTGCTGACCGAGGCCACACAGACGCTGCGTTTCATCAACGTGGACGCCGAACCGGTGCCCTCGCTGCTGCGCGGTTTCAGCGCTCCGGTGGTGCTGGCCTGCGACTACAGCGACGCCCAGCTGCTGACCCTGCTGGCGCACGACACCGACCCCTTCAACCGCTGGGAAGCCGGCCAGCGCCTGGCCCTCAAGCGCGCACTGCACTTCATCCACAGCCCGGCCCAGCCGGGCGAGGCCAAGGTGCTGGATGCCGCCTACATCGACGCCATGCGCCAGGTGTTGCGCCACCCGACGCTGGACGCAGCCTTCAAGGAGCTGGTGCTGACGCTGCCGTCGGAAACCTACATCGCCGAACAGCTCGACGAGGTCGATCCGCAGCGCGTGCACGCCGTGCGCGAAGCCATGCGCGAGCAGCTGGCGCTGGAGTTGCAGCACGACTGGCAATGGGCGTTCGAGGCCCACCAGGACAACGGCGGCTACCGGCCCGACCATGTCTCGGCCGGCCGCCGTTCGCTCGCCGGCATGGCGCTTGCCATGCTGTGCCTGGCCGCGCGCGACACCGGCGACGTGGTCTGGCCCGGCAAGACCTACCAACGCTTCAAGGACGCGGGCAACATGACCGACCGCTTCAACGCGCTGGCCGCCTTGGTGCACAGCGGCCACGAGCTGGCCGGCCCGGCGCTGGAGCGCTTCCACGCGCTGTTCAAGGACGAAGCCCTGGTGCTGGACAAGTGGTTCGCCCTGCAGGCCGGCGCCTGCGACCGTGGTGGCCAGGTGCTGCCGGCGGTGCGCCAGCTCATGAGCCATCCGGACTTCAACCTGCGCAACCCCAACCGTGCCCGCAGCCTGATCTTCAGCTACTGCAATGCCAACCCGGGCGCCTTCCACCGCGCTGATGCCGCCGGCTATGTGTACTGGAGCGAGCGCGTGATGGAGCTCGACGCCATCAACCCGCAGGTCGCCGCCCGCCTAGCGCGCGCGCTGGACCGCTGGAAGAAGCTGGCCGAGCCCTACCGCAACGCCGCCCGCGAGGCGATTGCCCGCGTGGCCGCCAAGCCGGACCTGAGCAACGACGTGCGCGAAGTGGTCAGCCACGCATTGGCTGATTGAAGACGCACCCCCAGAACAAAGAGGACAACCCATGAGTTCCAAGATTTCCCTCACGCGCTACCTGGTCGAGCAGCAGCGCGTGCACGGCCACATCCCGTCCGAACTGCGCCTGCTGCTGGAAGTGGTGGCGCGCGCCTGCAAGAGCATCAGCCAGGCCGTCAACAAGGGCGCCCTCGGTGGCGTACTTGGCTCGGCCGGCAGCGAGAACGTGCAGGGCGAGGTGCAGAAGAAGCTCGACATCATTGCCAACGAGGTGCTGATCGAAGCCAATGAATGGGGCGGTCACCTGGCGGCCATGGCGTCCGAGGAGATGGACAGCATCTACGCCGTGCCCAACCGCTACCCCCAGGGCGAGTACCTGCTGCTGTTCGATCCGCTCGACGGCTCCAGCAACATCGACGTCAACGTCAGCATCGGCACCATCTTTTCGGTGCTGAAGAAGCGTCACGACGACCCCAACGTCATCGAGCCGATCAGCGAGAACGATTTCCTCCAGCCCGGCTCACAGCAGGTGGCCGCCGGTTACTGCGTCTACGGCCCGCAGACCACACTGGTGCTGACCGTCGGCGACGGCGTGGCCATGTTCACGCTCGACCGCGAGCAGGGCTCCTTCGTGCTGACGCAGGAAAACGTGCAAATCACGGTCGACACCAAGGAGTTCGCCATCAACATGAGCAACATGCGCCACTGGGACGAGCCGGTGAAGCGCTACATCGACGAGTGCCTGCAGGGCAAGGAAGGCCCGCGCGGCAAGGACTTCAACATGCGCTGGATCGCCTCCATGGTGGCCGACGTGCACCGCATCCTCACGCGCGGCGGCGTCTTCATGTACCCCTGGGACAAGCGCGAGCCCAACAAGCCGGGCAAGCTGCGCCTGATGTACGAGGCCAACCCGATGAGCTGGCTGATCGAGCAGGCAGGCGGTGCCGCCACCAACGGCCGCCAGCGCATCCTCGACATCCAGCCGACTCAGCTGCACGAGCGCGTGAGCGTCATCCTCGGCTCGAAGAACGAGGTGGAGCGCGTCACGTCCTACCACCTCAGCAAGGTATAATTTGCGCCTTCGCCGGAATAGCTCAGTCGGTAGAGCAGCTCATTCGTAATGAGAAGGTCGGGGGTTCGATTCCTCTTTCCGGCACCACTCTGAAAACCCCGCAGGCTGTCATGGTCTGCGGGGTTTTTTCGTAACTAGCGCGTAACAAGATGTGAGTCTACGCTCACCTAAAGACCGCCGCAACCCCCTAGAAAGGCACCCCATCATCAGATTGCCCGATGATGTCATTCAAGACATCGTCTACACCATATAGTTTTTCCTTCACGAGCAGGTATAGCTCCTCAAACGACTCTTTAGCCTCACGCGTTCCAATCTCTGATGCCCGGTATGTGACCATTGGAATGCCATCCCAATCGTCGACGCCAGCCAATGTCCTCAAATCCGCATCGACCGGATAAAACCAAAGATAGGTGCCATCCTCACCCTTCCTTGTCGACCACTTGTATTTCCCGTCGAATAGAAAAAATATCTCACCGTTTTGCCCTTTCATGACACTTGAGATCTTTTTCTCATTCGCGATCATGGCGTTGATGGCTCGGACAATCTTGCTCATTTCTTATCTCCCGAAATTTCTTCAATGGTGAGGATATCCGCATGACGGACCCTCTCCCGAATCTCACTAACAATCGACCGCTTGTGAGGCTCGGTTAGCTTGTTCTTTCCGACTGTGACTTTGCTAATCCGGTCAATGATCTCCCCGAAGTAAGGCGACAACCTAGGATTTCCTCGGAGTTGCCCAGCAATGTCATGAAGAACATTAACAATTTCGTCATGATCTGAATCGACTCGATAGTCATTCAATTGATCCAGTTTCGCCCTCAACTCAGCCAACGTAAGTTGTGTGGAATAACTCAGAAGGACTTTCAGCGCAGCTGAAATGACCTCTCGTTTTGCAACGAAGAGATAGATTGCGATTGCAGATGCAATGATCGTCATTACATCTGCCAGAAAGCTAACGAATTCCGCCAAGTCTTTCATCACCCCCTCTTTTCTTATTAATTAGGTAGCTAAAGAACCGTCCTAGATTGACTTTTGGCGAGTCTAATGGATGCGAAACACACGCATCAACCTCTCTGCAGCTAGTTGCAACCCGTCCGGTGCAACATGCGCATATCTTTCAACCATAGACTGCGTTTTCCATCCCCCTAAACGCTGCAATTCATGCGTGGGCGTTCCAGCCTCTCTGTGCCATGTGGCGAAGGTATGGCGCAAGTCGTGCCAGCGGAAGTTCTCTATCCCCGCGCGCTTTAACGCGGCCCTCCACGCCTTCGTGCTTACCTGCTCAATCGGTTTTCCCTCGTAGGTAAAAACGTACGTCGGATGGTCACCCTGCCGTTTTATCAATACCTCCATCGCCGCGCCATTGAGCGGGACCGAATGCGCCTTACCATTCTTGTGCTCATCGGCAGCCACCCACAGGTGACGGCGCTCAAGGCTGATTTGCTTCCACTGCAGACGCTTGACGTTCGCCTGGCGTAACCCAGTCGCCACGGAGAAGCGCGCCATGTCCGCCAAGTGTTCGGGCAGCTCGGCCAGTAGCCGAGCGAACTCGTCTCGCGTGAGCGAACGAACCCGTCCGTCTGACTGGCGCATCATCCCGACCTTAGGCACGCGGTCTATCCACTCCCAGTCATAGCAGGCGCGGCGCAGGATGGAGCGCACCAAAGCCATATAGCGGTTGACCGTCGAGGGCGTGACACCCTTAGACCTCACGCGCCGCACCTCATCCAACAGCTCACGGTTGATCGTGTTCAAGGCACGCCCTCCAAGGTGCGGCTTGAACCAGCGAATCATGGACTTGTCCCATTCGTGCGTGCGCTTATGGCTGGTCTCCTCCAGCCATTTTTCGGTTGCATCGTCCCACGTACGCAACGGCTTGACCCCGATCTTGTCGAGTTCCCACCGCTCAGCGCACAGCTTATCGTGCAGCCGCTGCGCCTGCCGCTTGTTTGTGGTCTCCGTGCTTTGGTAGAAGCTCTTTAGCTCCCCGCATATCGGGGGAAGCTTGATCCACCAGTAGGGCGAGTCCTTGCGCTTATAGAGACTCATGGCCCACCCCAACGCGGTTTCACATTGAGGTCAATCACCCACCAGAAACCATCCTTCCAGCGATTGAGGCCCCATTGGAGTTGCTCACCAGCGCAATCTGGCAGATCATCAAAAACCACCTTGGCCATATCAAGCAGCGAATAGCCAGTAAACCGCATCCGCTCAGGCTTAGGGACGGTCACTCCTCTGCTGGAGCTGAAGCGATTGCTCCATGGCTCTCCCTCTGCAAATGCCTTGGTCATGTACTTGGAGAGGTAGGACGCGATCTTGGAGGGCGCCCGCTTGCTGTTGCGCTTGCGGGACTGCACATCGATATTGCCGCCCAGCTCACCAGTCACCGCCCGCCAGACGGCCCGTATGACGTTGAAGCTTTTGACTTTGACCCCGTTCTTTGCTTCCAACTCAGGGGGTAGGCGATGCACCGCCATGTGCGCGTGCCATGCACCGCGTTTCTGTCGCTCAAACGCCGCAACGTAGAACCATCCAGGTATGAGCTTCGCCATACGCCGGTTGAATTCCTTCATGTGCCGCTTGAGAAGCGCCCAGTCGGTCATGTTTTCGGCATACGTCAGGGTCAACAAGGTGTCGATACCTGCTGCCTTGCACAAGTGCCGGACGCGAATCTTCGCCCGCTTTGCAGCGCGTTCAAGGTTGGCCGCCTTGCGCTCGGCCTCGGTCGCCTGCATGCACTCAAGACGATGCTCATAGGCAATGTCCGAGAGTTCCCCGACATGCTCCCAAGTTTTCAGGGGTGCCACACGGTACTCAAGATGACCATTGCCCAAAGGACGGCGTACAAGCTCGTATCCACCCCCGACGTGACAACGAAGGATGTCACGGCCTACAATGCGTTCCATCATCGTTAGTCCCCTTAACGGTGGTCACGATCCCCGGAGTGTTGGTAGCACTCGCGGGGATTCCTTTTTGCTTTTCAGGACGCGACAAGACGCCCGGGCGCGTCACGGCATTGAGGTTGCCCCTGAAAAGTGGAGTTCTTAGCCCTTGTTGAAAATGTCGACAAGGAGTCAAGGAATGACAGCAGCAAAGCAGGTGCGTGCGCAGTACACGCAGGAATTCAAACTGGAGGCGGT
>Ga0114986_1000368_pt1 | contig 12826 bp, 8 predicted proteins | sample Shrwel1BS1Day17_FD_96988 | JGI IMG/M metagenome (GOLD analysis project Ga0114986, IMG submission 96988) | Subsurface microbial communities from deep shales in Ohio, USA - Utica-3 well 1 S-1-Day17 | ecosystem: Environmental > Aquatic > Deep subsurface > Shale gas/oil reservoir > Produced... | reverse complement strand
GTCACACAGTTTCTCGATGGTCTTGGCGGTGAAGCGGATGGTCATGAGCTCTTCGCTCAGGGCCTTCTGCGCCTTCATGTAGGCGGGCGTGCCGTAGCCTTCCTTGTCGTAGGCCTTGTGCACCTTCTCGAACAGGGCGCGGATGCGGTCGAAGCGCTCCAGCGCGTGGTTCTTGAGTTCTTCCAGCTTCTTGGTGAGTGCCTTGGAGCCACCCTTGCCGTCGTCGTCGTCGGCTTCGTCGTATTCGTCGAAGTCTTCCTCGGCCACGTAGTCGTCGCTCTCTTCGGCGTTGACGAAACCGTCGACCACGCTGGAGATGACCACCTTGCCTTCACGGATTTCCTCCGCCATCTCCAGGATGGCGGCAATGGTGGCCGGCGAGGCCGAGATGGCCTCCATCATGTCCATCAGGCCGCCTTCGATGCGCTTGGCGATCTCGATCTCGCCTTCACGCGTGAGCAGCTCCACCGTGCCCATCTCGCGCATGTACATGCGCACCGGGTCGGTGGTACGGCCGAACTCGCTGTCCACGGTGGACAGGGCGGCTTCGGCTTCCTCTTCGGCTTCCTCTTCGGTGGCGGCCGAGGGGGCGGTGTTGTTCAGCAGCAGGGTCTCGGCGTCCGGGGTCTGCTCGTAGACGGCCACGCCCATGTCGTTGAGCATGGAGATTACGACCTCCAGCGTCTCGGCGTCCACCAGCTTGTCGGGCAGGTGGTCGGAGATTTCGCCGTGCGTCAGGTAGCCGCGCGTCTTGCCCAGCTTGATCAGCAGCTTCAGGCGCTGGCGGCGCTTTTGCATGTCCTCTTCGGACAGCACGGTCTCGTCCAGGCCGAATTCCTTCATCAAGGCGCGTTCCTTCGCCTTGCTGATCTTCATGCGCAGCGGCTTGGCCTTCTCGGCGGTGCCGGCTTCGGCCGGCTCCTCGGCGAATTCGGCCTCGATGTCCGACAGGTCCAGGTCTTCGGCCGGCTGTGCGCCAGCGGCGTTCTTCGGCTTGCGTCCGCGCTTGGCGCCGGTCTTGGGGGCGGCGCTGGCGTCCGCGCTGGCGGCCTTGGGTGGGCGGCCGGGCTTCTTCTTCACCACCACTTCTTCGGTGGCGGCGGCCGCGGCAGCGGCTTTCTTCAGTTCGGCAGCGGTCGGCTTGGCGGCCTTTTCGGCCTTGGCAGGGGTCTTGGAAGCGGGCACAGTCTTGGCTTTCGTGGCGGGCTTGGCCTCAGCCTTGGCTGCGGGTTTGGCGGCCGCCTTGGGGGCGGCGGCCTTGGCAGCGGGCTTGGTGGCCTTGGCGACGGGTTTTGCGGCGGGCTTTGCAGGCTTCTTGGACTTTTGAGCGGGCATGGAACAACCTCAGAACGTCAAAAACGGACACAAAGAAACAAACACAGGCACCGAAAACGACCGGCGCAGTTGGGGGACAGAGGAGGCAATCCTCAGGGGCAAGATGGGAGGGCGATCATTTGGAGTGCAGTCCTTGCGGTTAGGTGGCCGGTCGTGCAATCGATGCTACGGTTGGCCTGGCCCGGAGGTGCTGCTGTCGCTCTTGCCAGAAAACAAGCATCAATTATAGCCGCGAAGGGCGGAAATTCAATCTGGACGGGGCCTGGACGTTGTTTCTGGCCCGATTCGCTCGTGGCGGGCCGGCGTCAGTCCTGGGCTGCGGCCTGGGGCGCGGCGGCGGTTTCCAGCGCTCGGCGCCGCGCATGCAGCTCGCGGTAGCGCGCCTGCGCAGCGGGATCCGTTGGCGTGGCGGCGATCGCCTCCGTTTCCAGGGCCTTCAGGTGCTCGATCATCATCGGCGTCACCACGTTGCGCAATTCCACCAGCGCCTCGCCATGGTCGTCAGTGGGCAGCAGGTCGGAGCCGGTCATGAGCCGGTTGGCCAAGGCTTCGCCCGGCTGGCCTTGCAGCGCTTCGTGCAGCGTGCCCCAGGGCAGCGGGCCATGCTCGTGCAACTGGCTCTCCAGCCAGCTCAGCAGCGGGCCGTGCGGCTCGGGCAGGCCGCACAGCAGATGGTGGTCTTCGCTGGAGAGCTGGTCCCAGAGGTGGCTGCGCGCCAGCAACAGCCGGGTGGCATGGTCGGCGCGGCTGATCGGTTGGACTCGGCCGCGGGGTGGGCGGAAGGCCGGGGTCTTGGCGAATTTCGGGCTGTAGCCCTCGCCGTCCTTCCGCCATCCGCTATTGTTTTGAGAGCGTTTAGGGGGTGCGCTGTCGCTGCGGCGGCTTGTGGGGTGCCACAGTTCGTCGAGTTCCTGGGCATCGAGCTGAACCTGGGCGGCAATCTCGCTCAGCAACTGGCGCTTCAGCGCGCCGTCCGGCAATTGGCTCCACAGCGGCTTGGCGTTGCTGGCCAGGTGGGCGCGGCCTTCGGCGGTGCCCAAGTCGCAGCCCTCGCGTGCCGCTTCGATCAGAAAGCGGCTCAAGGGCACGGCCTCGCTGACGCAGCGGGCAAAGGCCTCCTGGCCGAACTCACGGATGTAGCTGTCGGGGTCGTGTTCCGCCGGCAGGAACAGGAACTTGATCGAGCGCACGTCGGTGGCGTAGGGCAGGGCGCCGTCGAGCGCCTTGCGCGCCGCGCGCCGGCCGGCGGCGTCGCCGTCGAAGCTGAACACCACCGCGTCGGTGAAGCGGAACAGCTTTTGCACATGGTCGGTGGTGCAGGCGGTGCCCAATGTGGCCACGGCATTGGGAAAACCCAGCTGGGCCAGCGCCACCACGTCCATGTAGCCTTCGGTTACCAGTGCATACCCGGCGTCGCGAATCGCGTTGCGGGCCTCGAACAGACCATAGAGTTCGTGCCCTTTGCTGAACACCGGGGTTTCGGGCGAGTTCAGGTACTTGGGCTTCTCGTCGCCCAGCACGCGCCCGCCAAAGCCGATGCACTCGCCCTTGATGTTGCGGATGGGAAACATGATGCGGTCGCGGAAGCGGTCGTAACGCTTCTCCTCGCCGCCGTCCTCGGCGTTGACGATGACCAGACCGCTCTCCACCAGCAGCGGGTCGTCGTAGTTCGGGAACACGCTGGCCAGCGAGCGCCAGCCCTCCGGCGCATAACCCAGGCCGAAGCGCTTGGCGATCTCGCCCGACAGGCCGCGGCCTTTGAGGTAGGTGACCGCCTTCGGCGAGCTCTTGAGCTGCTTGCGCCAGGCCTCGCCGGCCTTCTCCAGCACATCGGTCAGCGTGGCCTGCTTCTGCCGTTGCTCGGCCGCGCGGGCGCGGTCCTGCGGGCTGGCCTCGTCTTCCGGCACCTGCAGCCCGTAGTGCTGGGCCAGGTCCTTCACCGCTTCGACGAAGCTCATGCCGGTCTGCTCCATCAGGAAGTTGATGGCGTCGCCGTGCTTGCCGCAGCCGAAGCAGTGATAGAACTGCTTGGTCGGGCTGACCGTGAATGAAGGCGATTTCTCGGCGTGGAAGGGGCACAGCCCCATGAAATTGGCGCCGCCCTTCTTCAGCTGCACGTAGCGGCCGACGATCTCCACGACGTCGGCGCGCGCAAGCAGTTCCTGGATGAAGGCGGCGGGGATGGCCATGCGGCTGATTGTAGAGACCGGCATGCCGGCCAGGCGACAAAAAAGCCGGCCGCCCAGGGCAGGGCGGCCGGCTGTCGAGGATGGCTGATCAGCGCGGTGCCAGGCGGATGGCGCCGTCCAGGCGAATCACCTCACCGTTGAGCATGTCGTTCTCGATGATGTGCTTGGCCAGCTTGGCGTAGTCCTCGGGCGTGCCCAGGCGGCTGGGGAAGGGCACGCTGGCGGCCAGTGCGTCCTGCACCTCCTGGGGCATGCCGAACAGCATGGGCGTGCCGAAGATGCCGGGGGCGATGGTCATGTTGCGGATGCCGTTGCGTGCCAGGTCACGGGCAATCGGCAGCGTCATGCCGACCACGCCGCCCTTGGAGGCGCTGTAGGCGGCCTGGCCGATCTGGCCGTCGTAGGCGGCCACGGAGGCGGTGGAGATCAGCACGCCGCGCTCGCCGGTGGACTCGGGCTCGTTCTTGCACATGGCTTCGGCAGCGAGGCGGATCATGTTGAAGCTGCCGACCAGGTTGACCATGATGGTCTTGGTGTACAGCGCGAGGTTGTGGGCGCCGTTCTTGCCCACGGTCTTTTCGGCCGGGGCGATACCGGCGCAGTTCACCAGGCCCATGAGCTTGCCCAGGGAGAGCGCCTTGGCCACTACGGCCTGGCCGTCGGCTTCCTGGCTCACGTCGCACTTGACGAAGGCGCCGCCGATGTCCTTGGCCACGGCCTCGCCTTTTTCTACCTGCATGTCGGCAATCACGACCTTGCCGCCGTTGGCGGCCAGCATGCGTGCCGTGCCTTCGCCCAGACCCGAAGCGCCGCCGGTGACGATGAATACCTTGCCTGCAATCTGCATGTTGATCTCCAGTTGTTGGTTGACGTTTACGTAAACGTCAATTATGGCGCAGACCGTGGCGCGGTCATGACGATGGCAACTTTTTCTGTCGCCAGGCCAAGTGTGTGCCGGATTGCTGCTATACTCTCGCTTCTCGAACGATTTAGGCGCGTAGCTCAGCTGGTTAGAGCACCACCTTGACATGGTGGGGGTCGTTGGTTCGAGTCCAATCGCGCCTACCAATCTCTCTTTTCTTTCCCCCGGCTCCTTTTGTCCGCACCCTCAGGGTTATCCTTGGGGCGCTGGTGCCGATCTCTTCCTAGAATGTGCTGCAGCGCAAAAGCTGGTCAGATCCGCTGAATCGAGGAGAGGAGAGTCAGGTCATGAAAGAGAAGAAGAGCGACGCCGCCACCGGCGCCGAGCGGGTCATCAAGAAGTATCCCAACCGACGCCTGTACGACACCAACACCTCGAGCTACATCACGCTGGCCGAGATCAAGCAACTGGTCATGGGCAACGAACCCTTCGTGGTGCGCGATGCCAAGACCGGCGAGGACCTGACGCGCAGCATCCTGCTGCAGATCATCCTGGAAGAAGAGGCGGGCGGTACGCCGATGTTCAGCGCTTCCGTGCTGTCGAACATCATCCGCTTCTACGGCCACGCCATGCAGGGCTTCATGGGTGGTTACCTGGAAAAGAACATCCAGACGCTCCAGGACCTGCAGACCAAGCTGGCCGAGCAGTCCAAGGGCCTGACGCCCGAGATGTGGAGCCAGTTCATGGCCGCGCAGGCGCCCATGATGCAGGGCCTGATGACGCAGAACCTGGAGCAGTCCAAGGCCATGTACCTGCAGATGCAGGAGCAGATGCAGAAGAACACCGAGCAGATGCTTGGCGCCTTCGGCCTGAAGCGCTAGGTTTCCCGTTTGCGGGGACAATACGAGGATGAGCGAAGTCTTGTCCCCCACCTCCCCTGAATCCGCCGCCGCACCGAAGATTGGCTTTGTCAGCCTGGGCTGCCCCAAGGCGTTGACCGACTCCGAACTGATCCTCACGCAACTCAGCGCCGAGGGCTACCAGACCTCCAAGACCTTCCAGGGCGCGGACCTGGTGATCGTCAACACCTGCGGCTTCATCGACGACGCGGTGAAGGAGAGTCTGGACACGATTGGCGAAGCCTTGGCCGAGAACGGCAAGGTCATCGTCACCGGCTGCCTGGGCGCCAAGGCGGCCGAGGGCGGCGGCAACCTGGTGAAGGAAATCCACCCCAGCGTGCTGGCCGTGACCGGCCCGCATGCCACGCAGGAGGTGATGGACGCGGTGCACGCGCACCTGCCCAAGCCGCACGACCCCTTCGTCGACCTGATTCCCGGCGCCTTTGGCGAGGCCGGGCTCAAGCTCACGCCGCGCCACTATGCCTACTTGAAGATCAGCGAGGGCTGCAACCACCGTTGCACCTTCTGCATCATTCCGTCCATGCGCGGTGACCTGGTCAGCCGGCCAGTGGGGGATGTGCTGAAGGAGGCCAAGGCGCTGTTCGAAGGCGGCGTGAAGGAACTGCTGGTGATCAGTCAGGACACCTCAGCCTACGGCGTGGATGTGAAGTACCGCACGGGCTTCTGGGATGGCAAGCCGGTCAAGACACGCATGTTGGAGTTGGTGCAGGCGCTGGGCGAGCTGGCCGAGGCGCATGGCGCCTGGGTGCGCTTGCATTACGTCTACCCGTACCCACATGTGGACGAGATCATCCCGCTCATGGCCACCGGCCGCGTGCTGCCTTACCTCGATGTGCCGTTCCAGCACAGCCACCCGGAGGTCTTGCGTCGCATGAAGCGCCCGGCCAGCGGCGAAAAGAACCTGGAGCGTATCCAGCGCTGGCGCGAGATGTGTCCGGAGCTGGTGATCCGCAGCACGTTCATCGCCGGCTTCCCTGGCGAGACGGAAGAAGAGTTCGAGCACCTGCTGGATTTCCTGCGCGAAGCGCAGATCGACCGCGCGGGCTGCTTTGCCTACAGCCCGGTGAACGGGGCGGCGGCCAACGAGTTGCCCGGCATGCTGCCCGAGGCCGTGCGCGAGGAGCGCCGGGCCCGCTTCATGGCCGTGGCGGAGGAGGTCTCCATCGCCCGGCTGCAGCAGCGTGTGGGCGCCACCATGCAGGTGCTGGTGGATTCGGCCCCGGCGCTGGGGCGCAAGGGGGGTGTGGGCCGCAGCTATGCGGATGCGCCAGAGATTGATGGCCTGGTCCAGTTGCTGCCGCCGGAGAAGATCAGCAAGACACTGAAGGTCGGAGAGTTCACGCGCGCCCGCATCGTCGGCACGCAGGGGCACGACCTCGTGGCGGTGCCGATCTGAGTCGGCGCGGGCAAGAAAAAAGCCGCTGCGGTTGCAGCGGCTTTTCAGATTTTGGTGCCCAGAAGAGGACTCGAACCTCCACGCCTCTCAGCGCTAGTACCTGAAACTAGTGCGTCTACCAATTCCGCCATCTGGGCATTTCAGGGAAGCACGCATTATAGACCGAATTTTGGTTACCGGCATGACCGCTGCGGTGAATTGCGGTGCCGGGTGTGCGATGTGGCACAAGGCGCGCAGAAAAACAAAAAGCCGCTGAAGATCAGCGGCTTTTGGTCATAAACTTGGTGCCCAGAAGAGGACTCGAACCTCCACGCCTCTCAGCGCTAGTACCTGAAACTAGTGCGTCTACCAATTCCGCCATCTGGGCATCTCAGGACAAGAACAGGATTGTATATCAAGAATATCGCGAACTCCGGCAGCCTGCTGGAAGAAATTGAAGGGACCATCAACGGACACCGTGATGGCCATGGGTTTGTGGTGCGTGATGACGGCGAGCCGGACATCTACCTGCCCCCCAACGAAATGCGTGCCGTGCTGCACAAGGACCGCGTCAAGGCGCGCGTGGTGCGCTTCGATCGCAAGGGGCGGCCGGAGGGACGGGTGCTGGAGATCATCGAGCGTCCGGCGCAGCCCATCATCGGCCGCCTGCTGCAGGAAAGCGGTGTCTGGCTGGTCGCGCCGGAGGACAAGCGCTACGGCCAGGACGTGTTGATCCCCAAGGGCGCGACCGGCGTGGCCAAGCCTGGACAGGTGGTGGTGGTCGAGTTGAGCGAGCCGCCGGCGTTGTTCGGCCAGCCGGTCGGGCGCATCAAGGAAGTGCTGGGCGAGATCGACGACCCCGGCATGGAAATCGAGATTGCGGTGCGCAAGTACAGCGTGCCGCATGAGTTTTCCGAGGCCTGTATCGCGCAGGCGCGCGGCCTGCCTGATAAGGTGCGGCCGCAGGACCGCAAGCACCGCGTCGACCTGACCGACGTGCCGCTGGTCACCATTGACGGCGAGGACGCACGCGACTTCGACGACGCGGTCTACTGCGAGCCGGCCAGCCTGGGCCGCGGCAAGAGTGCCCAGCGCGGCTGGCGCCTGCTGGTGGCCATTGCCGACGTCAGCCACTATGTCGAAACGGGTTCACCCATCGACGTTGATGCCTACGGCCGCGCCACCAGCGTCTATTTCCCGCGCCGCGTGATCCCGATGTTGCCGGAAAAGCTCTCCAATGGCCTGTGCTCGCTGAACCCTGACGTGGACCGCCTGTGCATGGTGTGCGACATGTTCATCACCGGCGAAGGCGAGATTGCCGCCTACCAGTTCTACCCGGCGGTGATGCACAGCCATGCGCGCTTCACCTACACCGAGGTGGCGGCCATCCTGGCCAACACGCGCGGCCCCGAGGCCGCCAAGCGCAAGGAGCGCGTGCAGGACCTGCTGAACCTGCACGATGTCTACCGCGCCCTGCTGGCTGCACGTGCCAAGCGCGGTGCGGTGGACTTCGAGACCACCGAGACCCAGATCATCTGCGACGACAGTGGCCGCATCGAGAAGATCGTGCCGCGGGTGCGCAATGAGGCGCACCGCCTGATCGAAGAGGCCATGCTGGCCGCCAACGTCTGCAGCGCCGACTTCATTGGCCAGAGCAAGCACGCCGGCCTGTTCCGCGTGCACGAGGGGCCGACGCCGGAGAAAAATGAGCTCCTGCGCAACTACCTCAAGGCCACCGGTGTGGGCATGACCATCAGCGAGAACCCCTCGCCGGCGGAGTTCCAGGCCATTGCCGTGGCCACCAAGGAACGGCCCGACGCGCAGCAGATCCATGCCATGCTGCTGCGCTCCATGCAGCAGGCCATCTACACGCCGCACAACAGCGGCCACTTCGGCTTGGCCTTCGAGTCCTACACCCACTTCACCAGCCCGATCCGGCGTTACCCCGATCTGCTGGTGCACCGCGTGATCAAGGCCATCCTGGGCAAGACGCGTTACCACCTGCCGGCTCTGCCGGTGCCGGGCGAGGCACATGCCAAGCTGTCGCGCCGGATCGAGAAGAGCGAGGCGGCCAAGCGCCAGCGAGGCCAAGGGGGCGAGAAGCCGAAGAAGCAGAGCGCCGAACTGATGGCCTGGCAGGCGGCCGGCCTGCATTGCAGCGCCAACGAACGTCGTGCCGACGAGGCCAGCCGCGACGTGGAAGCCTGGCTCAAGTGCAAGTACATGCGCGAGCACTTGGGCGAGGAGTTCAGTGGTGTGGTAACGGCGGCGACCAGCTTCGGCATCTTCGTCACGCTCGACGCCATGTACGTCGAGGGTCTGGTGCACATCACCGAGCTCGGCGGTGAGTACTTCCGTTTCGACGAGGCGCGCCAGGAGCTGCGTGGCGAACGCACCGGCATCCGCTACGCCATCGGTACGCGGGTGCGGGTGCAGGTCAGCCGCGTGGATCTGGACGGTCGGCGCATTGACTTCCGTCTCGTGCGCGAGGGCGAGGAGTTCATGGCGCGCGCCCTGAAGGACAAAGGCCTGGCGGAAGGCCGTGCTACGGGAGGCGTGCCGGTCAAGGCGTCGACCCGGCGTGCGGCGAGGAAGACCAGTGACACCAGCCAGCGCGCCTTGCCGTCACCGATCCAGGCGCTCAAGGCCTCGGTCAAGGCAGCGTCCAAGAAGGCTGCCGCCAAGAACAGCAAGGGCCGCAAGGGCCGGCGCAAGTAAACGCAACGGCATCCAGCACGGGAACAAGACGGAGACAGAACAAGCATGACAGGTAATAACAACAAGGTGGCCATCGTGACCGGGGCCGGTACCGGCATCGGCAAGGCCGCCGCATTGGCCCTGCTGGCCGATGGCTATCGCGTCGGGCTGGCCGGGCGGCGGCGCGAGCCGCTCGAAGAGGTGGCCGCGGCGTCCGGCGCCGGGGCGCGGGTGATGGTCTTGCCCACCGATGTGTCGCAACCAGAATCGGTGCGCGCCCTGTTTGACGCCGTGGTACAGGCCTGGGGGCGGCTGGACGTGCTGTTCAACAACGCTGGTGTCAGCGCGCCGGGCGTTCCGTTGGAAGAACTGGACGTGGCGCAGTGGAAGAGCGTGGTGGACATCAATCTCACGGGCATGTTCCTGTGCATCCAGCAGGCTTTCCGCGTGATGAAGTCGCAGACGCCGCGCGGCGGGCGCATTATCAACAACGGTTCGATCTCGGCCCATGCGCCGCGGCCCAACTCGATTGCCTACACCGCCACCAAACACGGCGTCATGGGCCTGACCAAGACCGCATCACTCGACGGCCGCAAGTACGACATTGCCGTCGGGCAGATCGACATTGGCAATGCCGCGACCGAGATGGCCGAGCGCATGGCGCGCGGCGTGCCGCAGGCCAACGGCGAGATTGCCGTGGAGCCGCTGATGGACGTCGACATCGTCGGCCAGTCGGTGCTCTACATGGCCAATCTGCCGCTGGAGGCCAATGTGCTGTTCCACACGGTCATGGCCACCAAGATGCCGTTTGTCGGTCGCGGCTAGCGCGGCGTCTGGGTCTGCAGAAAGGCGGCATAGCGTCGGGCGGTCTCGGCAGGCGCCTCCATCATGGGCAGGTGCCCAAGGTCGGGTAGCTTTTCCAACCGGGCCGTCGGCAGCAGCGCTCGCAGGGTGCCCGCGGCGCTGACGTCGAACACGCGGTCCTGCTCACCCCACAGCACCAGCAGCGGTGCCTGCAGCGCGCCGATGCGCTCGTGCAGCAGGTAGCGGTTGCGCAACTGTTCGTTCCACAGCCGCAGGTTGGACGGCGCGCGTTGCACGGCCTGGGCCTGCGCGTCCTGAAGGACGGGATAGGGCAGGAACGGCGGGCGCTCGAAGACCAGTGTCATCATGCGTTCGAACGCGGCGGCGTCGTGTGCCACCAGCGGGGCGCGGCCCGCCTCGATCTCCCGGTCCATGGCGCTGGGCCGCGGCGCGCGGATGCCGTGCGGCGCACCGATGAAGGCCACGCTGCCCACACGCTGCGGCTGCTGCAGCGCCAGCAGGGCGGCCAAAGTGCCACCCATGGAGCTGCCGGCCAGATGCGCACGTTCGACGCCCAGCGCATCGAGCAGCGCGGCCAGGCGCCCGGTCTGGGCTGCATAGTCGTAGGGCTCGTCCTCGAGCCGGGTGCTGCCGCCATGACCGGGCAGGTCGGGCACGATGATCCGGTAGTGCCCGCCGAGTGCGCGAGCGAAGTCCACCCAGTGGTCCTTCTCGGCAAAGATGCCGTGCAGCAGTACCACGGCCGGGCCGCGGCCGCCTTCCAGGTAGCGGATGTGGTGCGTACCGACCTGGATGCCATGCTCCTGCAGTCCGGCGCTCCGGCGGTTGAGTTCGATCAGGGCGGGGCGGACCACTTCCGGCAGGCCGTACCAGATGGTCAGCACGATGCAGGCGGGGATGGCCACCATCTGGGCCAGGCGTTTCAGTCTCAAGGCAGTCTCCTCTTGTGTGCCGACGGCTTATCCGGCGGGCGGAGCAAGACTAGTCCGTGATTGCCGAAAAGACTTGTACGATTGGGCTATGCCTGCGGAGAACAGCCTGCTGCTCGGCGCCGACCGGGCGCTGTACCTTGGTGAATTGCCGGCCACCGGCTGGCACCGGCACGCCTCGCCGGTCTTCCTGCAGGGCCTGTCGGGCCGCTTTGCGCTCCACCTGCCCGCCGCCCGCGTCGAGACCTGCCGCAGTGCGCTGGTCGACACGGGCGTAGAGCATGTCTTCGATCCCTGCGGTGAGGCCGTGGCCCTGGTCTACCTCGAGCCCGATGCCACGGAGGCGGGAGCACTGCGCGCGCTGTTCCGGCAGCGCGGCGGCGTCATCCTCGATCCCGCGCGGCCGGTACAGGCGCGCAGCGCCAGCCAGACGCGGTTGCAATCCTTCGACCTGCCGGCGCTGCTTGCACTGGACCTGCCCGCGGCGCCGCCGCTGGATGCGCGTGTGCAACGTAGTCTTCGACTGTTGCGCCAGGGCGGTGAGCGACCCTGGGAGCGGGAGGCGATGGCTGCCGCGGTGCATCTGTCGTCCTCGCGTTTCAATCATCTCTTCAGCACCGAGGTCGGCGTGAGCTTTCGCGACTACCGCATCTGGTCCCAGGTGCGCTCAGCCATGTCTTCGATGGCGCAGGGGCCGCGCCTCACGGATGCAGCCCTCAGCGGCGCCTTTGTCGACTCGTCACACTTCAGCCGCATGTTCCGCCGGACCTTCGGCATGACCCCGTCCAGCGTGCTCAAGCCGCTGCGCGAGGTGAGGCAGGTCTAGGCGCCAGCCAGCGCGCCGGCGGTGAGCGTCTGGGTTGCGGGCCAGGTGTCGGCCGCCCGGCCGTGCAGCCAGACGGCGGCGCATGCTGCCTCGAAGGCCGGCTCCGCTTGGGCCAGCCGCGCTCCAATCATGCCGGCCAGCACATCGCCCGTGCCTGCCGTGGCCAGTCGGGCATTGCCGGTCGGGTTGACGACCGGCGTGCGGTCCGGCGCGGCGATCACCGTACCGGAGCCCTTCAGTACCGCCGTGCAGCCGAAGCGCTGCGCCAGCGAGCGCGCTGCCGCCAGCCGGTCGTGCTGCACCTCGGTTGCCGAGCAGGCGAGTAGGCGGGCCGCTTCCAGTGGGTGGGGCGTCAGCACCGTCTGCCGTCCGCGCGTGGCGCGGGCACGCAGCAGTTGCGCGAGCTGGCTGTCGTTGGCGATGGCATTGAGCGCGTCGGCGTCGATGACGACGCGGTCTGCGCCGGACAGGACGCGCGGCAGCTGCGTGGTCACCGCCGTGCCGCCGCCGCAGCCGATGACTACCGTAAGCGCAGCCGGCTCCAGTGCAGCCGGGGCACGGAACATGAGTTCCGGCTGGCTGGCGTCCAACGTCAGGCTGTCGCCGTCGAGCAGGGCCACGAAGACGCGGCCGGCGCCGCTGTGCAGCGCCGCAGAGGCCGCCAGCAGGGCGGCACCGCCCATGCCGGGCGCGCCGCCGAAGACGGCCACGTCGCCGTAGCTGCCCTTGTGCGAGGCATGCGGCCGCGCCGCGGCGGCGGGCGGACCGGCAAGCCACGCGCTCGGCGGCCCGGCGGGCGCCACGCCCAGGTCGTCGAACCAGACCTCGCCGGCCGCGTCGCGGCCCTCGGCGGTGAACAGTCCCGGCT
>Ga0114986_1000366_pt1 | contig 12856 bp, 13 predicted proteins | sample Shrwel1BS1Day17_FD_96988 | JGI IMG/M metagenome (GOLD analysis project Ga0114986, IMG submission 96988) | Subsurface microbial communities from deep shales in Ohio, USA - Utica-3 well 1 S-1-Day17 | ecosystem: Environmental > Aquatic > Deep subsurface > Shale gas/oil reservoir > Produced... | reverse complement strand
TTCGCCTTCGAGGCCACTTCGCGCAGCATCTGCGCGCCCATGTTCTCGTACTTGTCCTTGAGCTCGATTTCCTTGGCGACGCTCACACCGTCCTTGGTGATGCGCGGCGCCCCGAAGCTCTTGTCGATGACAACGTTGCGGCCCTTGGGGCCGAGCGTCACCTTGACGGCGTTGGCGAGGATATCGACGCCGCGCAGAATGCCTTCACGTGCTTCGCGGCCGAACTTCACGTCCTTGGCAGCCATTTCGTTTCTCCTGAAATTTGGTTGTTTTTAGAAAGAGATAAGAGGAGCGGCGCTTAGCCGACGATCCCCATGATGTCGCTTTCCTTCATGATCAGCAGGTCTTCGCCGTTGATCTTGACTTCGGTGCCCGACCACTTGCCGAACAGCACGCGGTCACCCGCCTTCACGTCGAGCGCGATGCGGTTGCCGCTGTCGTCGCGGTTGCCTTCGCCGACGGCGATGACTTCGCCTTCGCTGGGCTTTTCCTGGGCGCTGTCGGGGATGATGATGCCGCCAGCGGTCTTCTGGTCGGCTTCGATGCGACGGACCACAACGCGGTCGTGCAGCGGACGAAATGCCATGATTATGACCTTTCCTTGAGTGAATGAGATGTCTTGGCACTCTCCTCTCGAGAGTGCCAACGGAGCGGCATTTGGTCGCGGGGGCAGAATGATTCAACCCCTGTCCGCACAAAAATCTTCATGGCCATCGCGTTTTCCGGCGGGGTGGTCAGCACCGGCGGGGTTGGTTATTGCAACCCGCTCGCAAGCAGGAGCCCTCGATCCGATGACTGCCCCCAAGCTACCGCCCAGAATCGCTGCCAACTTCGGCGACGAGATCAATCTCGCGACCGAAGCATGGGTGTGGCTCAAGACCAATCTTGCCTATCTGACCGGCGCCGTGGCGGTGCTGGTGATCGGGGTGATCCTTGCCCGTGTGCTGTCCCGATGGGCTGACCGTGCGCTGACCCGTTCGGGCCGGATCGAGCCGACGGTTGCCAAGTTCCTCAGCAACATCATCAAATATGCGCTGTGGGTGGTGGTCGGGATCACTGTGCTTACCCAGTTCGGCGTGCAGACCACATCGATCATCGCCGCGCTGGGCGGCCTTGCGCTGGCGGTGGGGCTGGCGCTTCAGGGTACGCTTTCGAACGTGGCGGCGGGGGTGATGATCCTGATCCAGCGGCCGTTCCGGGTGGGCGAGGCGATCACGGCGGGGACGGTCAACGGCGTGGTGCAGGCGATCGGCCTGTTCACGACCGAGATCCTCCAGCATGACGGGCTGTATGTGATGGTCCCCAACAACGAGCTGTGGAACAAGCCGATCGTCAACTTCTCGCGGATGCCTACACGCCGGTTCGAATTGCTGATCGGCATCGGTTATGACGACAATATCGCCGATGCAAAGGCGGAACTGCTGGCGCTGGCCGCAGCCGACACGCGCGTGCTGGCCGAGCCTGCGCCGGCCGTGTTCGTCTCGGCGCTGGCGGACAGCGCGGTGACGCTGGGCCTCAGGGTGTGGTGCAACACCGGCGATTACCTCGCTCTGTCGTGGGCGCTGACCGAAGCGGCGAAGAAGCGGTTCGACGAGACGGGTATCTCGATCCCCTTCCCGCAGCGCGAGGTGCGTCCGCTGCCCGTCAAGAGCTAGGCGAGGTCAGCCGTAGCGCGTCAGCCCGAGCCGGTCGCGCCGCGCCCAGCGCCACAGCAGCAGCGCCGCAGCAAAGAACAGGCCGGTGGCAAGCCCGATCCACACGCCCGTGCCTTCGAGCGGGGTGTAGAAGCCGAGGCCGATGGCGAGCCCGAAGCCGGGCACCCAGTAGCTGAAGATCGCGATCCACATCGGCACCTGCGTGTCCTGAAGCCCGCGCAAGGCTCCTGCGCCGACTGCCTGCACGCCGTCCGCCAGCTGGAAGATCGCGGCCCACAGCAGATATTGCAGCGCGAAGCTGACCAGCGCCGCGTTCGCCGCCGCATCGGGATCGATATAGATGCGCAGCAGCGCCGTCGGCACCAGCATCATCGCCAGCGCGGTGGTGCTCATGAATCCCGTGCCGATCGCAAGCGCCACCCAGCCCGCGCGTCCTGCCGCCACGCGGTCGCCCGCGCCGTGGTGGAAGCCGACACGGATCGTCGCCGCCTGTGCGGTGCCGAAGGGGATCTGGAAGGCGAGCGCGGCAAGGTTCAGCGCCAGCGTGTGGGCGGCCAGTTCGGTCTCGCCGAAGCGGCCCATCAGCAGCGCCGCGCCGCTGAACAGCCCGGCCTCGGCCAGCACCGTGAGAGCGATCGGTGTGCCGATCACGAGGATATCCTTCAGCCGCGACCATTCCGGCCGCCACCAGCGCCCGAAGATGCTGTAGCGCCGCAGGGTGCGGTCGCGGTTGATCACCACAACATAGGCGACCAGCATCGCCAGCGCGGTGATGACGCTCGACAGCGCCGATCCTGCAAGGCCCAGCGCGGGCATGCCGAGATTGCCGAACACCAGCGCCCAGTTGCCGAGCACGTTGGTTCCCAGCGCCAGCAGGGTGATCGCGGTCGCATAGCCCGGCTTGCCCAGAGCGGCGACGAAGATGCGGAACACACCGGCAAGGATCATCGGGATCATCGCGAAGGCGATCACGAACAGGAAATCGCCTGCCATGGCGGCGATGTCAGGCTCCTGCCCGCTGGCGAGCAGCAGCCATTCGCCCGCAAAGGCGATGCCCATGCCGACGAGGCCGAAAGCGACCGCCACCCACATTCCCATGCGCACGGTGCGGCGGATATCGCTTACCGAATGGAGCCGCCGCCCGCGCTCGGCCGCGATCAGCGGAGCGCAGGCACCGACCAGCCCGGTCATGGCCCAGACGGTGAGGCCGAAGATGGCGATGCCGAGGCTCGATGCGGCCAGCGGTGTATCGCCCAGCCGCGCGATGAAGATCACATCGACCGCGTGGATCAGCATCTGCAACAGGTTCGTCGCTGCGAGCGGCACGGCCAAGGCCAGCGTCGCGCGCAGTTCCTGCCCCCAGCCGGGCGTGTCGAGATGGGTCGCCTGTGTCATGTCATTCCGCTGCCTGCGGTCAGGCGAGCCGGTCCGGATAGGCGCGCAGGCGATTCGGGGGAAGGGCAAATACAGTCCTTTGCGCAGCCTTTGCCTCCCAGCGAAGCGCGGTTAGCCGGAACAGGGCTGGAACATCGTCCCGATTCTGGACGCTTCGGGCGGATTCCGCTTGGCCGAATCAGCCGCGCGTTGGATAACACTCTCTCTTGGGGGCAGATTTGACACAAGAACGACATCCTTCTGAAGGCGATGCGGCTATGGCCAGCACCGGGACCGGTGTTGGCGGAACGTCGCGACGTGCCGGCGGACGGGGTCGGCGGATGGTCACGCGAATGCTGCCGGGCGGGGTGATTGTCGCCGCGGCGCTGGTGACCCCGGAATTCTCGGTTGGTGCAGGTGATCTGGGCGGGGGCGAGGGGCTCTCCGATCCGCCGGAACCCGTAAGTAAGTTAACCATTGCCTGACGAGCAGAACGTCGATGTGTCCGGTTTCAACACGCTTGCTTCCGGTGCAATCTTGGCCCGGGACTGATGGGCCGCAAGCGACGGTCCCGACTCAGCAAACCTTGCGAGGGCGAGTTTGCGCACTGGCCGTTTTCCAGCCCCCGGATCGCGATGCCGCACATGCATTGGCGGGCGGTCGGGCCTGGCCAAAGGAAAAGGGCGGCACCATCGCTGGCACCGCCCTTTTCCGTTGCATTGACGCAGTCGCTTATTGGCTGCCGCTGTTGCCCATGCCGGCGAGATCTGCGCCGATGGTCTTGGCAACGTCCGCGCGCACCTTGTCGTTGTGATCGTCGACCGTGAAGATTTCCTTGCCGTCCTTGTCGAGCAGCATAGCCTTCTGGCCCGAACCGGCCGGGGCGAGCCGCACCTTCAACGGGCGCGGGAAGAGGGTGTTGCTCGCCCCGTTACCGCCATCGACGACGCCGCCGATGATCCCGCCAGCGAGGATGTTGCCGAAGGTCGATCCGGCAAGGCGCGACTGGACGAGAACATAGACCGGTTCATATCCGGGCTTGGCAATGTCGACCCGCGTATCCGCGCCGCGCTTCAATTCGAGCGTGCAGGGCGAGGTGCACTTGAGGCCGTTGAGGAACACGATGTCCGCACCCGTGGGGTCGGTTTGCGTCATGTAGTCGATATTGGTGCCGTTCATGACGGTCGCACAACCGCCAAGCGAAGCGCCCGCCACCATGGCGAGAGCCAGAGAACTGATTTTCATTAAGCCCCGTCCCTTTTTGCGGGGGCCCCCCTCGGAACCCCGAGCCCATCAACTAACAGCAATTTACCGCCCATAAACGGAAAAGGGCGGCGCCATCGCTGGCACCGCCCTTCCTGATGTCGGTCGAAGACCGCGGGATCGAGCTTACTTGAGCTCGACGGTGCCGCCGGCTTCTTCGATCTTCTTCTTGATGTCTTCGGCTTCGGCCTTGTTGACACCTTCCTTGATCGCCTTCGGCGCGCCTTCGACGAGCGCCTTGGCTTCGGTCAGGCCGAGGCCGGTGATGGCGCGGACTTCCTTGATGACCTGGATCTTCTTCCCGCCGTCGCCGGTCAGGATGACGTCGAATTCGGTCTGCTCTTCAGCGGCTTCGGCAGCAACGGCCGGGCCGGCGGCAACCGCGACAGCAGCAGCGGCGCTGACGCCCCATGCTTCTTCGAGGGCCTTGGCGAGGTCGGCGGCTTCGAGCACGGTCAGCTTCGAAAGTTCTTCAACAAGCTTGGCAATATCGGCCATGATGGTTCACTCCAAATAGTGGCGGGGCAAATGCGCCCCAGATTGTTTCGTCTGGCGAAAAACGTCTCTTAGGCTGCCTTGTCCGCGTAAGCGGCGAAAACACGGGCGACCTTCGCGGCAGGTGCGGTAACGACCTGGGCGATCTTGGTCGCCGGGGCGTTGACCAGCCCGATGAGCTTGGCGCGCAGCTCGTCGAGGCTCGGCATCGAGGCAAGCGCCCGGATCCCTGCTTCGTCGAGAACGACCGAACCCATCGACCCGCCGACGATTTCGAGCTTGTCGTTCGTCTTGGCGAATTCGACAGCGGCCTTGGCAGCCGCGACCGGGTCAGTCGACCAGGCCAGCCCGACCGGGCCAGTGAGCATGTCACTGAGCCCGACATAGTCGGTGTTTTCGAGGGCGAGATTGGCGAGACGGTTCTTCGCAACCTTGTAGGTGGCACCAGCTTCGCGCATCTTTCCGCGCAGGGCGGTGGACTGGGCCACCGTCATGCCGAGGTTGCGGGTGACGACCACCACGGCAACTTCGTTGAAGACCGCATTGAGCTGGGCAACCGCGTCGGCTTTCTGCGAACGATCCATGCCATACTCCTTCACATGTGGCCGCTCGGGGGTGTCCCGCGCGACCGGCTACGTTTTGTCCATGCCGGAGCGAATGCTCCTGACGCGGGCGAGTCCGTCGATAGGGAAGGAGGGTGTGCCATCAGGCACATGCAGGGCGTTCGCTTCTGCGCGAGCCCCCTGCGAAATCTCGTTTCCCCGTCTAGGCTGGAAATTAAGACCGGCACATTCCGGTCGCCAACTGTCTCGGACGGATGATCCCCGAAAGGATCGGGCCGGGCCAATAGCCATGGGGGCAGGCAAGTCAAGCGGATTGTCCGGGGAGATCGTGCTGCAGGGCAAGGAGATGCAGGCGGAGAACGTGGTGTTCGAGGCGGGCGTGATCCTGCTGCTGGCGGTGGCGGCGCTGGTGATGGGGCGGGTCCGCGCGGCCTAGCACAGAGCCGAAGGCCGGAGCATCGCTGCCCCGGCCTCCGCCGTCGTTCATTCCGCCTTGCAACCGAGCACTGCGTCAGGCCTCACGCGGCATTCCTGGCGCGGGAACCGGAAGACCAGTATCCTTTGTGGGCGGCAAGAGGTCGATGCCTTGGCGCCTTGCCGCATGGAGTGCCGCATAGGCCGAGGATCCGGTCAGGGTCAGCGCCAGAAGACCAACCACCAGCGCGTCAACCACCATCGCCGCCCAATCGAGGCCGGTCGGCAAAGCCATCACCGCAACAATGGCAAGGCCGTAATGCAGCGCCATCAGCGGCAGCATGGACGTGATCATCAGGCCTAGCGCGTGCCAGAACGATCCTTGCATGATGGCAATCGACCGGAGCGGGCCGATCGCCCTGGTCCCCAGCGGCCAGGCCACTGTCCATGCAGTGAGGTAGATGGCCATTGCCACCGACAGCACCTCGAGCACGATCTGCGCGATGCTCGCCGACTGCCCTTGCAGCCCTGCCAACCCGGTCAGCGAGGGGCCAAACAGCCCCCACCACATCTGCACGGCGGCAAAGGCAAACACGATCAGCCACAGCCCGAAGGCAGGCCATTCGATCCGTCCCGACCGGTTACGGTCCGGCAAGGCAATGAAGCGCACGAACCAGTAGCCGGGCAGCAGCAAGGCCAGCGTCTTGGCAAAGCCGAACTGCAAACGCAGGGGATCGGTCTCGGCCACTTTTGCACCGGCCTCGCTCAAATACATCCCGGCCAGTAACTCGACGATATGCTGCGCCATCTCCACCAGCACAGGGATCAGGAACAGCAGCGGGAAGGCAAAGGCAAAGGCAGCAGCCTGCCGATAGATTGCCCTAGTATCCTGGATCAGCGCTTTCATGTGTCGCTCCCTTCGTAGGCGAGCAGATCGCCCGGCTGGCATTCCAGCTCGCGGCAAATCGCGGCGAGGGTGGAGAAGCGGATCGCCTTGGCCTTGCCGGTCTTGAGGATCGACAGGTTGGCGAGGGTGAGGCCCACCCGCTCGGCCAGTTCGGTCAGCGTCATGCGGCGGGCGTAGAGCAGGTCGTCGAGCTTGACCATGATGCGGGCTCCTTCGAGGTCGTCGTTGATCGGCGGCATCACACAGTCCCTTCCAGATCTTCGCGCATCGCAGCGCCTTGGCGGAACACGCGGGCGAGGATGAACAGCACGAGCACCATCAGGATGCCGGACAGGCTGAACACGTCACCACCGGAACCAATGCTGAGGTCGCCATCACTGTGACGCTGCGCCCATTCAGCCACCGTCATCGCAAGGGTGGCGAGCGGCCACGACAGCGCCTGAACGCCCAGCATCAGCCACGCCATCAGGCTCAGTCGGTCGGCATTGGCTGGGACGAAGGGATCGCCTTCTCCGACCGTCGCGATGATCGCGCGAAGCTTGCCGAAGAAGACGAACATCGCGGCAAGGAACAGCAGGACAATGGCCAGCAGTCCGATCAGGGGCGCCATCGGCAGGTCCTGGACCGGGATCTTGCTGGTTTCGGCCATGCCTTTGACGATGTCCTCCTTGAAGAGGGCGACGGCAGGCAGAACCAGCGCCACCACGGCAGCGCCGAAGCCGACAGCGGCCTGCATGATGATGGTGACGATCTTGCCGGCAAGCAGCAGCGGGTCATATCCGCGGGTGTTCATGGCGTGCGCTCCTCGGGTCAGGGGTGTCAGGCGAGCTCGGCGGGCACCGTCATGGCCGGTGCGGCGGCCTGGGCGGGCGGAACGGTGACGATCGCGCCGATCGATGTGATCGACAGGATCAGAGCGGCGCAGGCGGCGAGAGCGGTATTGGCAAAGCGGGTCATATCGTTTTCCTTCCAGCAGTGCATTGTTAATCGATAAATGTCCTCTAACCCGATTAGCGGCTTATCGTCAATCAATAATATTGAAAAACGATATTGTCCGCGTCGTTTCGCAATAATACCCTCGCGCCAGGCCGGACAAAGGTGACACCGTGTCACCTTCCCAACATGCAATTTTATCATTTAGTTTCATTATCTTGGATGGCTGTGTGTGCAGCGGACGGACACTCTTTTGCGGCGCGAATATGCAAGGCCGTGCTGGAGGGGGTGGGGGCGAACCTTGAGAAAGAGCCGCGCGAAAGACGCGAAGGGCCGTCTGCGCCTCGCGGGGCGAGTAGGAAAGCACTGCTGACGCTCGGCGCGTTTCGCCCCGACGCGGCATTGACATGCGCCGGGGCCGCTCCTACATCGCGCCGTCTCGCTCGCTTCGAGCAAGGCTGATTCATGCGCGGGAATCGGCCTCAGGATGGAAGCGGCGAAGGCCATTTACGCGACGGACACTGGGAGGCTGCTGCCGACACCGCTTCAAGCGCGAAGTCTGGTGTGCGGCTCTTGTGCGTTGGAATGGCCGCTTTTTCGCGTGGAACGACCGCGATTTTTCCCGTCCGCGCGACATTTCTCGCGCGGCCCAATTGAAGAGGCAAGACCCCTCCATGGCCACCAAGGCGAAGCCGCCCGTCACCCGCAGCCGCAAGGCGCAAGGGACCGCCAAGAAGCGCATCCGCAAGATCTTCGGTGACATCCACGAAGTGGTGCAGATGCCGAACCTGATCGAGGTTCAGCGCGAAAGCTACGAGCAGTTCCTGCGTTCGGACAAGGCGACGGGCTATGTCTCGGGCCTGGAAAAGACCCTGCGTTCAGTCTTCCCGATCCGCGATTTCGCCGGCACTGCCGAGCTCGATTTCGTGCACTACGAACTCGAAGAGCCCAAGTACGACACCACCGAGTGCCGTCAGCGCGGCATCACCTATGCCGCTCCGATGAAGGTCACCCTGCGCCTCATCGTGTTCGAGGTGGACAGCGAAACCGAAACCCGTTCCGTCCTCGATATCAAGGAGCAGGACGTCTACATGGGCGACATGCCCCTGATGACGGACAACGGCACCTTCATCATCAACGGCACCGAGCGCGTGATCGTCAGCCAGATGCATCGTTCGCCGGGCGTGCTGTTCGACCATGACCGCGGCAAGACCCACTCCTCGGGCAAGCTGCTGTTCGCTGCCCGCGTGATCCCCTACCGCGGCTCGTGGCTGGACTTCGAGTTTGACGCCAAGGACATCGTGAACGTCCGCATCGACCGCAAGCGCAAGCTGCCGGTTACCGCCCTGCTGTATTCGCTCGGCCTCGATGCCGAAGACATCCTCGGCTACTTCTACAACACCGTCACCTGGGACCGCGCCAAGGACGGGTGGAAGATCCCGTTCCACGCGGAAGCCTGGCGCAACGCCAAGCCGACCTTCGCGCTGGTTGACGCCAAGACCGGCGAGGAAATCTTCCCCGCCGGCCAGAAGATCAGTCCGCGCGCTGCCAACAAGGCGGCCAAGGACGGCCTGACCGAACTGCTGCTCCCCACCGAAGAAGTCGTCAGCCGCTACGCCGCCGTCGACATGATCGACGAGAGCACCGGCCGCATCTACATCGAAGCTGGCGATGAAGTGACGCTCGAGCATGTCGACATCCTCGACAAGGCCGGGATCGACCGCCTGCCGCTGCTCGACATCGACGAGATCAACACCGGTCCGTGGATCCGCAACACGCTCAAGGCCGACAAGGCCGAGAACCGCGACGAAGGTCTGGAAGCGATCTACAAGGTCATGCGTCCGGGCGAACCGCCGACGAAGGAAACCGCCGAGGCGCTGTTCGAAGGCCTGTTCTTCGACGCCGAACGCTATGACCTGTCGGCCGTGGGCCGTGTGAAGCTCAACATGCGTCTCGGCCTCGAATGCGAGGACACGGTCACCACGCTGCGCAAGGACGATATCCTCGCGGTGGTGAAGGAGCTTGTCGGCCTCAAGGACGGCAAGGGCGAAGTCGACGACATCGACAACCTCGGCAACCGCCGCGTGCGTTCGGTGGGCGAGCTGCTGGAAAACCAGTATCGCGTCGGCCTGCTGCGCATGGAGCGCGCCGTGAAGGAGCGCATGAGCTCGGTCGATGTGTCGACCGTGATGCCGAACGACCTCATCAACGCCAAGCCCGCCGTGGCCGCGGTGCGTGAATTCTTCGGCTCCTCGCAGCTCTCGCAGTTCATGGACCAGACCAACCCGCTATCGGAAGTCACCCACAAGCGCCGCGTCTCGGCGCTCGGGCCGGGTGGTCTGACCCGCGAGCGCGCCGGCTTCGAAGTCCGCGACGTTCACCCGACGCACTATGGCCGCATTTGCCCGATCGAAACGCCGGAAGGCCCGAATATCGGTCTGATCAACTCGCTCGCGAGCTTCAGCCGCGTCAATAAGTACGGCTTCATCGAAACGCCGTACCGCAAGGTCATCGACGGCAAGGTCACCGGCGACGTGATCTACCTGTCGGCGATGGAAGAGCAGAAGCACACCGTTGCGCAGGCTTCGGCCGAGCTTACGGAAGACGGCTCCTTCGTGGAAGAGCTGGTCTCGGCGCGTCACAACGGCGACAACCTGATGGCCCCGCGTGAACACATCACGCTGATGGACGTCTCGCCGAAGCAGCTCGTCTCGGTTGCGGCCTCGCTCATTCCGTTCCTGGAAAACGATGACGCAAACCGCGCGCTGATGGGCTCGAACATGCAGCGTCAGGCCGTGCCGCTCGTCAAGGCGGAAGCGCCCTGGGTCGGCACCGGCATGGAAGAAACCGTGGCGCGCGATTCGGGCGCTGCGATTGCGGCCAAGCGCGGCGGGATCGTCGACCAGGTCGATGCGACCCGCATCGTGATCCGCGCGATCGGCGATGTCGAACCCGGCCAGTCGGGCGTGGACATCTACACGCTCCAGAAGTTCCAGCGTTCGAACCAGAACACCTGCATCAACCAGCGCCCGCTGGTGAAGGTGGGTGACGTGATCGAGGCCGGCGACATCATCGCCGATGGCCCCTCGACCGATCTGGGCGAACTGGCGCTGGGCAAGAACAGCCTCGTCGCGTTCATGCCCTGGAACGGCTACAACTACGAAGACTCGATCCTGATCAGCGAACGCATCGTGAAGGACGACGTCTTCACCTCGATCCACATCGAGGAGTTCGAAGTCATGGCCCGCGACACCAAGCTCGGGCCGGAAGACATCACCCGCGACATTCCCAACGTCGGCGAGGAAGCCCTGCGCAACCTCGACGAGGCGGGCATCGTCTACATCGGTGCGGAAGTGCATCCGGGCGACATTCTCGTCGGCAAGATCACCCCCAAGGGTGAGTCCCCGATGACCCCGGAAGAAAAGCTGCTGCGCGCGATCTTCGGCGAAAAGGCGAGCGACGTGCGTGACACCTCGCTGCGTCTTCCCCCGGGCGTCGCCGGCACTGTCGTGGAAGTGCGCGTCTTCAACCGCCACGGTATCGAGATCGACGACCGTACCCGTGCGATCCAGAACGAGGAAATCGAGCGCCTCCGCAAGGACGCCGCGGACGAGCGCAACATCCTCAACCGTGCGACCTACAACCGCCTGCGCGACATGCTGCTGGGCCAGACCGCTTCGGCAGCGCCCAAGGGGCTGAAGAAGGGCATCGAGATCACCGAGGACGTCCTCGAAGAGATCGACCGCCACGAATGGTTCAAGTTCGCGGTCGCCGACGACAACCGTCAGGCGCAGATCGAAGCGGTGAAGTCGCAGTACGACGAAGCCGTCGGCCTGATCGATGCCAAGTTCCACGACCGCAAGGAAAAGCTGGAGCGCGGTGACGAACTCGCTCCGGGCGTGCTCAAGATGGTCAAGGTCTTCGTCGCGGTGAAGCGCAAGCTGCAACCGGGTGACAAGATGGCCGGCCGTCACGGGAACAAGGGTGTGATCAGCCGCATCCTGCCGATCGAGGACATGCCGTTCCTCGCCGACGGGACCCACGTTGACCTCGTGCTCAACCCGCTGGGCGTGCCCTCGCGCATGAACGTCGGGCAGATCTTCGAGACGCACCTCGGCTTTGCCGCACGCGCGCTCGGCCACGAAATCAAGGGCCTGCTGGACGATTGGCGCGCTGCCAACCCGAACGCCGCCCGCGATTACGCCGACGTGGCGCCGCCGGCCGCCGTGCTTGATCGCCTGAAGGACATCTACGGCGATCAGTATGTCGAGGACCTCGAAAGCCGCACCACGGCCGATATCGTGGAACTCGCGGGCAACCTTGCGGCCGGCGTGCCGATGGGAACCCCGGTGTTCGACGGCGCACGTGAAGCCGACGTTTCGGACATGCTGGTCAAGGCGGGGATCGATTCCTCGGGCCAGAGCGTCCTCTATGACGGCCGCACCGGCGAGGCGTTCGACCGCAAGGTGACCGTGGGCATCATCTACATGCTCAAGCTCCACCACTTGGTCGACGACAAGATCCACGCCCGTTCGATCGGCCCTTACTCGCTCGTCACCCAGCAGCCGCTAGGCGGCAAGGCGCAGTTCGGCGGCCAGCGCTTCGGGGAAATGGAGGTCTGGGCGCTCCAGGCCTACGGCGCGGCCTACACCTTGCAGGAAATGCTGACAGTGAAGTCCGACGACGTGGTCGGCCGCACCAAGGTCTACGAAGCGATCGTCAAGGGCGACGACACCTTCGAGGCCGGCATTCCCGAGAGCTTCAACGTGCTCGTGAAGGAAATGCGCAGCCTTGGCCTGAACGTCGAGCTGAAGTCGATCCTCGACGAGGACGACGACGGCGAGATGCTGGAGGCAGCGGAGTAAGGGGCGCGGGGGCCTCGGTGCCCCCCGCTACCGCCGCAAACGAATTTCATCCCCCTAAGGGAACACAGTCATGAACGACCTGACCAAATTCACCAACCAGCTGGCGAAGCCCGAAACCTTCGACCAGATCCAGATCGGCATCGCCTCGCCGGAGCGCATCCGCTCGTGGTCCTATGGCGAGATCAAGAAGCCCGAGACGATCAACTACCGCACCTTCAAGCCGGAGCGTGACGGGCTGTTCTGCGCGCGCATCTTCGGCCCCGTGAAGGACTACGAGTGCCTGTGCGGCAAGTACAAGCGCATGAAGTACAAGGGCGTCGTCTGCGAAAAGTGCGGCGTCGAAGTGACCGTGACCAAGGTCCGCCGCGAGCGCATGGGCCACATCGA
>Ga0114986_1000365_pt1 | contig 12872 bp, 14 predicted proteins | sample Shrwel1BS1Day17_FD_96988 | JGI IMG/M metagenome (GOLD analysis project Ga0114986, IMG submission 96988) | Subsurface microbial communities from deep shales in Ohio, USA - Utica-3 well 1 S-1-Day17 | ecosystem: Environmental > Aquatic > Deep subsurface > Shale gas/oil reservoir > Produced... | reverse complement strand
GCCCGAAATGCCAGTCCGAATTCACCTACGAGGACGGCGACCTGTACATCTGCCCCGAATGCGCCCATGAATGGGGCAAGACCAGCGGCGACGAGACGACCGAAGAAGCCAAGGTCTGGAAAGACGCGTTCGGCAACCTGCTGGCCGACGGCGACACGGTGACCCTGGTCAAGGACCTCAAGCTCAAGGGTTCGTCGGCGGTCATCAAGGTTGGCACCAAGGTCAAGAGCATCCGCCTGGTCGAGGGCGACCACGACATTGACTGCAAGATCGAGGGCTTTGGCGCGATGCAGCTCAAATCCGAATTTGTGCGCAAGGCCTGAATAGCCTTCCAACGACAACGATCCCCGCATGAACACCACCCCTGCTCTGAAGGTTGCCGTCATGGGTGCTGGCGCCGTGGGCTGCTACTACGGCGGCATGCTCGCCCGCGCCGGTCATCCGGTCACCCTGATCGGTCGTCCCGCCCATGTGCAGGCGGTTCGCGCCCAAGGTCTGCGCATGCAGACGCAAAGCTTTGATGAACGTGTTCCCCTGACCGCCAGCACCGAGGCCTCTGCGGTTGCGGGCGCCGATCTGGTGCTCTTCTCGGTCAAGTCGCCCGACACGCAAGCGGGTGGCGAACAGATGCGCCCGCACCTGGCACCCGGCGCGCTGGTGCTGTGCCTGCAAAACGGCGTGGATAACGCCGAGCGTCTGCGCACCGTCCTGCCCGGCCATGAGGTGGCCGCCGCCGTGGTCTACGTGGCCACCGAGATGGCCGGCCCCGGCCATCTGCGCCATCACGGGCGGGGCGAACTGGTGATTGAGCCATCGGCCAGGAGCGCTCAGGTGATGCAGGCGCTGACGGCAGCCGGGGTGCCCACCGAGATCAGCGACAACGTGCGCGGCGCGCTATGGGCCAAGCTCATCCTCAACTGCGCCTACAACGGGCTGTCGGCCGTGGGGCGCATCGTCTACGGTGAACTGGTGCAACGACCCGGCGTGACCGACCTGATGCGCGATGTGGTCGCCGAATGCCAGGCGGTGGCCGCCGCCGACGGCGTGAGCATTCCCGGCGATGTGGCCGCTGCCGTGCGCCGCATTGCCGAGACCATGCCCACACAGTACTCGTCCACTGCCCAGGACCTGATGCGCGGCAAACCCAGCGAGATCGATCACCTCAACGGCTACGTCGTGCAAAAAGGTCAGGCCCTCGGTGTACCCACTCCGGCCAACCGGGCCTTGTGGGTGATGGTGAAGCTGGCCGAGAACGCACCTCGCGCCTGACCCGGTCTGTTCCGGTGCCATCGGTACAATCGCGCCCCTTCATTTCCACCATCTCTTTCAGGCAGGTCCGCCCATGCAGTACTCGGTCTCGCACCACAAGCTCAAGCTCATCCTCTCCGCCCAGGGCATCAAGGGCGGTGACGCTGGTGCCATTGACAAGCTGTTTGGCGGCAAAGATGGCTACTACTGGTACGGCACGCTGCGGGACATGTGCCCCGAAGGCAAGACCCTGTCCTGGGACAACCAGTACGCGATGGTGAACGCCATCCAGGCACACGAAAACGCCACCGCGGCCGAAGACGAAATGCCCGCGGAAAAGCCCACGGCGGCGCACATCGCGGCGATCTCCAAACTGCTCGCTGACCCCATCTGAAGCCAGACAGCGTTCAAGGTGACAAAATCCCCAAACGGGGGTAAACTTTGCGGATGCTTACCGCTGCGCAGTCACACAAGCACGCGAGGGTCCACTTCCGTGGCTCCGGTCTGCCGCGCGGGTACTTTTCGTCAGTGACACCGCCATGAGTTGACACGGCTCGTCCGTGTCTTCCTCCCTTTGTCTGTGGCCTCCTGCGTCGGCGGCCACGACGTCTACCTCCCATCAGGATTTTCCTTCGTCAGCGAACGTCTTTCGTTTGCAGACGGTTTGGTGCGTGGCCAAAAACCCGCCATCAAACGATGCGAGATGCACCTGTCACCGGAATACCATGCGCATCACTGTCGTTGTCTCCCTGTTTCTGCTCTATCACATGGTCCTGTTCGGGCTGATGTTCCAACCTGGCGAGCCAGAGCCACAAACCCTGGTGAAGGCCATCAACATGCTCTTGGTCCACGCTTGCGTGCAAGGCATCGTGATCGCTGTGCTGGCCGTGAAGCTGTTTGACAAACAGATCCTGGCAGGTGACTGAGCCCACGCCGCAGCGATGATCCTTCGCCCCATGCGCGCACTGCGATGACGGCCGGCCCTCCCTCTGGACCATGCCGGAATTCCTCCGCACGCCGTGCCAGGCGTCTGTCCGCCCCACCCCTCCGCTGATCGACAAGAATTAGCTCAAAGGTACACACCATCATCTGATCCCGCTACAGTGCTCCCGTTGCTGTCGCCGAATCAGGGATGAAGAAAGACGACCACCGTGATCGTTGGAAGCCGGGGTGCGCACCTTGCCAATGGCTCGGGCGGCGCCTGCTGGCTTGCTTTGTCTCTCTGCTGGTCGCATGGCCTGCGATGGCATCGCCTGTGGACCCGACGATCAGTCAGAGCTATCTGAAAAGCTGGACGGGTGGGCTTCACTACTGCAGCGCCGGTCTGTGCAGCGAGCTGGGGCGGCGCGACATGCCGCAGGCCGATCGCGCCAGCTTTCGCCCCGTGTCCGAGCGCTATGCAGCGGACCGGCAGCGGGTCTACTACGAAGGCCGCGAGATTGCGGGCGCAGATCCGGCCACGCTGCGAGTGCTCGGGCCGGACCACGTGGCCGACCAGAATGCGCTTTACATCAAGGGGTTTCGTGTCCGCGAAGTCGACGCGGCCACCGCGCGCCATCTGCCCCGGCACTACGTGCTGGACCGCCAGAAGGTCTGGTACGGTGAGTTCGAGTCCGGACGATCGGACTACTTCCTGAGCGAATTGCAGGGCGCCGACCCGGCGCGCTTTCATCTGCCCGACCCGGACCAGGACACACTGGGCACCGACGGTCAACGGCTGTTCCTGGGCAAGCAGACCCTGCCACTGGCCCTGGGCAAGGACTTTCGCCTGCTGGAAAGCAAAAGCCTGCTGGCCTTCGTGTCGGACGCACGCCTGCATGTGCTTGCGTACGGTCTGCAGTGGCCTGACGCCAGCGCTGTTCGTGAGGCGGGCACCGCGCAGCGCAGCACCTGGTTGAGCCTGCCCGGGTTACCGTCGGTGCAAGGCAACGGACCCTGGCGCCTGATCAACGGCCGCTGGCTGATCGTGCAGCAGGATCGCCGATGGCGCCTGCTCGCCGACCGCGTCCAGCGACTGACGACCTTTGACGAAAGCATCTGGTACGCGGTGGCAGACGGGACGCTCTGGTATGTGCCACCGCGCCATGAGAAACCGCCGTTCGAGGTGGGCCCCGCCTCCGCCGATCTGCGCCTGCTGAGCCCGTACTACCTGATCAACAACGGCCAGGTGATCCACCACGGCAAACCCGTGGCTGGAGCGGACCCCAGCAGTTTCCGGATACCACCCAAAGGCGAATTCAAACTGAACATCGACGCCATGGACAAGCAGTGGCTGTACGACCGAGGTGAGCGTGTGGGCACCAACGATGACGCCGGACGGTTGCGCCAGCGCGTGCCGCGTTGACAAGAGATCAGAGAGGACACCTACCCACCATGAACATCCTGCCATCCGGGGCGCCCGACGCCATGCCACGCCAGTTGCACATCTGCCTGCCCACCCGCCAGGCGTGGCGGTGTCTGCTGATCGACGCACAGGGCCGTCACCTGGGATCGCCGGACGGTTTTCTCAAAGTGCGCGGCTTCGACTCCGAACCTGTGGACGGGGTGTTCTACAGTGCAGCCCAGGCGCTGGACGGCCGATGGGGTTTCATCAACACCGAGGGCCAGTGGCGCGTGCCGCCGCAGTACGACGACACACGCAATGCCGCGCCCAACGGGATGGCGCGCTTCCGTCAGAACGGCCTGTGGGGTTACATCCGCATGGATGGACATGTCCTGATCGAAGCCCGCTACGAAGAGGCCCGTCCGTTCCGGCACGGTGTAGCGGCGGTCAAGCTGCGCGGCAAGGGCTGGCGCTTCATTGACGAGAGCGGCGCCTTTACCGGCAGCAAGGAACACGACGAGCTGGCCGACATGGGGCGCGAGGGCCTGGCCTGGGCGGGAAAACGCGACTGGGCGGTCAAAGGGGGCCGGCGGCGCATCGGTTTCGTCGACCGTGAAGGACGGTGGGTCATCGAGCCCACCTTCGGCTACGCCAACCCCTTTGGCGATCATGCGGTCACGGCGGCCACGCTCGACCACAACCACTACGGCCTGATCGACACGCGGGGCCAGTGGGTACTGGAGCCGCAACGGGACTGGCGCATCGAGACCTTCGATGACGATGGGCTGGCCAGCTTTCTGGTCGCCAAGGGCAACCACGAGCGGGGCTTCATCAACACGCAGGGACAGATCTGCATCCCGTCCGGTCGCAACGTCGGCGAACACCGCTCGTGCGGTCTGGCCCGGGCGTGGACCCAGTACTACCGCGCCGATGGCGAGCGCATGGAGCCCGCCGCGCAGCTGCGCATGGCCAGCGATTTCCGGCCCGATGCCCGGGTGGCCATTGTGCGGCTGGACGATGTCAAGGCCCACAACGACCAACCCGCACAGACCCGCAACTGGGCGCTGCTGCACACGGATGGACGCATCGTGCCGATGCCGCCGCACCTGCGGGAGCCACTGACGGACGCCGATGACCGGCTGCACCCCGAGTACCTGAACACCCCCTGGGTCACGTTCATCGACCATGCGGGCAACCTGGTCTGGGTGGACGGCGAATTTCAGGAACAGGCCCGCGTGCACCTGACCCCCGGACAGGCCAGCCTTCACACGTCAGCCGGCGAGGTCTGGTCCACCACGACGCACGACCTTGGACCGGTGCAGCCTTACTTCATGCCGCACACGGCGCAGGTGCTGGAACACATCACCGAGGTGGCCGGCGTCGCGCCGCTGGCCGCCCAGCTGTGCGCATTGATCGAGGAGCGCCTGCACCAGGCCGCCAGCGGCCAGACGCTCGAGCCCTTGCCCAACCCCCGTGACGATGAGGACGATTGGGATGACGACGGCTACGACGAGGATGAGGGGGACGACACTGAGGACGACGACGCCCACGCCACGGACCCCGACTGGCGCAGCACCCGGCGGGAGACACGCCGCATGGCGCGCCTGCTGCGCGCCGAACGGCGCCTTTCGCGTCACTACCTGGGCGAAACACACAGCGCCGACGACCATTTCCTGACCGGGGAATGGTCCGATCACAGCGCCCTGCTGCACGACGAACTGCGCCAGATCCTGACCGATCGCTATGGCCCGCCCGATGTGCTGCCCGAATGGGCGGGTTGGCAGGAGAGCTACTTCGAGCCCGTGGGCTGGGCGGTGCCCCTGGCACAGCCGCTACCCGGTGACGATGGCCTCCTGGCCGAGCACCGTCAGCTCTGGGTCTGCCTGCACCATGCCAGCGACTCCGGGGATGGTGACGTCTGGTGGGAGAACTGGCTGCTGGTGGCACCCAGCGTGGACGCGCTGGCCCTCGCGCTGCGCGCGCGGGCCGGTCAGCCCGGCGTCCCGCCGGCACCGGATGAGGCGGAGGCCATCGACCTCGTCGCCCGTCACCCCGAAGCCCTGCAGGCCCTGCCCCGCGAGCACCTGAGCAGCGCTGTGATCGACGCGGCCCTGAACGCCAGCGCCTGGGAAGTCCGATCGGTACCCAAACGACTGATGACCACCGCGCGCTACGCGCGAGCAATCGCGCACAACCGCCTGGCCTTCACCCAGGTGCCCCACGACATGCTGGATGAGGAGGTCTGCCTGGCCCATGTGGACAACAGTGGATGGCGACTGCGCGAGGTGCCCGAGCATCTGCGCACTGCTGCCGTGTGCCTGCGGGCCTTGCGTCGCTCACCGTCGGCACGCGAGCATGTCCCCCCTGCCATCCTGCAGGAGCTGCTCGGCTCAGGAGAGGAAATTCCTGACCCTGCCCAACGGGCGGCCGAGCTCAAGGCCAGTATGGAGAATGTCCTGGCCCGCACCGCAGAGCTCAGGGCCCATCCCCTCATCCAGCTGTATTCAGAGCGACCGGACAAACCGTTCAAACGCGTCGGCCACGCCCTGCGTCTGGGAGGTTGGGTGATGAAGAACCTGGTATTTGCCAAGTCCAACGAGCCGACCGAGCACCGGGGTCTGACCGGCTGGCTGGAGAGCCGGCCGGTGGTGGCCCTGATGACCAACTCGGTGGTGAGCATTCTGGCCATCCTGTGCCACGTCCTGGTCGTCATCGACGCCTGGCAGCTGGAAGGCTGGATGGTGGCCACTGCCACCGGCGTGCTGTTCGGCCTGGCCGAGCTCTACTGGTTCTGGCGAGCCATCTTCGGCGGCACGCCCGACATCGGCCTGGGGCTCACGGCGCTGGTGCCGGCGCTGTACGTGCTGCTCTGGGTGCCCCTGTACCGACGCATCGCCACCACCTATGCCCGACGCCTGCAACTCAAGCAGGACGCATCAGCGGATGACCAAGACGCCTGAGCATGTTCTCTACGGCCGGGTGACCGTGATGGCAAACGACGCGCTGCACTTGCGGCAGGTGGTTGAGCGCCGTCGACAGCAGCAGCCTTCCCAATCCACGACGACGCAGTGGCTCTGCCACGCTCAAGCCCAGCTCCCAATCACCCGGGCTGGCCGAGGCCGACAGCTGCAAACTGCCCAGCAGGCCCAGGTCGGCGTCGTGGGTCATCCACGCACCCCACCAATGGTGATCGTCCCAGCGCAGCCGCTCCACCCAACCCAGCACGGCTTCGTCACTGAGCGTCAAGCCGAAACGGGCATAGCGGTCCTCGGGTGTAAGCGAAAGCAGGTGCACACCCAGAGCCCCCCGATGCGTCACCGACAGCGGCCGCAGCTCAAGGTTCGACAGCCACATACACCAGCTTGGCTTCGCTGCAGTGCCGCCGAACGCCGGTGGCCGGACACTCGGCCCACATATGCACCCGCACCTGCAGGGATCGCTTGCCCTGTGCAATCACGCGGGCGCTCACCTCAACCACGTCACCCACATGGGCTGGCTGTTTGAAGTTCAGCTCATCGCTGGCGGCCATGACCACCGTCCGGCGAACCCGCCGGGTGGCAGCGACAAAACCGGCCTTGGCCATCCATGCCATGGCTGGCCCACCATGCAGCACACCGCGGTGATTGGCATGCCCGGGAAACACGATCTCCGCGACGGTGCTCTCATCTTCCGGGGCCAACTGCGACAAAGGCACCTGCTCTCCCGCCAGCGACGACGTTTGGGCAGGGCCCTGAGCGTCCCGATCCATCTGGCGCACCATCACGAACTCACCCGAGAGGCAGACGGTCCGTTCGCCGGTGAGCAGGGACTCGGCGACCAGTGTGGCATCCACGGTGACCGATCGGCGGCCACGCCGAATGACCTGCGCCCGGCACTCGACAAGCTGCCCCGCCAGCGCCGGCGCGGCAAAATCCAGCTGACTGACGGCAGCCGTGACCACGGCACCCCGCAAGGTGCGACTGCCCAGAATGAAGGCCACCCGGTCGAGCATGGACAGGGCTGCGCCGCCAAACAGCGTGCCGTGGTGGTTGGACTGGTCTGGCCAGACCATGTCGACCACCGCCATGGGCGGCGGCACATCCGGCCATGGTGCATCCGGACCACCCGGTACACCCGAAACAGAAACAATGGACAAGAGACACCTCCGTCAAAGGAGGCGGGGAACGATGGAAAAGGCAAGGCAGCGGGTTGCCACGAGCAGACCGTGCACGCCATGGGGTGCAGCCGGAGGCCCGCGACAGAACCGACGGACTTGCTCCGGGACACCCCGCCCAGGCACAGACACACAACACCCCACGGCAGGTCTCCTGGCTCTCGGGTCAACGCTGTCTGTCTGCCTTCCCGGCACAAGGCCAGTGGCATGGAGGGGCAAACAGCTCACCGATCACAGTTGCGGGGGCAGCCACAGCCTGGGCAGCGATCGGATCACCGCCCTCCTGTCGTTCCCTTTTCATTCCTGCTGTCATGCAGAAAACCGCGAGGCTGTAAAAGTGTAGCAGCCCGCGTGTTTGAACTATCGTCAGCATGGTCGCCTCGAACCGCCCAACGCACACCGACCGGCTCAACGTCCTGACCATGACCGAAATCAAAGACCTGCTGCCCGAGTGGGCACTTCCCTGGATCGCATCCATCACCATCGGCCTGCAGATTGCCCTGATCCTGCTGCTGGCCTTGCTGGTCCGGTCCCTTCTGCACCGCTTCATCAACCGGCTGGGCGATGACAAGCACCTGCCGGTCGACCTGGTGGTGGGGGGCCGCCGGCTGATCAGCCTGCTGGTGTTCGGCGCGGCCCTGCTGTGGGTGTTGGACCGGCTGGGGGTGTCCGGCATGGTGCTGTGGACCGCCTTCACCGGTTTTGCCGCTGTGGCGGCCGTGGCCTTCTTTGCCGCCTGGAGTGTGCTGTCCAACATCTTCTGCTCCATCCTCATCTACACCACGCGCCCCTTCGGTCTGAACGACGAGGTGGAGTTGCTGGAAAGCGGTGACAAACCGGGACTGGGTGGCCGCGTGCTGGACATCAACCTGATCTACACCACCCTGGAAGAGAAAGCGCCCGGACCCGAGGACCAAGGCAGCTACCTGCGCGTGCCCAACAACCTGTTTTTCCAGCGCATGACGCGCCTGCGCACCCGTGGTCCTGTCGTGGAATCCCTGCTCGACTGACCAGAAAGACCCGACCCGATGAAACCAATGCTCGCTCGCCTTCGCACACTGGCCCTGGTGCTCGGCCTGACCACCATGGCCCTGCCAAACGGTATCGCACAAGCGCAGACCACGGTCACGACAACCACCACGAGCACAATTGCCCGTGCGAGCCATGCCGATGTCGAGGCACTGATGGCGCTGGAAGACTGGCCAGGCAAACTGGCCGGTCTGCGCGAGACCTTTGCCGGCCAGATGCGCCTGGCGGTCAACAGCCCCCGGTGGCGCGACCTGTCACCCCAAGCCCGGGACGAGCTGGGCCGGCAACTGGCCGAGGTGATGGCCCGCCACTTCGCGTGGCCTGGCCCCTTGCAGTCATTGGTGCAGGAGACCTACCTGACGCAGGTCGCGGCAGAGGATGTGGCCACCCTGCTGGCCTTCTACCGCTCCGCCGACGGGCAGTGGCTGGTCAAGCGCCTGCAACCCGCACTCGATCAGGTTGAGTACGCCCTGCAGCAACAGGGACGGCAGGACCTGGACCGTCTGACCCACACCTGGCTGGCCAGCGAAGCGCCTGCGGTGGCATCGGCGACCACACCACCGGCACCGTGGCAGGCCACCACCAGCCATGAGGCGGCGGCCCAGCGCCTGCTGGCCGCCACGAGCGTGCGCCAGTTGAACGGGCAGCTGTTCGAAATGCGGCTTCGCGCCATCGAGCGCTTCCAGGATGCTGCGCAGCCACTGCCCGACCGGCCGGCGCGCTTTCAGGGCTTCACCACCCAGATGCGGGAGACGGTCTCGCTGGACGCCTATATGCCTTCAATGGTGGCACAGCTGACGCAGCAACTGAACGAGGACGAACTGACCCGTGCCCTGTCCGTCGAAACCTCGGACCAGCGCCAGCAGGTCAAGGCGGTTGACCAGCGCATCGGTCAGGTCTACGGCCAGCGCATGCAGGCCTGGCAACGTGATGTGCTGTTCCCTGCCCTCAGGCAGGTGATGGAGGCAGCACGCCGGGACATGCCGCGCTGAGCGGGCGAGGCCGGCGAATGAAGGGTGCTGTACTGGCACCCAACTTCTCTCCGTGGATCATATCAGTGGTATTGGTATATATTTCGCATGCGAAATAAATATCCGATCATGACCTCATCCACTCCGCGCCTGGTCTTTCTGCTCAATGCCGCCCAGCGCCGCCTTCAACAGCTGGTGACTGCCGAGCAGCTGCGACTGACCACCCAGGCCCTGGACGCGCCAACGCCAGCCCAGGGCGGCCTTCTGTTCGCTCTGCACACCCTGGACGGCCAGACCATGGGTGAACTATCCCTGGCGCTGGATCTGGCGCCATCCGCTGTCACAGGTCTGGTCCAGCGGACCGAGTCTCAGGGATGGGTGATCAGGGCCACTGGCGATCAGGATGGCCGCACCCAGCGTGTTTGGCTGCAACCGGCGGGGCGGGCGCTGATCCCGCACCTGCGTGGCGCCCTCAAACGGATCAACAGCCGCATCACCCACGGCTTCACCCCAGAGGAACTGGCCGTGGTCGGCCGATGGCTGGGGCATGTACAGCAATGCGGCAACCCGCCGGAGACCCCATGATGAATGACAAGCAGACACCCACCCATGCGGATGAGGCGCATGAGACGGCTGAAATCATCTGCGGCGACGGTTACCGGCTGCACGGACACTTCCTGCCTCGTGCAGCCGGCACATCCGCCGGTCTGCCCGTGCTCATTTCCCCCGCCACGGGCGTGCGGCAGCATTTCTATTTGCGCTTTGCGCGCTGGCTGGCTGCTCAGGGACATGACGTGCTGGTGTTTGACTACCGGGGTATCGGCCTGTCCCTGCACGGCTCGCTAAGAGACTGCAAAGCCACACTGGCCGACTGGGGGCAACAGGATCAGGTCGCCGCCATCGACTGGCTGCTGAACCGTACCGGCGCCGAGCAAATCGTGATCATCGGCCACAGTGCGGGCGGGCAGATGATCGGTCTCCTGCCCAATCACCACCGGGTGGCGCGGCTGGTGGGCGTTGCCGCCTCTACAGGCTGGTTCAAGGCCATGAAGCCGGCCTTTCGGCTCAAGGCCCACTTCGGCATGCGTCTGGTGCTGCCCTTGGGGATACGCCTCAAAGGCTACGGAACCACGGCCATCATCGGTCTGGGTGAGAACCTGCCCGCCGGGGTGGCGCGCCAGTGGGGGCAATGGTGTGCTGCTGGCGGCTACGCGAGAAACGCGGTAAAGCACCAGGCACACCGCGACTTTCATTCCCAGGTGCGCACGCCCGTCACGGTGCTGCATGCCGAAGACGACGATATCGCCACAGCCGGTACGGTGGCTGACCTGCTCAGCACCCTGCCCTCAGCGCCGCGACAGGTGCGCTGCCTGCGACCGCATGAACACGGGCTGCGTCGCATCGGGCATCTGGACTGGTTCCGTCAGTCCCATCAGGTGCTGTGGCCTCTTATGGCCCAGGCGGTACGCGGCGAGCACATCACGCCGGATGGGCGCACTCAAGGTTGAGCCGTTATGGCAAAGCGCTCGCCAACCTCCTGCATGCGCGATCGGTTCTTGCCGAAGTCGTAGTACCCCACCAGTGAACGCGAACGGAAGTGGATGCGCTGCGTGGACGGGTCGATGAGAAACACCACTTCATCGCGAAAACCGAGCCGGGTGGTGAAGATGGCGGTCAGCGACACCTCGTCTGCGCGTTCCACCTTCGCGTCACTGAACGTCGACAGGGTCGCGCGCAGCCTGGCCATACCGTCGGCCGCACTCCCCGTGTAGGCCAGCGGTGACAGATCGCCCACACCCAGAGAGTTGACGCAGTTGGGCGAGTTGGGGCATCCCAGCGCCTGCGGGAGGCTCGGCGTAGGCGAAGGTACGGGCGGTGTATCGGCATGCACGGCTGCAGCCAGCCCGACAGTCGCCATCGCCACACCACGAAACAGCAAACGTATCTTCATCGTGACACCACCATGCGCAGGCCCAGGCCCACAAACACCACACCGGCCAGGCGGTCCAGCCACAGCCCGGCGCGCGGGCGGCGCTGCAGCCACTGACCGATGCTGCCGGCAAACCAGCCCAGCGCGCCGAACAGCAAGGCGGCCTGCAGCGTGAACACCACGCCCAGCACCGCCATCTGCAACGGCACATTGCCCTGCGCCGGCACCACAAACTGCGGCAAAAACGACAGGAAAAACAGCACCACCTTGGGGTTGATGGTATTGGCCAGCACGCCCTTGGCGAACTGGCGCGCCGCCGAATCGCCGGCCACATCAGCCCCGGCCACTGGCAGGCCCACACCGCCACGGCTGCGCAGCGCGCCGATGCCGAGCCAGATCAGATAGGCCCCGCCCACCCAGCGCAGCGCAGTGAAAGCCACCGGCGACGCCGCCAGCACCGCCGACACACCCAGCACCGCCAGCAGCGTGTGGCTCAGACACCCGGCCGCGCAGCCCAGGCCAAAGGCCATGCCCAGGCGCCGGCCTTTGGAGGCGCCGACGCTGAGCACCATCAGGTTGTCCGGCCCCGGCGTGGCAGTGAGCAGCACGGCGGTGAGCAGGAAGGGCAGGAGTTGTTCGGGGGTGATCATGGCGGTGGCGGGCAGGTGGACACGAAGGCCTGGGCGGCGAGCAGCGCGTCAATTTGCACGCGGGCAAAGGCCTCTTTCGTCATGTTTCCTTCATGCGAATCTTGTCGAGCAGCTCAGGTCGGCCACAGGCGCGCGAAGTCAAAACTCAGCTGCCGGTGATGGCGGATGGAGAGCAGATAGACGGTGGTGTCTGCGACAGTGTAGAGAATGAGGTAATCACTGTGCAGATAGATGCGCAGGGCATCGGCTGCACCAGCCGGCAGTTGCGCGAGCTGCGCCAGAGCCTCGGCCGATTGTGGGGGCTGGTCAAGGTAGCGTTTTCCCATACGGGGAAAACGCGACAGGTTGGGCACCACCGTGTGGCGCAGGCCGGCGAGCAGATCGTCGTAGGCGAACAGGGCGTCGGCCTCGGACAGGAAGGCCTCGACGGAAGCCAGCCGCTCTAGCAGGCTGCTGAAATACCCCACGCTGAAGCCACCCCCATCAGTGCAATGAGGCAGTTTCGGTCGATTGGGTGTGTCGCGGTCGCGCAAAGCGTCATCCAAGGGGATGTTTTACGTGTTTGAAG
>Ga0114986_1000364_pt1 | contig 12881 bp, 12 predicted proteins | sample Shrwel1BS1Day17_FD_96988 | JGI IMG/M metagenome (GOLD analysis project Ga0114986, IMG submission 96988) | Subsurface microbial communities from deep shales in Ohio, USA - Utica-3 well 1 S-1-Day17 | ecosystem: Environmental > Aquatic > Deep subsurface > Shale gas/oil reservoir > Produced... | reverse complement strand
CTTCCTTGGACTGGCCGTTGCCCAGGTCCTTGTCGATCCAGGGAATCAGGCTGCCGCCCAGCGGCACGCCGAAGTTGGCGGTCTCGGCGCCGCTCAGGCTGCGCTGCTTAGCGATCACCTTGCGGTCGATTTCCAGAATGGCGCTCTTGGGGTCATCCAGCAGGGCCTTCACTTCGGCGTTCAGCGTACCGTACTGCGTCAGCAGTTCGCGCATGTGCTGGGCGCCGCCACCGGAAGCGGCCTGGTAGGTCTGGGTGCTCATCCACTCGACCAGTCCGGCCTTGTACAGCGCACCCACGCCCATCAGCATGCAGCTGACCGTGCAGTTACCGCCAATCCATTCCTTGCCCCCATTGGCCAGTGCGTTCTTGATGACCGGCATGTTGACCGGGTCGAGGATGATGACAGCGTCCTTTTCCATGCGCAGGGCAGAGGCGGCGTCGATCCAGTGGCCGTTCCAGCCGGCAGCGCGCAGCTTCGGGTAGACCTCGTTGGTGTAGTCGCCACCCTGGCAGGTGATGATGATCTCGCAGCGCTTGAGGGCGTCGATGTTGTTCGCGTCCTGCAGCGTGGTCTCGTTCTTGGCCATCGCCGGGGCTTTGCCGCCGGCGTTTGAGGTCGAGAAGAACAGTGGCTCGATCAGGTCGAAGTCTTTTTCCTCGACCATGCGATCCATCAACACGGAGCCGACCATGCCACGCCAGCCGACCAGACCAACCAACTTGCTCATTTGAAAACGCCCTTTCAAGTTAAGAAACAGTGCCCGACCGGCCTGTCTGCCCCGGCTCGTCTGGCCAGGGAGGGCGCACGACGATACCGGAGCTGGATCAGCCCTTAATGGTCGTGGTTTTGATGGTGGTTGCGCGCGCAGCCACACCCGCCGGGGCGGCGAATGCGTTGTTCAGGGCGAACGGGCTGGTGGCAAACATAGCGTGCAATTGTAGCGGAGCGAGCCTTCACGCCAGCTGACAACGGGGACCAGAAGACAGAAGGCAGCCGAAACTGCCTTTTGTCCGGGACGCGACCGGTGTGTCAGGCCAGGGCCTTGACCACCGCATCGCCCATCTGTGCGGTGCCCACTTTGGTCGTGCCTTCGCTCCAGATGTCGCCAGTGCGCAGGCCCTGGGCCAGCACCTTCTGCACGGCGGCTTCGATGCGCTGGGCGGCGTCTTCCTGGTTGAGCGAGAAGCGCAGCATCATCGCGGCCGACAGGATGGTGGCCAGCGGGTTGGCGATGCCCTTGCCCGCGATGTCGGGCGCGCTGCCATGGCTGGGCTCGTACAGACCCTGGTTTTTGCTGTTGAGCGAGGCCGAGGGCAGCATGCCGATGGAGCCCGTGAGCATGGAAGCTTCGTCGGACAGGATGTCACCGAACATGTTGCCGGTGAACACCACGTCGAAGGCCTTGGGGTTCTTGACCAGTTGCATGGCCGCGTTGTCCACGTACATGTGCTCCAGCGCCACGTCGGGGTACTGGGCGTGCACCTCGATCACGGTGTCCTTCCAGAACTGGAAGGTCTCCAGCACGTTGGCCTTGTCGACCGAGGTCACCTTCTTGTTGCGCTTGCGCGCGGCCTGGAAGGCGACATGGGCGATGCGCTCGATTTCCGGCTTGGTGTAGCGCATGGTGTCAAAAGCCTCTGGCGCACCTTTGAACTCGCCGTCCGGAGCCTCGCGGCGGCCCCGCGGCTGGCCGAAGTAGATGTCACCGGTCAGCTCGCGGATGATCAGGATGTCCAGGCCCGCCACCAGCTCGGGCTTGAGGCTGGAGGCACCCACCAGCTGCTCGTAGCAGATGGCGGGGCGGAAGTTGGCAAACAGGCCCAGGTTCTTGCGCAGGCCCAGGATGGCCTGCTCGGGGCGCAGCGGACGGTCCAGCTTGTCGTATTTCCAGTCGCCGACGGCGCCGAACAGGATGGCGTCCGCCTCCTTGGCCAGCTTGAGTGTGGACTCGGGCAGCGGGTGGCCGTGCGCGTCGTAGGCGGCGCCACCGACCAGGGCCGATTCCATCTCGAACTTCAGGTCTAAGGCCTTCAGGACCTTCACCGCTTCGGCGACGATTTCGGTGCCGATGCCGTCACCGGGGAGAACTGCGATTTTCATTGTGGCTTGCTGTTGAAGAGAGTTACATGGTGTGGGCGAGCCACGGTTTGGTCGCCAGGCGCTGCTTTTCGAACGCCTCGATCTTGTCCTTGTGACGCAGTGTCAGGCCGATGTCGTCGAGTCCGTTGATCAGGCAGTACTTGCGGAAGGCGTTGACCTCGAAGGGAATTTCCTCACCCTGCGGCTTGACGATGACCTGGCGCTCCAGGTCGATGGTCAGCTGGTAGCCCGGGAAGGCGGCTACTTCGTTGAACAGCTGGTCGACCTGGGATTCGCCGAGCACGATGGGCAGCAGGCCGTTCTTGAAGCAGTTGTTGAAGAAGATGTCCGCGAAGCTGGGGGCAATGACCGCGCGGAAACCGTACTGGTCAATGGCCCAGGGGGCATGCTCTCGGCTGGAGCCGCAGCCAAAGTTCTTGCGGGCCAGCAGGATGGAGGCACCCTGGTAGCGCGGCTGGTTCAGCACGAAGTCCGGGTTGGGCTTGCGCTGGCTCTCTGGCACGCCGGGCTGCCCGGGCTGGTCCAGGTAGCGCCATTCGTCGAACAGGTTGGGTCCGAAGCCGGTCTTGCGGATCGACTTGAGGAACTGCTTGGGGATGATGGCGTCGGTATCGACGTTCTCGCGATCCATGGGGGCCACGAGGCCGGTGTGAAGGTTGAATTTCTGCATGATGTTGGGTGTCAGTTGGTCGCGCCCTTGACCGCTTCGCCGGCTTTCTCCAGGCCGGAGCCGACCGCCTGGCCGGCGGCCTTGCCGCCTTCGACGGCCTTGTCCTTGACCAGGATGGCCTTGTCTACCACCACGTCCTTGACCTCGATCGCTTTGTCCTTGACCACGTGCGCGTCCTGCTTGACGCCTTGCACGGTGTTGCAGGCAGCCAGCGACGCCAGCGCGGCGACGGTGATGAAGTTCAGCAAAGGCTTGAACGTTGGCATGAGGGGACTCCAGTGAGAAGGGCTCGGGACGTGGCTCAGGCGATGGTCCGGATATCGACGAAGTGGCCGTGAATGGCGGCGGCGGCGGCCATGGCCGGCGAGACCAGGTGGGTTCGGCCGCCAGCACCCTGACGGCCTTCAAAGTTGCGGTTGCTGGTGGAGGCGCAGCGCTCGCCGGGTTCCAGGCGGTCGGCGTTCATGGCCAGACACATCGAGCAGCCCGGTTCCCGCCATTCGAAGCCGGCGGCCCGGAAGACTTCATGGAGACCTTCGCGCTCGGCCTGTTCCTTGACCAGACCCGATCCCGGAACCACCATCGCCAGCTTCACGTTCTTGGCGACCTTCTGGCCGAGCTTCTTGACCACGGCGGCAGCCTCGCGCATGTCTTCGATCCGGCTGTTGGTGCACGAGCCGATGAAGACCTTGTCGACGTGGATGTCGGCCAGCGGCTTGCCAGGCTCAAGCCCCATGTAGGTGAGCGCACGCTCCATGGCGTTGCGCTTGTTCGGATCCTTTTCCTTGTCGGGGTCAGGGACGGCGGCGGTGACGTCCAGCACCATTTCCGGCGAGGTGCCCCAGGTCACCTGCGGCAGGATCTGGCTGGCATCGAGTTCGACCACGGTATCGAAGACGGCGTCCGGGTCGGAATGCAAGGTCTTCCAGTAAGCGACGGCCTGATCCCACTCGACGCCCGTGGGAGCCAGCGGACGACCCTTGACGTATTCGATGGTTTTGTCGTCCACGGCCACCAGACCGGCGCGCGCGCCGCCCTCGATGGCCATGTTGCACACCGTCATGCGCCCCTCCATGGACAACGCGCGGATGGCGCTGCCGGCGAACTCGATGGTGTAGCCGGTACCGCCCGCCGTGCCGATCTTGCCGATGATGGCCAGCACGATGTCCTTGGCGGTACAGCCCTTGGGCAACTGGCCTTCCACCTTGATCAGCATGTTCTTGGCCTTCTTGGCCAGCAGGGTCTGGGTGGCCAGCACGTGCTCGACTTCCGACGTACCGATGCCGTGGGCCAGGGCGCCGAAGGCCCCATGGGTGGAGGTGTGCGAGTCACCGCAGACCACGGTCATCCCGGGCAGCGTGGCGCCGTTCTCGGGTCCGATGACATGCACGATACCCTGGCGCTTGGACATGAAGGGGAAGAAGGCGGCGGCACCGAACTCCTGGATGTTGCTGTCCAGGGTGACGATCTGTTCCTTGCTGATCGGATCGGCGATGCCGTCGTAGCCCAGTTCCCACCCGGTGGTGGGTGTGTTGTGGTCGGCGGTGGCCACCACCGAACTCACGCGCCAGACCTTGCGCCCTGCCTGACGCAGGCCTTCATAGGCCTGCGGGCTGGTGACTTCGTGCACCAGATGGCGGTCGATGTACAGGACGGAGGTGCCGTCTTCCTCGGTGTGGACGACATGTTCGTCCCAGATCTTGTCGTAGAGGGTGCGTGCCATGGGTGGGGGTACTCCTGTGGGGAACTGAAATTCTAGGTGGGTGTGGGACTGTCGCCGGCCCGGGAGGACAGATGGTCCACCAGCAGCCGTGCGCTGACGGGCAGACTGGAGAAATCGCGGGCCACCAGATCGATGCGCCGGGTCGCCCATGCATCGGTCAGATCGATGGCGGTCAGGTGGCCGACCCCATGCATCAGGTCGAAGGCCCGGCGGGGCATCAACCCGACGCCCAGACCGTTGTGGATCATGCGGCACATGGCGTCCAGCCCCGTGACACGGATGCGCAGGCGGATGCCGCGCCCGGCCCGGTGGGCGGCCTCATTCATGGCCAGGTAGATCGAGCTGTTGGCGTGCAGACCAACATGGTCAAACACGAGACTGTCCGCGAATGCCATCCGGTTTTGGTTCGCCAGGGAGTGTCCTTGGGGAACGATGAGCACGAGTCGGTCCTGGCGATAAGGCAGGGTCTGCAGCTCGGTGCCCGCACCGGCGACACCGACATGGCAGATACCCAGGTCGGCAGCGCCTTCCTGCACCGCCCGCAGTACCTCGGTGGACAGGTGCTCTTCCAGGTCGATCTTGATGGCATCGTGATTCCGGATGAAGCTGCCCAGGTCTTCCGGGAGAAACTGCACGATGGCCGAGATGTTGGCGTGGACCCGGACATGACCGCGCACGCCATGTGCGTACTCGGCCAGCTCACCCTGCATCTTGTCCAGGCTGAACAGGACCGATCGGGCGTGGTGCAGCAGGCTCTGGCCTGCCGGCGTCGGCGTGACGCCCCGGGCGTGCCGCAGGAAAAGGGAGGTGCCTACCGTGGCTTCGAGGTCGGACAGGCGCTTGCTGACCGCCGAGGGGGCCATGAACTCGTTCTCGGCCGCCTTGCCAATGCTGCCGCGCTCACACACCGCCACAAAGAGTTGCAGCGTGGTCAGGTCGAGGCGGCGGGTGAAGGCGCGGTCGGGTGCGTTCATGGGAAGGTCATCGTGTTTCAAGATGACTCCCGGGATTTTCCCTCTTTTGTCGGGTTGGATGCATCGTGAATCACGATGTCAGACCCCGCAAAAACAAAACCCGCCACCAGAGGTGAGCGGGTTCGAGTGAAGTGCCTTCTTCGGCACACACCGCGGAACCGGCTTGGCCGGGCCGCTGGTGTGGTCCCACTTTCAAGGGGGAAGCCGCGAAGCGGCGCAGGGGGTTATCGTTTAAATCCGGCAGGCACGTCACGGCGGGGCGAGCCGGTGAACAGCTGGCGCGGACGGCCGATCTTGTACTCGGGGTCGGCCAGCATTTCGTTGAGCTGGGCGATCCAGCCGACGGTGCGGGCCAGGGCGAAGATGCCGGTGAACAGGCTGACCGGGATGCCGATGGCGCGCTGCACGATGCCGGAGTAGAAGTCCACGTTCGGGTAGAGCTTGCGCTGCACGAAGTAGTCGTCTTCCAGGGCAATCTTCTCCAGCTCCTTGGCCAGCTTGAACAGCGGATCGTTTTCCAGACCCAGCTCCTGCAGCACCTCGTTGCAGGTTTCCTGCATCAGCTTGGCGCGGGGGTCGTAGTTCTTGTACACGCGGTGGCCGAAGCCCATCAGCTTGACGCCGCTGTTCTTGTCCTTGACCTGGTTCATGAACTCGCCGACCTTGGCCACGCCGCCGCTGGCCTGGATCTCTTCGAGCATGTTCAGGCAGGCCTCGTTGGCGCCGCCGTGCGAAGGGCCCCACAGGCAGGCCACGCCAGCCGCAATGGCGGCAAACGGGTTGGTGCCCGACGAGCCGCACAGGCGGACCGTCGAGGTGGAGGCGTTCTGCTCGTGGTCGGCGTGCAGGATGAAGATGCGGTCCAGGGCACGCTCGAGCACCGGGTTGACCTTGTAGTCCTCGCAGGGCGTGCCGAACATCATGCGCAGGAAGTTGCCGGCATAGGACAGGTCGTTGCGCGGGTACATGTAGGGCTGGCCGATGCCGTACTTGTAGGCCATGGCGACCAGCGTCGGCATCTTGGCGATCAGGCGGATGGCCGCGATGCGGCGGTGCTCCGGATTGTTGATGTCGGTGCTGTCGTGATAGAAAGCCGACAGGGCGCCGACCAGACCGGTCAGCACGGCCATCGGGTGCGCGTCACGGCGGAAACCGCGCAGGAAGAACTGCATCTGCTCGTTGACCATCGTGTGGTTGATGACGAGCTTGTGGAAGTCGCCGCGCTCCTGTTCGTTGGGCAGTTCGCCGTTGAGCAGCAGGAAGCAGGTGTCGAGGTAGTCGGCTTGCGTGGCCAGCTGCTCGATCGGGTAGCCGCGGTACAGCAGCTCACCCTTGTCGCCGTCGATGTAGGTGATGGCCGACTGGCAGGACGCGGTGGACAGGAAACCGGGGTCGTAGGTGAACATGCCGGTCTGCGCATACAGCTTGCGGATGTCGATGACATCCGGGCCGATGCTGCCCTGGTAGATCGGCATCTCGACGCTGGGGCTGCCGTTGGAGAACGACAGGGTGGCTTTGTTGTCGGCGAGTTTCATGTGCGGTTTCCTTATCGGGATGACTCAAACGGGTTGGCGGGCAGCGCGCAGCAGGCCAAGCACCTGCATCACGTCCGTGTGGGCCTGATCGCCCTGGGGTTCCTTGCGTCCGAGCAGCAGATCCAGCAGATCGTTGTCGGACAGATCCATGAGAACACCCAGCGCGTCGGCTTGGCGGACCGTCAAGCCAGATTCGTGCCTGGCAAAGAAGCGCTCGATGAACAGGTCGTTCTCGAGCAGGCCACGGCGACAGCGCCACCGCAGCTTGCTCAACGCGCGCTCATCGAGCACCGCGTCGGGCGAAGGCAGGGAGGTGGTGCTGTCGGCCATGTGGGGTAGCGTGGTCACACCGCGCGGCGGACCATCAGTTCCTTGATCTTGCCAATCGCCTTGGTGGGGTTCAGGCTCTTGGGGCAGACGTCCACACAGTTCATGATGGTGTGGCAACGGAACAGGCGGTACGGATCTTCCAGGTTGTCCAGCCGCTCGGCGGTGGCCTGGTCGCGGCTGTCGGCGATGAAACGATAGGCTTGCAGCAGACCGGCCGGGCCGACGAACTTGTCGGGGTTCCACCAGAAGCTGGGGCAGCTGGTGGAGCAGCTGGCGCACAGGATGCACTCGTACAGGCCGTTGAGCTCTTCGCGCTCTTCAGGGCTCTGCAGGCGCTCGCGCTCGGGGGCGGGCGTCTCGTTGATCAGGTAGGGCTTGATCGAGTGGTACTGCTTGAAGAACAGCGTCATGTCCACGATCAGGTCGCGCACGACCGGCAGGCCGGGCAGCGGCTTGAGGACGATGTCGCCCTTGAGCGTGTTCAGGTTGGTCAGGCAGGCCAGACCGTTCTTGCCGTTGATGTTCATGGCGTCCGAGCCACAGACACCCTCGCGGCAGGAGCGGCGGAACGACAGCGTGGGGTCCACGGCCTTGAGCTTGACCAGGGCGTCCAGCAGCATGCGCTCGGTACCGTCGAGCTCGACCTGGATGGTCTGCATGTACGGCTTGGCATCCTTGTCCGGATCGTAGCGGTAGATCTTGAAAGTGCGTTGTGCCATTTTTCAGGTTCCTTGTGTTCGCGCGTTCCGGTCAGAAAGTACGTGGCTTGGGCGGCACGGTCTCGGCCGTCAGGGGCTTCATGCGCACCGGCTTGTAGTCCAGGCGGTTGCCGTCCTTGAACCAGAGGGTGTGCTTCATCCACTCGGCGTCGTTGCGACCCAGCGGGCAGGTCGGGTGGTTGACGTCGTGCTCATAGTCGCGCACCAGGTGAGCGCCACGGCACTCCTTGCGGGCAGCGGCGCTGGTCATGGTGGCCTGGGCGGCTTCCATCAGGTTCTCGACTTCCAGCGCCTCGATGCGCGCGGTGTTGAAGACCTTGGAGTTGTCCTTCAGACCGATGTTGGCGACGCGGTCACGCAGCGCATTGATCTTGCGCACGCCTTCGTCCATGGATTCCTGGCTGCGGAACACGCCGGCATGCGTTTGCATGATGGCGCGCATGTCGTTGGCGACGTCCTGCGCGTACTCACCGTCCTTGCAGCTGTCCAAGCGGGCCAGGCGGGCCAGGGTCTGGTCGGCGGCATCCTTGGGCAGGGGCTTGTGCTCCTGCTTGGGGTTGACGTTGGCCACGATGTGGTTGCCGGCGGCCTTGCCGAAGACCAGCAGGTCGAGCAGCGAGTTGGTGCCCAGGCGGTTGGCACCATGCACCGACACGCAGGAGCACTCGCCCACGGCGTACAGGCCATTGACCGGGCGGTCCTGGCCATTGACCGTTTCGACGACCTGGCCGTGGATGTTGGTCGGGATGCCGCCCATCTGGTAGTGGATGGTGGGCACGACCGGGATCGGCTCGCGGGTGATGTCCACGTTGGCGAAGTTGTGACCGATCTCTTCCACCGAGGGCAGGCGCTTGCGGATCGTCTCGGCACCGAGGTGGTCCAGCTTCATGTGGATGTAGTCCTTGTTGGGACCGCAGCCACGGCCTTCCAGGATTTCCTGGCCCATGCAGCGCGAGACGAAGTCGCGCGGGGCCAGATCCTTCAGCGTGGGCGCGTAGCGCTCCATGAAGCGCTCGCCGTTGCTGTTGAGCAGGATGGCGCCTTCACCGCGGCAGCCTTCGGTCAGCAGCACGCCGGCACCGGCGACGCCGGTCGGGTGGAACTGCCAGAACTCCATGTCCTGCAGGGCGATGCCGGCACGCGAGGCCATGCCCAGGCCGTCGCCGGTGTTGATGAAGGCGTTGGTCGAGGACTGGTAGATGCGGCCGGCACCACCGGTGGCCAGCAGCACGGTCTTGGCTTCGAGCACGTAGACGTCGCCCGTTTCCATTTCCAGGGCGGTCACGCCCACGCAGTCGCCGTCGGCATCGCGGATCAGGTCCAGCGCCATCCATTCGACGAAGAAGGTGGTGCGTGCCGACACATTGGCCTGGTACAGCGTGTGCAGCATCGCGTGACCGGTCCGGTCGGATGCAGCGCAGGCACGCTGCACCGGCTTTTCGCCGTAGTTGGCGGTGTGGCCACCGAACGGACGCTGGTAGATGGTGCCGTCCGGGTTGCGGTCGAAGGGCATGCCGAAGTGCTCGAGCTCGTACACGACCTTGGGTGCCTCACGGCACATGAACTCGATCGCGTCCTGGTCACCGAGCCAGTCGGAGCCCTTGACGGTGTCGTAGAAGTGGTATTCCCAGCTGTCTTCGCTCATGTTGCCGAGCGAGGCGGACACGCCGCCCTGGGCGGCCACGGTGTGGGAGCGGGTGGGGAAGACCTTGGAGAGCACGGCCACCTTGAGGCCGGCGCGGGCCAGCTGCAGGGAGGCACGCATGCCGGAGCCGCCGGCTCCGACGATGACCACGTCGAACTTGCGCTTGGGAAGGGATGCGGTGGTGGTCATGAATCAGAGCCTCCAGAGAACTTGAACAGCCCAGCCCAGGCAGGCCACGAGCCAGACGATGGTGAAGATGTGCAGGGCCAGGCGGATGCCGGTGGGCTTGACGTAGTCCATCCAGATGTCGCGCATGCCGATCCAGATGTGGTAGGCAATGGCAATGAACACGGCGAATGTGAGCGCCTTCATCCACTGGGGGGCAAAGATGCCGGCCCAGCCTTCATAGCCCAGCGGGCCGCTGGTCAGCAGGACCTTGACCAGCACGATGAGGGTCAGCAGCGCGAAGAGGGCTGCAGTGATGCGCTGGGCCAGCCAGTCGCGCAGACCGTAATGGGCGCCGGTGACGACGCGTTTGGAACCATAGTTGACGGACATGGGATTACCTCTTGTAGTTCGTGGGCGCTCAGTACAGGCCGAACAGCTTGGCACCCAGGACCACGGTCAGTCCGATGGACAGCGCCAGCGTGAAGATGGCCGAAGACTTGCCGAACTCCTTGGTGACGGAGTGCGTCATGTCCATGTAGAGGTGACGCAGGCCGGCAATCAGGTGGTGCAGGTAGGCCCAGATGATGGCCAGCGTGACCAGCTTGACGAACCAGCCCGGCACAAAACCGATACCGGCATCAAAGGCCGCCGTGAAGGTACCGTGAGAAATCTCTGAGGACACCGAGGTGTCGAACATCCAGACGATCAGCGGCAGCAGCAGGAACATCAGCGCGCCACTGACGCGGTGCAGGATCGACACCCAGCCGGCGACGGGGAGCCGGTAGGTGGTCAGGTCCTTGAAGGCATTGATGTTGCGGAACTCGGGCCGCTTCTTGGTCAACTCGGACATGGTGGGGCTTTCTTCCGGTGTACGGAGTCGGGGTTGTAACGCGCTGGTAACTCAAACCAGGGGCCGGCAAATTCTATTGCAACGCACCATGCCCGAAGCTGACACCGGGCTCATTGCTCGGGCATTCCGGTCGGCTAAATACCCCAGGGAGTTCATTTCAGCTCAATTCGTTGTGATAGTGCCTCGTTTCGGTGCGGTACAGCCCGCGCCGAAGCTCCATGGGTACGTCGTTGTAGGTGTAGGCCAGACGTTCAACGCTGAGCAGGGGATGGCCCGTCGGCACGCCAAGAAGGGGCCCGGTTTCGGTGTCCGCGATCACTGCCTTGACCTTCTCGGTGGCTCGAACCATCCGCACGCCCAGTTCGGTTTCGAACAGGGCATACATGGGGCCCTTGTTAGCGGCCAGGGTTTCCAGTGTCAGGCCCTTGAACGGGCCTCCGGGCAGCCAGAGGTCTTCCAGAATGGCAGGCGTCCCGGTAAAGGCAAGGACCCGCCGGACCTGCAAGACCGGGTCGCCGGTGCGCAGGTTGAGCTGGCGCGCCACTTCGGCGGGCGCACGCAGCCGGCGGAAGTCGACGATCTGGCGTTCGGCCGGTCCCTGGCTGTCTGGGTTGCCCTGGTCGGGCAGGACCCGCAGGAATCGGTACTGGATGTGCTGTTCGGCGTGCGTGGCCACAAAGGTGCCCTTGCCCTGTCGACGCACCAGCAGGTTGTCGTTGGCCAGTTCGTCGATGGCCTTGCGCACGGTGCCCTGGCTGACGCGGTAGCGGGCGGCCAGTTCGATCTCGCTCGGGATGACGTCACCGGGCTTCCATTCGCCGGCCTGCAGGCTGCGCAGGATCAGGGTCTTGATCTGCTGGTACAGGGGGCTGAAGGCGGGTGTGGAGGTGCTGGCCACGCCGGTTTCACCAGGACCTTCGGCGACGGCAGGGCGGCCGTCGCTGACGGTGGAATCGGGTTGAAGACTGGGGTTCTGGGGCATGGCTGGGAGTCGGTGGGACCGGACCGCGGCGTACCGTCGCGCATCTGTCACAGATGCCAATGATATCTTATATAAGACATAAGACAAATTGACCGACCTGTCGGGTCACGGGTACACTTGGCGGTTGACCTTGCACCACGTTTTTCGGGTTTTCCCGCACCTCAGTGGGCGCCGTCAGGGGTGATCACCCCACCGCACATCCACTTTCATCACGTCCTTACCTGGAGTTCTCACATGAGCAAGAAGCCCGTCCGAGTTGCCGTCACCGGCGCCGCTGGCCAGATCGGTTACGCCCTGCTGTTCCGCATCGCCTCTGGCGAAATGCTGGGCAAGGACCAGCCCGTGATCCTGCAACTGTTGGAGATTCCGGACGAGAAGGCCCAGAACGCGCTCAAGGGCGTGATCATGGAACTGGAAGACTGCGCCTTCCCGCTGCTGGCCGGCATCGAAGCCCACAGCGACCCGATGACCGCCTTCAAGGACACCGACTACGCCCTGCTGGTCGGCGCCCGTCCCCGTGGCCCCGGCATGGAGCGTGCCGACCTGCTGGCCGCCAACGCCCAGATCTTCACCGCCCAGGGCAAGGCCCTGAACGCGGTGGCCTCGCGCAACGTCAAGGTGCTGGTCGTCGGCAACCCCGCCAACACCAACGCCTACATCGCCATGAAGTCGGCCCCCGACCTGCCGGCCAAGAACTTCACCGCCATGCTGCGCCTGGACCACAACCGCGCTGCCTCGCAGATCGCCGCCAAGATCGGCTGCGCCGTGGGCGACATCGAGAAGCTGGCTGTGTGGGGCAACCACTCGCCCACCATGTACGCCGACTACCGTTTCGCCACCGTGAACGGCAAGTCCGTCAAGGAAACCATCAACGACCACGAGTGGAACCGTGACGTGTTCCTGCCCACCGTGGGCAAGCGTGGCGCTGCCATCATCGCCGCCCGCGGCCTGTCGTCGGCCGCCTCGGCCGCCAACGCCGCCATCGACCACATGCGCGACTGGGCCCTGGGCACCAACGGCAAGTGGGTCACGATGGGCATCCCGTCGAACGGCGAATACGGCATCCCCAAGGAAGTCATGTTCGGCTATCCCGTCACCTGCGAAGGCGGCGAGTACAAGATCGTCGAAGGTCTGGAGATCGATGCCTTCTCGCAAGAGTGCATCAACAAGACCCTGGCCGAG
>Ga0114986_1000363_pt1 | contig 12884 bp, 11 predicted proteins | sample Shrwel1BS1Day17_FD_96988 | JGI IMG/M metagenome (GOLD analysis project Ga0114986, IMG submission 96988) | Subsurface microbial communities from deep shales in Ohio, USA - Utica-3 well 1 S-1-Day17 | ecosystem: Environmental > Aquatic > Deep subsurface > Shale gas/oil reservoir > Produced... | reverse complement strand
GCTGCACATCACCGACATGGCCTGGCGCCGTGTCCGCCACCCGAGCGAAGTCGTTCAGGCCGGCCAGGAAATCACCGCCAAGATCCTCAAGTTCGACACCGAGAAGAACCGCGTGTCCCTGGGCCTCAAGCAGATGGGCGATGACCCGTGGCTGGGCGTGGGCCGCCGCTACCCCACCGGCACCCGCATGTTCGGCAAGATCACCAACATCGCCGACTACGGTGCGTTCGTGGAACTGGAGCCGGGCATCGAAGGTCTGGTGCACGTGTCCGAAATGGACTGGACCAACAAGAACGTGGCCCCGTCCAAGATCGTGTCGCTGGGCGACGAAGTCGAAGTCATGGTCCTCGAGATCGACGAAGACAAGCGCCGCATCTCCCTGGGCATGAAGCAGTGCAAGGCCAACCCGTGGCAGGAATTCGCGCAGAACACCAAGCGCGGCGACCGCGTCAAGGGCCCGATCAAGTCGATCACCGACTTCGGCGTGTTCGTCGGCCTGGCTGCCGGCATCGACGGCCTGGTGCACCTGTCCGACCTGTCCTGGAACGAGCCGGGCGAAGCCGCGGTGCGCAACTACAAGAAGGGCCAGGAAGTGGAAGCCATCGTGCTGGCCGTGGACGTGGACCGCGAGCGCATCTCCCTGGGCATCAAGCAGCTGGATTCCGACCCCTTCACCACCTTCGTGTCGGTGAACGACAAGGGCTCCATCGTGACCGGCAAGGTCAAGACCGTGGACGCCAAGGGCGCTGAGATCGACCTCGGCGAAGACGTCATCGGCTACCTGCGCGCCAGCGAAATCTCCCGCGACCGCGTGGAGGACGCCCGCAACGTGCTGAAGGAAGGCGACGAAGTGACCGCTGTGGTGGTGAACGTGGATCGCAAGACCCGCAACATCCAGCTGTCGATCAAGGCCAAGGACGCTGCCGACCAGCAGGAAGCCATGGCCAGCCTGAACCAGAACACGGGCAACGCCGGCACCACCAGCCTGGGCGCCCTGCTGCGCGCCAAGCTGGACAACAACAACTGATTGTTGATGGTCTGACACGAAACGACCGGTCGCCTTGTGCGCCGGTCGTTTTTTTGTCGGTCTGATGGATCACCACGCATGACACGCTCCGACCTTGTTGAAGAACTGGCAGCCCGTTTCAGCCAGCTAACCCACCGCGACGCCGAATTTGCGGTCAAGGCCATCCTCGATGCGATGAACGACGCCCTGGTGCGTGGTCACCGGATCGAGATCCGCGGTTTTGGCAGTTTCTCCATCAACCGCCGCCCGCCGCGCATGGGCCGCAACCCGCGCAGTGGCGAGAGTGTGGCGATACCCGAAAAGCGCGTACCGCACTTCAAGCCGGGCAAGGCCCTGCGCGAAGCCGTGGACCAGCGCACCAGCGAAATGCAGGCCAACGAAGCCCAAAGTTGAACCCGCTTGTCGCTAGAATTTCCTCACCCGGGGGAAATCGATGAAACAACTGACGTGGCTGCTCAAGTGGATACTCAAGGCAGCCATTTTTTTTGCCCTGTTCGCCTTCGCGTTGAACAACCAGCAGGACGCCACGGTGCACTTCTTCTTCGGCACCGAGTGGCGTGCGCCGCTGGTGCTGGTCGTGCTGATCGCCTTTGCGGCCGGCCTGGTGGCTGGCGTGCTGGCCATGGTGCCGCGCTGGTGGAAACACCGCAAGGCGGCCAGCCGCGTCCTCTCACCATCCAACGCACCGACCGCGGACCGAACAACCTCCCCGCAGCCCCTGCCACCCCATGGACTTTGACCTGAGCTGGATTCTGCTCGGCCTGCCGCTGGCCTTCGGCCTGGGCTGGTTCGCCTCGCGCCTGGACCTGCGCCAGCTGCGCATCGAGAACCGCCGCAACCCCAAGGCCTACTTCCGTGGCCTGAATTTCCTGCTCAACGAGCAGCAGGACCAGGCCATCGACGCCTTCATCGAAGCGGTGCAGAACGACCCGGACACCTCGGAGCTGCACTTCGCGCTGGGCAACCTGTTCCGCCGCCGCGGTGAGTACGAGCGTGCGGTACGCGTGCACGAGCACCTGCTCTCGCGCGGCGACCTGTCCGAAGCCGACCGTCAGCGCGCCCAGCACGCGCTGGCACTGGACTTTCTCAAGGCCGGCCTGCTGGACCGCGCCGAGGACGCGCTGCTCAAGCTCGAAGGCACTCCTTTCGAAGAGCAGGCGCGGCTGGCGCGGCTGGCAAACTACGAACGTGCCCGCGACTGGGCGCAGGCGGCCGACATCGCGCGCAAGCTGGACAACGCCGGTAGCGGGAGTTTCAGCAGCCGGCTGGCCCATTACCTGTGCGAACAGGCAGCCACCCAGTTGGCTGCTGGCGATGCCCCCTGCGCCGCATCACTGCTGACACAGGCCATTGCCACCGCGCCGCAGGCCCCACGCCCGCGCATCGAACTGGCCCGCCTGCAGATGAGCCAGGGCCAGGCTGCGCAAGCCTGCGCCACGCTGGAGGCCACGCTGCAGGAGACCCCTGCCGCCACACCCTTGGCTGCCGGCCCGCTGACACAGGTCGCCATCGCCTGCGGCCGAGTGGCGCCAGTGCTGACGCAACTCAAGGCCTGCTATGAAGTCGCCCCCAGCCTCGATGTGCTGGAGGCCATCGTGGCACTGGAGGCCACCCAGGGGGCCAACGGTTCGACGGCACGCGACTGGTATGCGCGCCACCTGGAGCGCGAACCCTCGCTGGTGGCCGCCGCCAAGTGGATCGCCGGCGAGAAGCTGGAGCACGAGCAGTTCCACCCGCAGGTGCAGCGCGCCCTGGACCACGCCGTCAAGCCGCTCACGCGCTACCGCTGTGCCGCCTGCGGTTTCGAGGCCAAGCAGCACTTCTGGCAGTGCCCGGGTTGCCAGGCCTGGGACAGCTACCCGGCTCGACGAGTAGAAGAACTATGAACACCCCCAGGCTGCGGGCACTGCGTGTCCCCTTGCCCCCCTTGCAGGGGGCGACGCCAGCGGCCCGGCAAAGCCGGTTCCGCGGCGTCCTGCGGTTTAGTCCCTTCGCGCCTGCCGTGTAATGCGTCGACAAGCTTTGCTTCGAAGAACATGAAGACCACACAACAACAACTCAGCAAGTCCCGCGTCCTCGTGGTGGGCGACGCCATGATCGATCGTTACTGGTACGGCGCGGTAGACCGCATCAGCCCGGAAGCGCCGGTGCCGGTGGTGCGCATCACGCGCGAGGAAGAGCGCATTGGCGGCGCGGCCAACGTGGCCAGCAATGTCGTGGCGCTGGGCGCCCAGGCGTCGCTGCTGACGGTGGTGGGTGACGATGAGGCCAGCCACAAGCTTGAGGCACTGGTGGCCAAGACCGGCATCACGCCGCACTTCGGCCGTGACGCGCAGCTCAAGACCACGGTCAAGCTGCGCATCATCGGCCGCCAGCAGCAGCTGATCCGCCTCGATTTCGAGAACACACCCCAGGGCGAGGTACTGGCCTCACAGACTGCCGCCTTCCGCGGCCTGCTGGCCAGCCATGATGCCGTGCTGTTTTCCGACTATGGCAAGGGCGGACTGGACCATGTGCACGACATGATTGAGCACGCCCGCGCCGCCGGCAAGCCGGTGCTGATCGACCCCAAGGGCTCGGACTATTCGCGCTACCGCGGCGCCAGCGTCATTACGCCCAACCGTGCCGAGCTGCAGCAGGTGATCGGCAGCTGGCGCAGCGAAGATGAATTGCGCGGCAAGGCCCAGGCCCTGCGCCAGCAGCTTGGCCTGCAGGCCCTGCTGCTCACGCGCAGCGAAGAAGGCATGACGTTGTATGACGATGCCGGGGAACTCAGCGTGGCTGCGCAGGCGCGCGAGGTGTTCGACGTCACCGGCGCCGGCGACACCGTGATCGCCACCATGGCCGCGCTGGTGGGCGCCGGTCTGAGCCTGCGCGACGCCATGCCCCTGGCCAACAAGGCCGGTGGCATCGTCGTCGGCAAGTTTGGCACGGCCACCGTCAGCTATGCCGAACTGTTCGGCGCACAATGAATCTTTGAGGATTGAAACATGACACGAGTCGTCGTCACCGGAGGCGCCGGGTTTATCGGGGCCAACATCGTCAAGGGCCTGAATGCACGCGGCATCGACGACATCATCGTCGTCGATGACCTCACGCAGGGCGACAAGTTCCGCAACATCGCCGACCTGAAGATCGCCGACTACGTGGACCTCGACGACTTCTACCTGAACTTCGATGAAGGCCGCTACGGCAAGGTGGAAGCCGTGTTCCACGAAGGCGCCTGCAGCGACACCATGGAGCAGGACGGCAAGTACATGATGGACAACAACTACACGCTCTCGTGCGAGTTGTTCCAAGCCTGCCAGCGCCAGGGCACACGGCTGCTCTATGCATCCTCCGCCGCGACCTACGGCGGCTCCGAGACCTTCAAGGAGGAGCCCGCCTTCGAAGGCCCGCTCAACGTCTACGGCTACTCCAAGCTGCTGTTCGACCAGCGCATGCGCCGCGAGCTGGGCGTGAATTTCGAAAAGGCCAAGGTTCAGGTGGCTGGCTTTCGCTACTTCAACGTCTACGGCCCACGCGAGCAGCACAAGGGCCGCATGGCCAGCGTGGCCTTCCACCAGTTCAACCAGTTCAAGGCCGAGGGCAAGGTCAAGCTGTTCGGCGCCTACGGCGGCTACGCCCAGGGCGAGCAGATGCGGGACTTCGTCTTCGTCGACGACGTGGTGGCGGTCAACCTCTGGTTCTTCGACCACCCGGGCCAGAGCGGCGTTTTCAACCTCGGCTCGGGCCGCGCCCAGCCCTTCAACGATGTGGCCGTGGCGGTGGTCAACACCCTGCGCGGCCTGGAAGGCAAGCCCGCCCTGCCGCTGACCGACATCACGGCCCAGGGTCTGATCGAGTACATCCCCTTCCCCGACGCATTGCGCGGCAAGTACCAGTGCTACACGCAGGCCGATCTCACCCGCCTGCGCGCTGCCGGCTGCGACCACGCCTTTGCCGATGTCCAGAGCGGCGTGAGCCAGTACGTGCAGTGGCTGGCCCGCCAGGGCTGATGCGGGGAAACCCGGGCAACGCGTCCGCATGACGTCTCGTTGAACCAAGGCCGGCGGGCTGTGTCCGACGGCCTTTGTTTCATCCAGGGAGGAAACCCACCATGCGCAAGCTCTTCGTCGCCCTCTTCGCGTTGATTGCCCTGCTCATCGCTACCGCCAGCCTGGCGGCCGTCGACGTCAACACCGCCACCGAGGCGGAACTGGACGGCGTCAAGGGCATCGGTCCGGCCCTCTCGGGCAAGATTCTCAAGGCGCGCCAGCAAGGTCCGTTCAAGGACTGGGCCGACCTGATGCAGCGCGTCAAGGGCATCCAGCCCAAGAGCGCCCGGCAGCTGACCGAGGCGGGCCTGACGGTCAACGGGGCCGGCTACGCCACGCGCTGAGCCAGCAACGCGCCGTAGGCCTGGCGTGTCTCGGGGGACACGGCGTCGAGCAGCTGCTCATAGCGCGTCTGGTGGCGCGCCAGCATGCGCGCCGATGCCACCGCCTTGGAGCGGCAGAACCAGTGGCAGGTGTGCTGCATGAGCAGCACCTCGGCCGTCATCGTGTAGGCCTTGTCGCGCAAGGACTGCCCCGCGCGGTTCTCCGCCACCGCCGCCAGGCCCTGCGCGTGGATGGCGAACGCGTGGCGCACATCGAAGGTGGCCCGCGGGAACAGTCTGTCGGCATACGGGAACGCAAACGCCAGCGTGCTGACCTGGGTCTGGCCATTCCAGACCTTGGCAAAGTCCTCGGCAAAGCGGCTGAACTGGCTGCTCAGCTCCTGCTCGGCCGTGCCCAGCATGCTCCAGATCTGGGCCCGCCGGTCGGAATCATCCTCGCCCAGGGCACGCAGATAACCCTGGGTCAGGTTCTCCATCAGCTTCTCGATCTGGTACTGGCTCAGATAGCCACCCAGCAGGGCGATGCGGCGGCGCTGCTCCTGCGATTTGAGGTACTGGAAGCCCAGCACCAGTGCCAGGGGTACGAAAACGAGGATGTCCATGCGGAGTGCGGCGCGAGAATACAGCGTGAAGTGCGGTTTGCGAAAGCAGGCAGTGTAGTGGCTCGCTGTCCGCTCACGCCGGCACGCCGTAGCCGCCCCCACCCGGTGTGTGGATCTCGAACACATCACCGGGCTGCATCTGCACCTGACCGATGTGCTCCAGCACTTCCACCCGGCCATCGGCGCGCAGCACGCGGTTCACCCCCACTTGGCCCGGCTGACCACCGGCCATGCCGAAGGCGGCGTGCCGGCGCCCGTTGGACAGGATGCTGGCCGTCATCGGCTCAAGGAACTGCACCCGGCGCACCCCGCCGTCGCCGCCGTGCCAGCGCCCGGCCCCGCCGGAGCCGCGGCGGATCTCGTAGCCCAGCAGCCGCACCGGGAAACGGAACTCCAGTACCTCGGGGTCGGTCAGGCGCGAATTGGTCATGTGGGTCTGCACCACGCTGGTCCCGTGGAAGCCCTCGCCAGCACCGCTACCCCCCGAGATGGTCTCGTAGTACTGGTAGCGCGCATTGCCGAAGGTGAAGTTGTTCATGGTGCACTGGCTGGCCGCCATCACGCCCAGGGCGCCGTAGAGTGCGTTGGTGATGCAGGTCGACGTCTCCACATTGCCGGCCACCACCGAGGCCGGGGGATTCGGGTTGAGCATCGAGCCCGGCGGGATGACCACCCTCAAGGGCTTGAGGCAGCCGGCGTTGAGCGGAATATCGTCGTCCACCAAGGTGCGGAACACATAAAGCACCGCCGCCATGCAGACGGCCGTGGGGGCGTTGAAGTTGTTGCTCTGCTGCGGGCTGGTGCCGGTGAAGTCGATCTCGGCGCTGCGGCTGGCCGCATCGACGCGGATCGCCACGCTGATCTGCGCGCCGTTGTCCAGCGGCAGTGTGTACTGCCCGTCCTTCAGCCGCGTGATGACACGACGCACCGACTCCTCGGCGTTGTCCTGCACATGACGCATGTAGGCCTGCACCACGTCCAGACCGAACTGCGCCACCATCTTGCGCAACTCCTGCACGCCCTTCTCGTTGGCGGCAATCTGCGCCTTCAGGTCGGCCAGGTTCTGCTGCGGATTGCGGCTCGGGTATTCGCCACCGCCCAGCAACGCCAGCATCTCGGCCTCGCGCAGCACGCCGCGGTCCACCAGCTTGACGTTGTTGATCTGCACGCCCTCTTCCTCGATGCGCGTGGAGAACGGCGGCATCGACCCCGGGGTGGTGCCGCCGATGTCGGCATGGTGACCGCGGGAGCCCACGTAGAAACGCGGTTGGGCCTCGCCGTCCAGGTAGACCGGGGTGATCACCGTCACGTCCGGCAGGTGGGTGCCGCCGTGGTACGGGTCGTTGAGCACATAGACGTCGCCGGGCTGCATGCTGCCCGCGTTTTCACGGATCACGGTCTTGATGCTCTCGCCCATGGAGCCCAGGTGCACCGGCATGTGCGGCGCATTGGCAATCAGGTGGCCTTCGGCATCGAACAGTGCGCAGCTGAAGTCGAGCCATTCCTTGATGTTCACCGAATAGGCGGTGTTCTGCAGCTGCAGGCCCATCTGCTCGGCAATGTTCATGAACAGGTTGTTGAACACCTCCAGCAGCACCGGGTCCACCGTGGTGCCGGCGGCAAACTGCTGCGCGCGGGGCACGCGCCGCTCCAGCACCAGGTGGTCCAGCGCGGTCAACGTGGCTTCCCAGCCCGGCTCCACCACCGTGGTGGCATTCTTCTCGACGATGATGGCCGGCCCGGCCACCGCATCGCCCGGGCGCAGGTCTTCGCGCACCACCAATGCGGCCTCGTGCCACTGCGCGCCCGAGTACATGCGCACCGTCTCGCGCCGCGGCACCTCGCGCGCCGGCTGCAGCGCCTGCGCGGCTTCAGCCGGTGCATCGCCGGCCACCACGGCCTCCACCGACACCGCCTCCACCACCAGCCGCTTGCCCGCCATCAGGAAGGCAAAACGCTGCCGGTAAGCCGCCTCAAACGCGGCGGTGATCTCGGCCAGCGTTCCATCGCCATAGGGCACCACCAGCGCCGAGTCGCTGCCCTTGTAGCGCACATGCACGCGGCGCACCACCTGCAGCGCCCCGGCCGCCACCTTCTGGCGGGTCAACTCGGCCGTCGCAGCCCTTGCCAACGCCTCCAGCCGGGCGCGCAGCTGCGGCAGGGCCTCGGCGCTCAAGGGCAGCTCCACCGCCTCCTCGCGGATCACATTCTGGTCGGCCAGCCCCATGCCGTAGGCCGACAGCACACCGGCCAGCGGGTGCACAAAGACGCGCGTCATGCCCAGCGCGTCGGCCACCAGGCAGGCGTGCTGGCCGCCGGCGCCGCCAAAGCACTGGAGGGTGTAGCGCGTCACGTCGTAGCCGCGCGCCACCGAGATCTTCTTGATGGCGTTGGCCATCTGCTGCACGGCGATGGCCACGAAGCCCTCGGCCACGTCCTCGGCGCGGCGGCCGGTCTGTGTCGCCAGCGCGGCAAACTTCTCGCGTACCACCGCGTCGTCCAGCGCCTCGTTGGCCGAAGGGCCGAACACGCGCGGGAAGTAATGCGGCTGGATCTTGCCCAGCATGACGTTGGCATCGGTGACCGCCAGCGGGCCACCGCGGCGGTAGCTGGCCGGGCCGGGGTTGGCGCCGGCGCTCTCGGGGCCGACGCGAAAACGCGCGCCGTCGTACTGCAGCAGGGAGCCGCCGCCAGCCGCCACGGTGTGGATGCTCATCATGGGCGCGCGCATGCGCACGCCGGCCACCTGGGTCTCGAACTCGCGCTCGAACTCGCCGGCGTAGTGCGACACGTCGGTCGAAGTGCCGCCCATGTCGAAACCGATCACCCGATCATGCCCCCCAAGTGCTGCCGTGCGGGCCATGCCGACGATGCCGCCGGCCGGGCCGCTGAGGATGGCGTCCTTGCCCTGGAAGGCATGCGCATCGGTGAGGCCACCGGAGGACTGCATGAAGAACAGCTTGACGCCCGGCATCTCGGCCGCCACCTGCTCCACATATCGCCGCAGGATGGGCGAGAGGTAGGCATCCACCACCGTGGTGTCGCCGCGGCTGACAAACTTCATCAGCGGGCTGGTTGCGTGCGAGGTGCTGACCTGCGTGAACCCCACTTCGTGCGCGAGGCGCGCCGCCGCCTGCTCGTGCGCGGTGTAGCGGTAGCCGTGCAGAAAGACAATCGAAACGCTCCTCAGCCCTTGCTGGTAGTGTGCCAGAAGCTCCTGTTTCAATAGCACTTCATCGAGCGGCTCGACCACCTCGCCGTGCGCCCCGATGCGCTCCTGCGCCTCCACCACCGCGCTGTACAGCAGCTCGGGCAGCACGATGTGGCGGTCAAACAGGCGCGGCCGGTTCTGGTAGGCAATGCGCAACGCATCGCGAAAGCCGCGTGTGGTCACCAGCAGCGTGGGCTCGCCCTTGCGTTCCAGCAGCGCGTTGGTGGCCACCGTGGTACCCATCTTCACGCATGCCACCTGCGCGGGCGTGATCGGCTCGCCCGGTGCCAGCCCCAGCAGATGGCGGATGCCCGCCACCGCCGCATCACGGTATTGCTCGGGGTTGTCGCTCAGCAGCTTGTGCGTGACCAGCGTGCCATCCGGCCGCTTGGCCACGATGTCGGTGAACGTGCCGCCCCGGTCAATCCAGAACTGCCAGCGTTGGGAATCCGATGCACTCATACAAACAACTCCTCTAAGCGCGCTATGCGCCACGAATACTCAAACTCCAACCCAGGGACACCGCGGAACCGGCTCCGCCGGGCCGCTGGTGTCGCCCCCTGCAAGGGGGGTGGCGTAGCGACACGAAGTGCGCGCAGCCTGGGGGTGTTCACAGACTCGCCGCCGACCGCGCCGCCTGGTCATAGACGCCGGACAGAACGCGCAACAGCCGCGCCAGTTCGCCAATGTCGCGGTTCAGCCCCTCGTCGGCCTTGAGCGCGTTGATCAGGCAGGCTTCGCGAATCTCTCGGTAACGCTGCACATAGCGCTGGCCTTCCTCGGTGGCGGCATAGGTCACTTCCTTGCCGTTCTTGCTGGACACGACCACCCCCAGGCCCTGCAGCTTCTTGAGGGCGTAGTTGATCAGGTGCGTGTCTTCCACGTTCATGATGAAGCTGATGTCGGCCAGCCGCTTGTCGCGCGCGCGGTGCGTCACATGGTGCAGCACCAGCACGTCCAGCGGGGTCAGGTCCTTCAGGCCGGCGGCCGACATGCAGTGCACGATCCAGCGATGGAAGGCATTGCCGGCCACGATGAGGCCGAACTCGAACTCGCTCATCTCGGCACTGCGCGGTGAGACCAGATGCGCCGACGACACGATGGGCGCCTTGGAGCTGGCGCTCCCTTTGCCGGTCTGGGTGGACTTCCTCGCCATCAGGGGCACTCCTTCAGGGCACGATGCCCCGTTCTGGTGAAATCAGGAAAAACAACAACAATTTATTGACAATTTATCAGCATTTAGGGAATATGCCTATGCCCCGGCCGTCACGGCCCCCGTACAGTGCCGGAACCCCTTCAACTACCGTGGAGTGAACATGCAGCGTCGTCATTTCTCTCTCGCCAGTGTCTCGCTGGCCCTTGCCCTGTCCGCCGGCACCGCGCTGTCCCAGACCAAATGGGACCTGGCCGCCGCCTACCCGGCCACCAACTTCCACAGCGAGAACATGGCGCAGTTCGCCGCCGACGTGGACAAGGCCAGCGGCGGCAAGCTGAAGATCACGCTGCACGCCAACGCCTCGCTGTTCAAGGCCCCCGAGATCAAGCGCGCGGTGCAGGGCGGCCAGGCCCAGGCCGGTGAGATCCTGCTGGCCAACTTCCAGAACGAATGGCAGATCTACGGTGCCGACGGCCTGCCCTTCCTGGCCGACAGCTACGACGAATCGGTCAAGCTCTACAAGGCGCAACGCCCGCTGCTGGAGAAGAAGCTGGCCGAGCAGGGCATGCAGTTGCTGTACGCCGTGCCGTGGCCGCCGCAGGGCATCTACACCAAGAAGCCGCTCACCAGCGCGGCCGACCTCAAGGGTGTGAAGTGGCGCGCCTACAGCCCGGCCACTGCCCGCATCGCCGAATTGGTGGGCGCGCAGCCGGTGACGGTGCAGGCCGCCGAACTGTCGCAGGCCCTGGCCACCGGTGTGGTGGAAGCCACCATGACCTCGGGCGCCACCGGCGTCGACAGCAAGCTGTACGAGCACCTCAAGTACTACTACGACACCCAGGCTTGGCTGCCCAAGAACGCAGTGCTGGTCAACAAGAAGGCCTTCGATGCGCTCGACAAGCCGACGCAGGACGCGGTGCTCAAGGCTGCGGCTGCTGCCGAAGCGCGTGGCCTGGCCGCCAGCAAGCGCATCAACACCGAGACACTGGAAAAGCTCAAGGCCAACGGCATGCAGGTCGTGGCCCCCTCGGCCGCACTGAAGGCCGATCTGAAGAAGGTCGGCGACACGATGCTCAAGGAGTGGCTGGACAAGGCCGGTGCCGACGGCAAGACGCTGATCGACGCTTTCCAGAAGCCCTGAGCTGATGCGCCGCCTGCTCGACGCGCTTTACCAGGGCGCCGCCATCGGGGCGGCGCTGTGCATGGTCGGCCTGCTGGGCATGGTGCTGCTGTCGGTGCTGAGCCGGCAGTTCGGCTTCCATGTCAGCGGCGTCGATGCCTATGCCGGCTACCTGATGGCCGCCGCCGGCTTCCTGGCCCTGGCGCACACCCTGAAGAAGGGCGAACACATCCGTGTCACCCTGCTGCTCAACGCGCTGCACGGCACCCCGCGCCGTGCACTGGAACTGTGGAGCCTGGCCATGGCCGCCGCCCTGAGCCTGCTGCTGGCCTTCTACAGCTGTCGCCTGGTCTGGCAATCGCACGAGTTCAACGACATCTCCACCGGCAATGACGCCACACCGCTGTGGCTGCCGCAACTCGCCATGGCCCTGGGCACGGTGGTGTTCGCCATTGCCATGCTGGATGAACTGGTGCTGGAGTGGCGCGGCCGCCGCACGACCGAGGCTAACGGCGAGAAGGAAATGCTGCGCAATGAATGAACTGCTCGTCACCGCGCTGCTGATTGCCGCGCTGTTCCTCATCCTCGGCAGCGGCGTGTGGATCGGCCTCACGCTCTCCGGCGTGGCCTGGATCGGCATCCAGATCTTCTCGGCCCGCCCGGCCGGCGACGCCATGGCCGTCACCATCTGGGGTTCGGCCTCCAGCTGGACGCTGACTGCGCTGCCGCTGTTCATCTGGATGGGTGAGATCCTGTTCCGCACCCGCCTGAGCCAAGACATGTTCCGCGGCCTGGCGCCGTGGATGCAGGCCCTGCCCGGCCGGCTGCTGCACACCAACGTGGTGGGCTGCGCCATCTTCGCGGCCGTCTCGGGCTCGAGCGCCGCCACCTGCGCCACCATCGGCAAGATGACGCTGCCCGAGCTCAAGCGCCGCGGCTACCCGGACCACATGGTCGTCGGCACGCTCGCCGGCGCCGGCACGCTGGGCCTGCTGATCCCGCCGTCCATCATCATGATCGTCTACGGCGTGGCGGCGGATGTCTCGATCGCCCAGCTCTTCATTGCCGGCGTCATCCCCGGCATCCTGCTGGCGGCACTCTTCTCCGGCTACATCATGGTGTGGGCCTGGCGCCACCCGGAGCAGGTGCCGCCGCGCGACCCGCCCCTGCCGCTGCGCGAGAAGCTGCGCGCCTCGGGCAGCCTGATCCCGGTGGTGCTGCTGATTGCCGGCGTGCTGGGCTCGATCTATGCGGGCATTGCCACCGCCACCGAAGCCGCCGCAGTGGGCGTGGTCGGCGCGCTGCTGCTGTCGGCGCTGCAGGGCTCACTCAACTGGGCCACCTTCCGCGAAGCCCTGATGGGCGCCACGCGGCTGTACTGCATGAT
>Ga0114986_1000362_pt1 | contig 12887 bp, 7 predicted proteins | sample Shrwel1BS1Day17_FD_96988 | JGI IMG/M metagenome (GOLD analysis project Ga0114986, IMG submission 96988) | Subsurface microbial communities from deep shales in Ohio, USA - Utica-3 well 1 S-1-Day17 | ecosystem: Environmental > Aquatic > Deep subsurface > Shale gas/oil reservoir > Produced... | reverse complement strand
GGGTGGGTCCTCGCCTGCCGACCCTCGGTGCGACAGGACCGCTTCACGCCGGAACCCGGCGTGGTGCTCGTGGCGCTGGGTGGGACGCTGTTTGCCATCGCGTCGTGGTTCTCCGTGGCCTTCAGCCAGGCCCAGGTGCTCAGCGTCCAGTCCCATCTGGCCACCGAGCGGGCCGAGCGGGTGGTCAACCAGGCGCTGATGTCGCGGGCGCGCGCAGTCATTCGGCTGGCCGAGCGCACCCGCGCCTGGCAGGCAGTGACCGAAGGGGCAGCCCGTCCCCAGCCGGAAGGGTTCAACCCGGTGGATGCCGCCACCTACTTCCGCGACTTTCCCGGCCTGTTGGCGCTGGCCCTGGTCGGACGGGGTGGCGTGGAGGCCGTGGTGTCGCCCCAGGGCACGCAGCCCAAGCCGCAAGTCCTGGTTCAACTCGCGGGACTGTGGCCGCCGGATCCCCCGGGCGCTGCCGATTCGGCGACCCTGATCGATACGCCTGCGGGTCTGGTGCTGCGGGTGCAGACCGAGGATCCGCAGCCGCCATGGGTGCTCGGGGCCGTGTTCGATCCGGCCGCGATGCTCGACGAGATCGGCGCAGCCCTGCCGGCGGAGCAAGGCTATGAGCTGCGTCTGGGGGATCGCGCGCTGGCCGCCCGCGCGCTCGATGAGCGCAGCAACTACATCATGGAGCGGCGCTTCGCCCTCCTGGGCCAGAGTTTCGAGCTGGCGACGTGGCCCACCCGCGAGCACGCTGCACAGGAGCTGGAGCAGGCCTCGCCGGGGCTGCTGCTGCTGGGTCTGCTGCTGAGCTTCCTGGCGGCGATGAGCCTGCGGCTGTCCTACGAGGCGCGGCGGCGCAGCGCCGAGGCCGCGATGGTGAGCCGCCGCCTGGCCGAGGAGACGCAGGATCGCCTGCAGGCCCAGCAGGCGTTGCGCAGGGAGCAGGCCCAGCGGGTGGAGACCCTGGAGGCGGCACGCCTTGCACTGCTGGAGGCCCAATTGCTCGGGGGCATGGCCGGCTGGCAGATGGACATGGCCACACGCGCGGTGCAGTGGTCGGAACAGGCCGAGCTGGTGCTGGGGGTGGATGCGCGGGCCCTGCCGCGGGATCAGCGCAGCCTGCTGGCCTGGGTGCACCCGGACGATCAGGCAGACGTCCAGACGCTGCACGCGCGCGCGACGGAGTCGGCCGCGCCGCAGCAGATCGAGCACCGTGTGGTCCTCCCGGGGCACGACGGGGTCCTGCATGTCGTGCACCGCGTGCAACGCAGTACCGCAGGCGACCACCTGGCCGGCACCTGGCAGGACATCACCGAACAGCGCCAGGCCGAAGCCGAGCGGGCCCGTGCGGAGGAAGAGAACCGCCTGGTGCTCGAGAACTCGCGCGACCTCATCTGCATCGCCTCTGGCCGGGGCCGCTTCCTGAGGGTGAGTCGGGCCAGCGAGGCCATCCTCGGCCTGTCACCCGAGGAACTGACCGGTCGTCACTACCGCGAATTCCTCGATCCTGCCGACGAGCTCGCCACCAGCGTGGCCTTGCAGGAGGCCGTCGGGGGGCAGCCACAGGCGAACTTCGAGAACCGATATCGGCATCGAGAGGGACACTGGGTGGTGCTGTCGTGGACGGTGCATTGGGACCCTGGGCGCCAGCAGATGTTCTGCATCGGCCGCGACGTCACCGAGCAGCGGAGGCGGTCCGACCTGGAGGCCCAGCAACGCATGGTGCTGGGCCTGATCGCCCGAGACCGTCCGCTGGAGGAGGTGCTCACTGCCGTGGTCGAATCGCTGGAACACCAGTCGCCGGGCCTGCGGGGGTCGGTGATGTTGCTCGACCCCGATCTGCAGACCCTGCATGTGCACGCGGCCCCGAGCCTGCCGGCGGCGTACTGCGATGCCATCGATGGGCACTGCATCGGGCCGCAGGCGGGTTCCTGCGGGACGGCGGCCTACCGGCGGGCCTTCGTGCACGTGGACGACATCGTGAGCGATCCGCTGTGGAACGACTACCGTGACCTGGCCCTGCCGCATGGCCTGCGGGCCTGCTGGTCGTCGCCGATCTTCGGCCCCTCGCTCGAGGTGCTGGGCACGCTGGCCTTCTACTACGACGAGGTGCGCTCGCCCGACCCCTGGACCCTGACGCTGGCGGAAGCCGGCACGGACCTGGCCGGCATTGCCATCCAGCGCGAGCGCCAGCGCCACGCCCAGGTGCGCAGCGAGTTGCGCGCCCGTTCCCTGTTCGAGCACGTGCCGGCCGGGGCGCTGGCGATCGACACGCAGGGGACGGTCGTCCAGTGCAACGCCAACGTCCCGACCCAGCTGGGCGGCAGACCCGAGGACTGGATCGGCCGCCCGGTGCTGTCGCTGTGGAGCGATCCCTCGGCGGCGCCAGCCGACTTCACGGCCTGGGCCCGGGCGGCGGCGGAGCAGCCCTACGTGATGGTGTCGGCGCGGCGCCAGGACGGCACGGCGCTGGAGCTGGCCGTGTCGGTGGCGCCCATCGAGGTCGAGGGTCGACTGGAAGGCCACTACCTGCTCGCGACCGACGTCACCGAGGTGTCGCGCAAGAACCGGCAGATCGCCTTGCAGGCGCAATTGATCGAGCGCACCCACGACGCCATCGTCGCCCTGGATGTGGAGGGGTGCGTGGTGCTCTGGAACCGCGGGGCCGTCCAGCTCTACGGGCTGGGCACGCAGGACATCGCGGGGCGCGACTACGCCGCGCTGTTTCCTGCCGACCAGCAGCGCGTGCTGCGCGAGGCCGTTGCCCGCCTGGCCCGCCACCGACGGGCTCGCCCCACCGAGATCGAGCTGAGCATGGTGCAGGCCTCGGGAGCCCGGCAGCATGTGCGCCTGTCCCTCTCCGGGCTGGAGGAGGACGATGTGGCCGCGGTGCTCGTCTACGGGGTGGACGTCACCCAGCGCAAGCTGGCCGAGTACGCCTTGCGACGCGCCCTGGTGCGCGCCGAGACCCAGAGCGCCCGCCTGGGCACCCTCGGTCGGGTGGCGATCGATGTCAGCCGTCGCCTGGGCGAAGATGAACTGATGCAGCACCTGGTCGATCAGGCCCGGGCGCTGGTGGCCTCGCACATGGCCGTGCTGAGCCTCAACGCCGGCCCGGACCTGGCCCAGCACATCCACGCCGTGTCCCTGTCCGACAAGTACGCACGCTGGCGCAACTATGACGTCCAGCCGGATGGTTCGGGCATCTATGCGCAGGTGATCGAGACGGGGCAGCCCCTGATGCTCACGCAGGAGGAACTGGAAGCCCACCCGCGCTTTCGCGGCTTCGGCCCACAGGCGCAGGCGCACCCGCCGCTGCGCGGATGGATGGCCGTGCCGATGTTCGGACGGGACGGCAAGGTCATCGGGCTGGTGCAGGCATCTGACAAGGTCGATGGCCGCTATGACGATGACGACCTGGCCATCCTGACGCAGTTCGCGCAGATGGCGGCAGCGGCTGTCGAGGGCGAAGCCTTGTACCGCCGGGCGGCCGAGGCCGAGCAGGCCCTGCAGCGTCAGCTCGACGTGGTCGAGGCGGTGACGTTGAGCGTGGGCGAGGGCCTGCTCATGGTGGACGCAGAAGGTCGCGCGGTGTTCAGCAACCCTGCCTGCGGGCGGCTGCTGGGCCTGGAGGAGGGCGAGGCGGTCGAGGCAGCGCTGGCGCGTGTCAGTCTGGGGGCGCGCAGCCTGCTGGAGGTGGTGCGGGAGGTGGCTCAGACCGGGCGCAGCATCGAGGGCAGCGATGGCCGCATCGACACAGGGGCGGAGGAACCGCGCGTGCTGGCCTACACCCTGTCGCCGCTGCGCGCGGCCGGTCAGGCCCGGGCGTGTGTGGCCGCCTTGCGCGACATCACCGAACTGCAGCGCGCGCACCGGCATCTCCAGGAGCGCAACACCTTCTTCAATCTTTCTCGCGACATGTTCCTGACCGCGGACGCCGATGGTGTCCCCCGCCAGGTCAACCCGGCCTTCTCGCGGGTCTTGGGCCACTCGACGGAAGACCTCCTGGCCGGCCCCTTCAACCGCTTCGTCCATCCGGACGATCGCGAGGCCACGCGGCAGGCGTATTACGCGGACACGGGGCCCGACAGCGTCAAGACCCTGGTCAACCGCGTGCGCACGGCAACAGGCGACTACCGCTGGTTCGAATGGACGGGCAGCATGGGCCCCGACGGATTCTTCTACACCGTTGCGCGCGATGTGACCGAGCGGCTGCAGGCCGAACGTGAGGCCCAGCGCCTGCTGGCCGACCTGGAGCGCTCCAACCAGGAGCTGCAGGAGTTCGCCTTTGTGGCCTCCCATGACCTGCAGGAGCCCTTGCGCAAGATCCTGGCCTTTGCCGACCGACTGAAGGTCAAGCACGGTGACGAACTCGGCCCGCAGGCACAAGACTACATCGAACGCATGGCGGCCGCCGCCGGTCGCATGCGCGGACTCATCCAGGACCTGCTGGCCTACTCGCGCATCAGCTCGCGAGAGCGCCATCCGGAGCCGGTGTCCATCGAGGCGCTGGTGGCCGAACTCGTCGAGCAGGACCTCGAGCCCACGATCTCGGCCAAGGGCGCGCAGGTCGAGGTGGATGCCCCGCACACGGTGCTGGCCGACCGCGGCCAGTTGCACCACGCCTTGCTGAACCTGCTGTCCAACGCCCTGAAGTTCACCGACCCGCAGCGCCTGCCCCATGTGCGGGTGAGCACCTCCCTCGCCGCGACCACCGGGGAGTCGCCCGGGTGGGTGGTTGTGTCGGTGGCCGACAACGGCATCGGCTTCGACACTGCGCACGCCGCGCGCATCTTCCAGCCCTTCCAGCGGCTCCATGGCCGAGGCCAGTACGAGGGCTCCGGCATCGGCCTGGCCATCGTCAAGAAGATTGTCGAGCGCCACGGTGGGCGCATCGATGTGCATTCCAGCCCGGGCCAGGGTTCCGTGTTCACGCTGAACCTGCCCGCAGTCCACCCCAAGGGAACACACACACCATGAAGAATCACTCTTCCGACGCCCTGGTCCTCGTGGCCGAGGACGATCCGGACGATCGGGAACTGCTGTCCGAAGCCTTTGCCCAGGTGGCAGGGGCCGTTGACCTGCGTTTCGTGGACACCGGCCTTGAGTTGCTCCGGTACCTGGCGCACGAGCCTCCCTACCAGGTCCCGGGAGACCATCCGAACCCGCGCCTGATCCTGCTCGACCTGAACATGCCCGCTGTCGATGGCCGGGAGGCCTTGCGCCGCCTGCGCGGCGACGGGCGCTGGCGGCGCATCCCGGTGGTGGTATTCACCACCTCGTCGGCCCAGGAGGACATCGATCAGGTGTATGCCCTGGGTGGAAACTCCTATATCACCAAGCCCGAGCGCATGGACGATCTGGTGCATCTCGTCCACACCATCGAACGCTATTGGCTGGGCACCGTGCAACTGCCTTCCTGAGCTCGCATGACGTCTACCCTGAGCTATCGCATCCTGCTGGTCGAGGACGACGAGGAAGACGTCCTCATCCTGCGCGACCTTCTTGGCGACCTCACCGACCTGCAGGTGACGCTGGACTGGGTGACCAGCCTGGACGACGCCGTGGACCCGCTGCACCGGCGCGAGCACGATCTCTACATGGTGGACTACTACCTCGGAGCAGCCACGGCACTGGATTTCATTGCCTTGTGCGCGGCCGAAGGGGTGAGGCGTCCGGTGCTCATCCTCACGGGTCGCGATGACCTGGAGGCCGATCGTTCGGCCCTGCGCAGTGGCGCGGCCGACTATCTCCCCAAGACCGGCCTCACGGCAGCGGCGCTCGGGCGCAGCATTCGCCATGCGGTCGAACGTCACCGTCTGATGAGTGCCCTGCAGGACGGCGCCACCCGCTATCGCATCCTCTTCGACGACCATCCCCTGGCGATGATGCTGGTATCGCCCGGATCGGGTCAGATCATGCTGGCCAACGGTGCAGCCGCACGTTTGCTGGGCCACACGCGCGATCGGCTGGGGCAACTGAGCCTGGACGATCTGGCAACACCCGCCTGGAAGGAGCACCTGCTCGACGACATCGGGCGCGCGGTCGGTGCGCAGCCCCCCATGCCACTGCGCGGCAGCCTGCTGCGCCCGGATGGGGGCGCTCTGGATGTCGAGCTGTCGCCGCACGCCTTCGAGTTCGGCGAGGCCCTGGCCTGGCTGGTGATGCTCGATGACCTCACCGAACTCACCGCGGCCCAACGCCAGGCCCAGCGCCTGGAGAGCACCCTCAGCGGGGTGCTGCACGACACGCTCGATGCCTTGCTGGTTGTGGAGGACGGCCGCATCGAATACCTCAACCCAGCTGCCCAGGCTCTGCTGGAAGGGCAGGCGCAACGTGGCGGCCCGTTGCCGGCCGTGCTGGCCGGGCCGCTGGACCACGCCGTGCAGCGCCAGTTCGGCCAGGCCGACGGCCGGGTGCGAGACCTGGAGGTGCGCACGAGCAAGACGGAGTGGGAGGGCCGCCCGGGTCTGCTGGTGACGGTGCGGGACATCACCGAAGAGCTGCAGTCGAGGCGAGACGCCCTGCTGGGCCAGCGCGCCATGGCCCACAGTGCCAATGGCATCGTCATCTCTGATGCGCTGCTGCCGGACATGCCCATCGTCTATGTGAACCCGGCCTTCGAGCGCATCACCGGCTACACGCGCGAAGAGGTGGTGGGGCGCAACTGCCGCTTCCTGCAGGGACGTGATGGCGGGCAGAGCGAGCGCCATCTCATGCGCGAGGCCCTTGGCAAGGGCGAGGACCTCCATGTGGTGCTGCGCAACTATCGAAAGGATGGCAGCCTGTTCTGGAACGAACTGAGCCTGAGCCCGGTGCGCGACGGCAGCGGACGCATCACGCACTTCGTCGGCATCCAGAACGACATCACCGAGCGCAAGCGGCAGGAAGCGGAGCTCGCCCATCGCGCCACACATGACAGCCTCACCGATCTTCCATCGCGCGAGATCCTGCAGGACCGGCTGCAGCAGGCGCTCACGCTGTCTCGCCGCAACGGCCGCACGGTGGGTGTGCTGTTCATCGACCTGGACCAGTTCAAGACCATCAACGACTCGCTCGGCCATGACCAGGGCGACCAACTTCTGCGCGAGGTGGCGAAAAGGCTGGCCGAGGCGCTGCGTGCCGGGGATTCCGTGTGCCGACTGGGCAGCGACGAGTTCGTGGCCGTGCTGCCCGACCTGCAACGCGCCGACGATGTCGCCATGGTGGCCGAGCATCTCCTGGCCGACCTCTCCCGCCCCTACCTCATGGATGGACAGGCGACACACCTGACCTGCAGCATCGGCGTGGCCCTGTCCAACAACGAGACCCTGTCGCCCAGCCAACTCATCGGCCATGCCGACCTGGCGATGTTTGCGGCCAAGAAGGCCGGCCGCAACACCTACCACGTCTATACCGACGACCTGGACCTGCGCTCGCGCGAACGACTCGAGTTGCGCAACCGGCTGCAGGTGGCGATCCAGAACCAGGAGTTCTCGCTGCACTATCAGCCCCAGTTCGACCTGAGGTCCGGGCGTTTGTGCGGGATCGAGGCCCTGCTGCGCTGGAACCACCCCGACCTGGGCCAGGTGGCACCGATCCGCTTCATCCCCGTGGCGGAGGAGACGGGGCAGATTGTTCCGATCGGCCAATGGGTGCTGCGCGAGGCCTGCCGACAGGCGGCGGAATGGGTGCGGCGCGGACTCATCGATTGCCCGGTGGCCGTCAACATCTCGGGCCTGCAGTTCGTGCGCCCGCAGTTCGAGCAGACCGTGAAGGCGGCCTTGACCGAGGCGAACCTCGAACCCAGGCTGCTCGAACTGGAGCTGACCGAGTCGGTGATGATGGACCAGAGCGGCCGTGCGATGGAGGTGCTGCACCGCCTGCGCGAGCTGGGGGTGCACATGTCCATCGACGACTTCGGGACGGGCTTCTCCAGCCTGAGCTACCTCAAGCGCATGCCGGTGGACAAGGTCAAGATCGACCGCGCGTTCGTCACCGACATCACGACGAACGCAGACGATGCCTCGATCACGCTGAGCATCATCGCCATGGCCCACCATCTGGGGCTGAAAGTCATCGCCGAAGGCGTGGAGACAGAGGCCCAGCTGAACTACCTGCGACGCCATCTGTGTGACGAAGGCCAGGGTTACCACTTCTCCCGGCCGCTGGCCCCTGAGGCGTTCGAGGCTTACCTCAGCGCACCGCGCGCGCATGGGGCTCGGCCACCAGACGGTGCCGCGGAACATCAGCCCACGTTGCTGCTGGTGGACGATGAGCCGAACATCCTGCGCGCCCTCGTCCGGGTGCTGCGCAACGATGGGTATCGCATCCTCACCGCCGACGGGGCCCGCGCGGCCTTCGAGCTGCTGGCATCGAACGAGGTGCAGGTGGTGCTCTCGGACCAGCGCATGCCTGAAATCTGCGGCACCGACTTCCTGAGCGAAGTGAAATCGCTCTATCCGCACACCGTGCGCATGGTGCTGTCGGGCTACACCGACCTGGCCACCATCACCGAGGCCATCAACCGGGGCGCCATCTACCGCTTTCTGACCAAGCCCTGGGAGGATGAGAGTCTTCGGGCGCACATCCGCGAGGCGTTTTCGCATCAGCGTGTGCTGGCCTCCGGGGCGGGAGGCGCGGAATGACGACCTCGGCCAGCGGGCCTGTCTCGCGCCTAGAGCTTGATCGGGAAATCGGGCCCGAGCGGATTGGGCGGCTCCTGCGCGGGCGCAGGGTCGGGCGGAGCATCAATGTCCGACCAGTCGGTGATGGGTGCGCTGTCGGGCAGGGTGCTGCCGCGCGCCTGGGCTTCGGCCATCAGCGTGGCGACCCGGTCGCGTCGAGGGCGGGCAGGGAACTCCTCGGTGTGGTCGTAGGGCGTGTCCACATCGCTGCCGATGCGCCAGTAGACGTAACCTGCGCGCACCTGCAGCTCCTGCCACAGCGTGTCGCGGATGCGCTTCTCGAGGATCTTGCCCTGCAGCAGCACATCAGGGCACCACACGTTCAGTCGCACGAACACCATGATGCCCGGCACCTTGCCGTCGGTGCCGCCAAAGCTGCGCAGGCCGACCTCGGCGCCGGCGGCAGGGACCCCGTGGCGCTCCAGCACCGCCTGGGTGGTGGCGAGGATGCGATCGCGCAGCAAGTCGGTCTGGGCCATGGGAGCTGAGGGCGTGCAGTCAACCCGAAGTTGGCATGAACGGAGCCCCGATGGTAGGCCGAGGGTGCGGCCAGCGGCAAGTCTGGAGGATTGATGCATGGACGCTTTCAAGGGTTTGCATGGGCAGGGCCCGCCTTCCGGTGAGGCCGGTGAATCTCGGCTGTCCCGGGAAGAGCAGGCGCTGCAGCAGCTCGGCCGTGAGGCGCTGCTGGACATGGCAGGCCGGGTGGCACGCCTGGGCGGATGGACGGTGGACCCTGGCAGCGGACGGGTGGACTGGTCCGACACGGTGTGCGAGATCCACGACATGCCCAAGGGCAGCACCCCCGCGCTCGACGAGGCCATCCGCTTCTATGCGCCCGAGGCGCGTCAGCGCATCACCGAGGTGTACGAGGCGTGTGCACGTGACGGCACCCCCTTCGACGAGGAGCTTCAGCTCGTGACGGCCAGCGGCCGGCGGATCTGGGTGCGCGCCATGGGACAGGCGGTGCGCGACACGCAGGGCCGCATCGTGCGGGTGCAGGGGGCCTTGCAGGACATTGCCGAGCGCAAGGCTGCCGAGTTCCGGGCGCGGGCCTTGTCGGAGCGCCTGACCAACACCCTCGAGAGCCTGACCGATGCCTTCTTCACCCTCTCGCCCGACTGGCGGGTGGTGTACCTGAACCGCGAGGCGGAAAAGCTGCTGCAGCGCGATCGCGCGACCCTGCTGGGTCGGAACGTGTGGGACGAGTTTCCTCAGGCCGACAGCTTCGAGCATCACTACCGCCTGGCCATGGCGCATGGCCAGGCGGTGTCCTTCGAGGAGTACTACCCGCCTCTGGACCGGTGGTTCGAGGTCAAGGCCTATCCGTCCGACGAGGGCCTCGCGATCTACTTCCGGGACGCCACCGAGCGCAAGCGCGCCCAGGAGCGATTGCAGCAGACATTGTCGGAACTGCGGCAGCGCAACCGCGAGCTGCGGGACTTCGCGTTCGTGGCCTCGCACGACCTGCAGGAGCCCCTGCGCAAGATCCGCGTCTTTTCCGAGCGGCTCGTGAGCCGGCATGCCGACGCACTCGGGCAGGACGTGGCCGACCAGCTCCAGCGCATCGACCGGGCGGCCCAGCGCATGCAGAGCCTGATCGACGCCTTGCTGGACTACACGCGGATCACAGCGCGACGCGAGCCCTTCGCCGCGGTGTCCCTGGGGGCCGTGTGTGCGGGGGTGGTCGATGATCTCGAGGCGGCGATCGAAGCCGCGGGCGCACGGGTGGAGATCGGTCCCCTGCCCACCCTGGAAGGCGACGCCTCCCAGTTGCGCCAGCTCTTCCAGAACCTGCTGTCCAATGCACTCAAGTTCCGCCACCCGGATCGCCGCCCGCACGTGCGGGTGAGCGCCTCACCGGACGGCGCGCAGCGGTGGCGCATCCAGGTCGAGGACAACGGCATCGGCTTCGAGGACAAGTACGCCCAGAAGATCTTCTCCCCCTTCCAGCGATTGCACACGCGCGACGAGTACGAGGGCACAGGCATCGGCCTGGCCATCGTTCAGCGCATCGTCGAGCGCCATGCAGGCGAGGTCGAGGCGACCGGCCGGCCGGGGCAGGGGGCATGCTTCGTGCTCGTCCTGCCCGGGCATCAGCCCAAGCCCAAGCTGCAGTAGCTCTTTGTGGCGGTGCTTACGGACGTTGCTTGCGTGTGCAATGTTCAGATCAGCGTGACCAGTGCAAGCCAGGCCAGTGCCAGCCCATGCTTCCCGGTCCCTGCATCCGGATGTCGCCACAGGGAAAGACACAGGAAGACGTTGTAGGGCAGCGGAAGGAAATGGATGACCACACCCAGGCCCAAGGGCGCCCCGAGCGCCACGCTGATCAAGGCGACAACGCTGACAGCGAGGTTCAGCAGGGTGCCGACACAGACCATGTCCCACCACAGCAGGCGACCCGCGGGATAGGCTGCGCGCCACCTGGAGGACCAGTATCCCTGGGCGGTGTTCACGGCGATCTCCTCACGACAACCACCGGCCCATTAGGAACAGCGCAGCCTGGAGCAGCGCCAGCAGCACACCCCAGATGACCGCGATGGCGAAGCCTGCCAGGCCCACACCGGCGGCGATCCAGACCCCGTCGCGCGCCAGGATGCCCAGGGCCATGACGCACAGCGCCAACGCGGGCAGCATGTTGCCGAGGGGAATGGGGAGCACCAGGACGATCGCCATGACCACCGTCACGAGCCCGATGGCGTACTCGAAAGGCGGTAGCGCCAGTCGGCTGAAGCGGGGGCGCAACAGGCGCTCGGCGCGAGCCAGCCATGGCGCCACCCGCCGCACCAGCATCGCGAAGTCTGCACGGGCCAGCGAGCGCCGTGCGACGACGGCGGGCAACCACGGGCGCAGGCCCAGCGTGAGCTGCATTGTCAGGAAGAGCAAGGGCGTCCCCAGCACGGCCGAAACGCCCGGGGGCGCCGGCAGCGCATTCGGGAAGGCGAAGATGAAGATCAGGGCCCCAATGGCGCGATCGCCCAGCACTTGCAGCAGGTCGCCCACGGTCACTCTGTCGCGAGTCGGGTCGTGCGCCACATGCCAGAGGACCTCCGACAGGGAGTGTCCGGGGTCGATGCGGGGTGTACCAGGCTCGGTCATGCCGTCCCGCCGCGCAGTGCTTCCGGGGCAAACCACGCCAGCACCAGCAGCCCCAGCACGATGCGGTACCAGGCGAAGGGCCTGAAGCTGTGGTGGGCCACGAAGCGCACCAGGGCCTTGACGACCAGCAGGGCACTGACGAAGGCAGCGACAAAGCCGATGGCAATGGCCGCCAGATCCTCCCGGGCGAGGAGATGGTGATGCCGCCAGCCGTCATACACGGCAGCTCCCAGCATGGTCGGCATGGCGAGAAAGAACGAAAACTCGGCGGCAGCGGGCCGCGACAGACCGGCCAGCAGCCCGCCGACGATCGTTGCGCCCGATCGGGAGGTGCCCGGAATGAGGGCGAAGCACTGCGCCAGCCCCACGATCAGGGCCTGGCGCAGGCTCAGCGCATCCACGGCGGTGGTGACCGGTCGCGTGGTACGGCGTTCCACCCACAGCAGGACCAGCCCCCCCAGGATCAGCGTGGTGGCCACCACCAGCGGCTGGAACAGATGGGCCTTGATGAAGTCGATCGCCAGGGCGCCCACCACGGCAGCCGGCAGGAAGGCGAGGATGAGCGTCAACGCGAAGCGGCGCTCGCTGGGCTGGCCCTGGGCCAGGCCCAGCAGCAATCGCATCACCCGGGCCCGGTAGAGCCAGCACACCGCCAGGATGGCGCCGAGCTGGATGACGACTTCGAAGACCTTGCCGTCGGTGGACTCGAAGCCGATCCAGTCGCCCACCAGGATCAGGTGGCCGGTGCTCGAGATCGGCAGGAATTCGGTCAGTCCCTCGACGATGCCCAGCAGGAGGGCCTGGGCCAGATGAATCAGATCCATGAAGGTCTTGGGCCAGCGTTTCGACAGGGGTCAAGGGCCTTTGCGGCTCTAGCCATCGCTGCGCGCCTCCTGCAGCGCTTCCGCGGCATCGGGCACCGATGTGACCAGTACCTTGTCGATGCGCTTGTTGTCCATGTCGACGATCTCGAAGCGCCAGCCGTCCCAGTCGATGGCGTCGCCAGTGCGCGGCACGCGCCCCAGTTCGAGCATGAGCATGCCGCTGAGCGTGTGGTAGCGGCCCTTGTCTTCCTCGGGCAGTTCGCGCAGGCCCAGCCGGTCCTTGAATTCGTGCACGGGAATGAGC
>Ga0114986_1000361_pt1 | contig 12923 bp, 9 predicted proteins | sample Shrwel1BS1Day17_FD_96988 | JGI IMG/M metagenome (GOLD analysis project Ga0114986, IMG submission 96988) | Subsurface microbial communities from deep shales in Ohio, USA - Utica-3 well 1 S-1-Day17 | ecosystem: Environmental > Aquatic > Deep subsurface > Shale gas/oil reservoir > Produced... | reverse complement strand
GCTCGACTTCGATGACAGCTTCGAAGCGCTACATCGCTACTACCAGAAGCGCATCACAGTGAACCTGGACACCCTCTCGTCCATCTCGACGCTCACGGTCACGGCCTTCTCGGCCGAGAAGGCGCGCCAGATAAACGAGCTGCTGCTGGAAGCTGCCGAGCAGCTGGTGAACAAGCTCAACGAGCGCGGGCGCCAGGACCTGATCCGGTTCGCTGCCGCCGAGGTGGCCGAGGCCGAGCGCAAGGCCAAGGAGGCTGCCCTGGCAGTGGCGGTATTCCGCAACCAGCAGGCGGTGGTGGACCCGGAACGCCAGACCACCATCCATCTACAGCAGATTTCCAAGCTTCAGGACGAGCTGATCCTGACCAAGACCCAGCTCGCCCAGCTCCAGGCCTTCACGCCCGACAACCCGCAACTGCCCGCCCTGCAGGTCAAAGCTCGCACGCTGCAGGGCGAGATCGATGCCGAGATCGCCAAGGTGTCCGGCGGCCGCAGCTCACTCACCAACAAGGCTGCCGAGTTCCAGCGCCTGGCGCTGGAGCGCGAATTTGCCGACCGCCAGCTTGCCGCGGCCCTGGTGTCGCTGGAGCAGGCCCGCAACGAGGCCCAGCGCAAGCAGCTCTACCTCGAGCGCATCGTGCAGCCCAATCTGCCCGACGTGGCCACAGAGCCACGTCGCCTGCGCTCCTTCCTGGCGACCGTGGCGTTGGGGCTGGTGCTGTGGGGCATCCTCAGCATGTTGATCGCCGGCGTGCGCGAGCACCAGGACTGACAGTAGGCAGCCATGAACGGCAGCGCGTCTCCATCCCTGCTGCAGTCGTGGGCAGTGCAGCGTCGCGTGATCGGTGCGCTCCTTATGCGGGAAATCCTCACGCGCTACGGGCGGCACAACATCGGTTTTCTGTGGCTCTTTGTGGAGCCGATGTTGTTCACGCTGGGCGTGACGGCTCTGTGGACCATGGCCAAGGCCACTCACGGATCGAACCTGCCCATCGTGGCCTTCGCCGTGACCGGTTATTCCTCCGTGCTGCTGTGGCGCAACATGCCTGCCCGGTGTATTGGATCGGTCGAGCCGAACTTGTCGCTCATGTATCACCGCAACGTCAAGGTGATGGACGTTTTCGCCGCGCGGCTTCTGCTTGAGGCGGCCGGGGCCACAATGTCTTTCATCGCACTGGGCGTTTTCTTTACGTCCATCGGATGGATGGACCCGCCCGAGGACATCGTCAAAGTGATGATCGGATGGGTGATGCTCGCCTGGTTCGGGATGGCGCTAGCCATATTGCTCGGCTCCTTGAACGAGCGCACCGAACTTGTCGAGAAGTTCTGGCATCCGGCTGCCTATCTGATGTTCCCACTGTCCGGTGCGGCTTTTCTGGTGGATGCCTTGCCCAAGCAAGCGCAGGAGTTCATCCTTTGGTTTCCCATGGTGCATGGCGTTGAGTACCTGCGCGAAGGCTACTTCGGCCAATCGATCCGAGCTCACTACGATCTGGCTTACATGGCTACCTTTTGCCTCGGCTTGAGCGTCATGGGGCTTGCCGTGATGCGCCGCATCAGCCGCGAGGTGATGCCCGAATGATTCGGCTCAGCGACATTCACAAGCGTTACCATACTCGGCATGGGTCGGTGCATGTGCTCGACAGCATCAATCTGAGCGTCGCCCCGGGCGAGAAGGTAGGTGTGCTCGGCCGCAACGGCGCGGGCAAGTCCACGCTCATCCGATTGATCAGCGGCGCCGAGCGCCCCAGCGCCGGTCACATCGTGCGCGACATGAGCGTGTCGTGGCCGCTGGCCTTCGGCGGCGCCTTCCAGGGTGCGCTCACCGGGCTGGACAACCTGCGCTTCATTTGCAGGGTGTATGGCCGCGACGCTGAGGACAAGATCGACTATGTGCAGGAGTTCTCCGAACTCGGGCGCTACCTGCGGGAGCCAGTGCGCACCTACTCGGCCGGCATGCGCGCGCGCCTGGCTTTTGCGATCTCGATGGTGGTGGAGTTCGACTGCTTCCTGATCGACGAGATCGTGGCCGTGGGCGATGCGCGCTTTCACGAAAAGTGCCGCGTCGAACTCTTTGAAAAGCGCGGTGATCGCGCGATGATCCTGGTTTCGCACGATCCCGGCTACGTTCGGGCGCACTGCGACCGTGCCTCAGTGCTTGTGTCGGGCCGGATGCACAGCTTCGACAACGTCGACGAGGCTTACGCCTTCTACCAGGAGCACGCAGGGTGATGCTCAACCGTCTTGACTGTGCTGCCTTGGTACAGGGTGCCCTGCACGGCGTGCGGCTGCGGGAGGCGGCATGCTGAGCCTCATCGACAAGGCCTGGGTCACGCCCATCACGCTGCTGCCGGTGCCTTTGGGGCGTCAGGTGGTACGCGGAGACGCGCTGTCGCAGCGCGCGCCTGCCGTCAGCCGGCAACTCATCATCGATGTCTCCGTCATCGCCCGTGAAGACGCGCGCACTGGCATCCAGCGTGTGGTCCGCGCCCTGCTCGTGCAACTGCTGGAGCGCCCGCCCGAGGGGTGGGCCATTCGGCTGGTGCGCGCCACCAAGTACCGCGGCTACCGAATCGCGCCTACGCTGAGTGCACTTCCTGCGGCTTGCCCGGGGCCGAGCGCGCCCTTGCGCATCGGGCGGGGCGATGTGTTCCTGGGGCTCGACCTTTCCGCGCACCTAGTACCGCGACATTTCGGACAGCTGGCGCGCTGGAAGAAGCAGGGCGTGGCCATGCACTTCATGGTCTACGATCTGCTGCCCATCCTGTCCCCCCAGTGGTTCAATCCGCGCACCCAACGGCACTTTGCCCGCTGGCTGCGCGCAGTGGCCCTGCTTGCTGACGGGGCGGTATGCATCTCCGAGTCGGTCAGGCAGGAGCTGGCGAAACACCTTGCCGAACGCTACCACCTGCCGGCTCACAGCATCGGCCTGAATCACATCCACCTGGGTGGTGACCTGCACGCCAGCGCCCCCAGCCAGGGTGTTCCTGCCAGCTTTGATACCTGGCTGAACGATCTCGTGCGTCGGCCCACGGTGTTGATGGTGGGCACTCTCGAGCCGCGCAAAGGACATGAGCAGGCCCTGTCGGCGTTCGACCTGCTGTGGGCCCAGGGTCAGGACGTCAATCTCGTCATTGCCGGTAAACCGGGCTGGCAAGTGGAAGCGCTGCTGGCGCGCATTCATCAGCATCCCGAACTGGGCAAACGTCTGCACTGGCTCGACCAACCCTCTGATGAAGTCCTGGAATCGCTCTACCGGCATGCCAGTGGTGCACTGATGGCATCCCAGGCAGAAGGCTTCGGCCTGCCACTGGTGGAAGCCGCCAGCCACGGCAAACCCGTGCTGGCCCGCGACATCCCTGTGTTCCGTGAGGTGGGCGCGCACGGAGCTTGCTACTTCCAGGGCAATGAACCGGAGGCTCTGGCGGGCGCGCTCACACGCTGGCTTGCCCGTCTGCAGGCCCCCGATTCCATCCCAAGCGCCGCCATTCCCTGGCAGACATGGTCCGACAGTGCCCGGCAGTTGCTCGCATGTCTCCCGCTGGGCACCCCACAGAATCCATGAGCATGAATTCTTCCCTCGCAATCTCCGCGGCACTTGCGCGCCGCAAGCTGGCCCTGACCGCGATCGCCGCCGCCGTGCTTTCCGGTTGCGCCACGAGCGGCTTTGTACCCAGCAGCGGTCCGACCCGATCCGAAGTCACGCAGCCTCAGAACGGCGAGGCCGGCGAAGCGTCGATCCAGATCGTGCGCATCACCGGCGACGTCGCGCGCCAATTGTTGGCGCAGCGCCGCCAGAGTGTCTTTGCCGAAGCCTTGGCCCAGCCCGACATCCTGCCGGGCACGGTGGCCGCTGGCGACGCGCTGGAGGTCACGGTGTGGGAAGCCCCCCCAGCGCTGCTGTTTGGAGCATCCGCCCTGGAAACTCGCACTGCCGTATTGCCCGGTAGCCGCTCGTCGGCCCTACCCGACCAAGTGGTCAGCCGCGAAGGCACCATCAACGTTCCCTTCGCAGGCACTATCCAGGCGGCCGGCCGCACCCTGCCCGAGATCGAGACCGAGATTGCCCGCCGGCTGGCTGGCAAGGCCAACCAACCCCAGGTGCTGGTGCGCCTCACGGGGAATGCCAGCGCGAACGTGACCGTGGTGGGTGAAGTGGGTCAGAGCGTGCGCATGCCTCTTTCCCCCAGGGGCGAACGCCTGCTGGATGCACTGGCAGCCAGCGGGGGAGTGCGCCAACCCGTCAACAAGATCACCATCCAGGTGACCCGCGGCCAAGCCGTGCACACCATGCCACTGGACATGGTGATTCGCGACCCGCGCCAGAACATCCAACTTCAACCCGGTGACGTGGTGACCGCACTGTTCCAGCCGCTGAGCTTCACGGCGCTGGGAGCCACCGGCCGCAACGAAGAGATCCCCTTCGAAGCCACCGGCATCACGCTCGCACAAGCTTTGGCGCGCTCCGGCGGGCTGAACGATCAGCGCGCCGACGCCCAGGGCGTCTTCATCTTCCGCCTGGAGGCGAGCAACGCGCTGGCCTGGCCTACGCCTCCTGCCAACATCACCCCGGACGGCCGTGTCCCCGTCATTTACAACCTCGACCTGAAGGAGCCCACAAGCTTTTTCGTAGCCCAGAGCTTCCCGGTGAACCACCAGGATGTACTTTACGTCTCCAACGCGCCCGCGGCCGAACTACAGAAGTTTTTGAACATCATCACTTCGGTCGTTTATCCTGCTATCGGCATCATAAATCTCACACGATAGTCGTTTTCGGCCCCAAACCCCAATTGCTATGACGACGATTCATATAGACGCATTGGTAACGAAGAAGGACGAGGATTTCGTCGATTCTTGCTATCGGCAGTTACTGAAGCGAGAAGCCGATCCGCAAGGAAAAGCACACTATCTTTCCCGCTTGCGCCAAGGCAGGACCAAGGTCTCTGTGTTGCACGACATCGCTCGCAGCAAGGAAGCTCGCATAGCCGGTACCCATGTCGTGGGTCTTCCGGCCGCTTATGCAATCGAGCGCATCACGGCCACTCCCGTTGTAGGCGCCATCTTCGCCTTTGCTCGAACGATTCTTGGCAGTCGCCGTCTCTGGCGGGAGTTGGAAACCGCGCGTAACGCAGCCTATGCGGCGAACGCGAAGGTCACCGAGCTGACAAGTGGTCCCCTCGCCCTTTCCCGACTCGACGAAATCCACAACACGTTGAACTCGCTTCATGAGTTCATGCGCGTCACTCAGCGTCAACTTGATGCTCTCTCGAGTGCAACCTCATCGTCACCCTCGGCCGGCCCCGACACCCATGGGCCTGACCGAGACGAGTTGCGTCAGAGTTATATTCGATTCAGTCGGGACGCTCAGCGCAGCCTGCTTCAACTCGAGCAGCAGATGAGCAAGGCGACAGACGAATGGGAGCACGAACGCAACCGCACGCGCGAAGAACTCGACGCTGTACATGCGTCCCTCAAACGGGCCACCGACCGCCATGCCAGCGACATTGCAGGCATCGCATCAAGCGTTCACTCCGAGCACCAAGCCCTAGAAGCCATCACTGCGCATTTTTCTACGACGCAGTCTCGCATCGATGATGTGACGAATCAAATCGATAGGTTGTGGAAGCGGCTTGAGTTCGTTCGATCCGAAACCCTATATGAACTCAAGTACGGTGCCACTCCGAGGTACGCGCAAAAGGTCAAGATCAACCCGAAGATACTCAATGAAAATGCCGTCCAGCAGGCACGTGGGCGCGGTGGCCTGCGATTGAACATTGGTTGTGGCCATCTGCCGCATGAGGGCTATATCAACGTCGATGCTCGAGAACTCCCCGGGATTGACATCATCGCGGACGCAACGCTTCTGCCGTTGGCCGACAACGAAGCCATCGAGATTCGTGCGGAACACCTGCTTGAGCATTTTCCGGAACAAGAGCTACGCAGGGCCGTTCTGCCCGAATGGCGTCGCGTCTTGAAAGCAGGCGGTCAACTGAACGTGGTGGTTCCAGACGTTGAGGTGATGCTGGACGAATACCACAAGGGGACCTATCCCCATGAGTATCTGAGAGAAGTCTTGTATGGCGGCCAAGAGTATGGGGGCGACTTCCATCACAACATGTTTATGCCCACTTACCTTGAAATGCTGCTTCGCGAAGGCGGTTTCGCCAATATTGAATGGAAAATCCGCGGGAGGAAGAACGGAAAATGCTTCGAAATGGAACTGGCAGCCTGCTAAACGACTGGGCAGCACCCCGAACGATTTCTGTAGTAATAAACACGTGCAATCGTGCCAACAGCCTCAGAAAGACAATCGAAGCGCTGCTTCACGAAGCAGATGAGCGCGTAGAGATCATCGTAGTGAACGGACCCTCTACTGATCACACGGATGAGGTAATTAGTGATTTTCGCGACAAGATCAAGGCACTAAAGTGCGATGCGTTCAATCTTTCCGTATCCCGTAATATCGGTATTGCTGCCGCCTCGGGCGAGGTCATTGCATTCATTGACGACGATGCATTCCCAGAGCCTTACTGGATAGATCGTCTATTGGCAGCCTACGATAGCGAAGATGTGGGCGCCGTCGGAGGTCATGTTTTTGATCATACCGGCATAGACTTTCAGTGCACATACATCATTTGTGATCGCTTCGGGAGTGCATGGCCCAAGGAAACCAATGATCCCAGCAATCTATACAGTTTCCCCCGGGCCTTTCGCTTCAGCGCGCTTATCGGCACCAACTGCTCCTTCCGAAGGGACGTGCTATTGCGAGTCGGAGGCTTTGACGAAGAGTATGAGTACTTTCTGGACGAAACGGATGTTTGCGTGCGTGTCGTTGACGCAGGCTACAGAATTATTCAACGGGCAGACGCCTACGTTCACCACAAGTTCCTGCCGAGCCATATGCGCAATGCCACAAAGGCGACAGTGCATCACTATCCGATACTGAAGAATACCCTCTATTTTGCGCTCAAATACGCTTCACCATACGTAGGTGTGGAGGCGGCACTCACTCACGGGGAAAACGTTTACGCGGCGCATCTCCGTGATGCCAAATGGTTCGTTGAGCATGGGGAATTGCCGCCAGCGAAACTGCGCGATCTGCCTGGCGTCTATGCACGCGCCCAAGCGGATGCTCTGGCAAGGTATCAACAAGGCACATCCAAGCACTTGTCGAAAGACACCCTCGCTACCTTCTCAAGCGATTTTCTGCCCGTTACACCGTTATTGCCCGTGAGCGATCGGCTTGGTATTGTCCTACTCTGCAGACAATACGACGCTGTCGACTCAGGGATTGCTCGATTCGTACGGGATCAGGCCGAAGCATTGAGTCAGCTTGGCCACAATGTCCATGTGCTGACTTTGACGCAAGGCGAAAGTACCGTTGATTGGGAGGCCGGTGTATGGGTGCATCGCCTCAAGGCCGGCTGGTACACGGATCAGGACGAGAGCCTACCTTGCCGAATCAATGAAAGCCAGTGGTGCTATTCCAGAACGATGCTCGATGAAGTTCGGCGGATTTCCCGCCGTCACCCGATAGACATCGTTGAAGCCCCGATCTGGGATAACGAGAGTATCGCATTCGCCCACACCAGCGAGTTTCCACTGGTTGTAAGCCTTCAAACGTCGATGGCCATCGCGCTGGAGTCGCATCCGGAATGGCGTGAAAATAACGAGCTCATGCGCACGTACGTGCTGCCGTCCATAACCACTGAGAACTATATTCTGGAGAGATGTGACGGCGTCCGAGGAATCAGCTCGGCAATCGTGGAAGAGATTGAACAAAGAAATGGTATTGCCATCGACCGTGCCAAGGTACACATCTGCCCCCTTGGATTCAAGGATCGATATAAAGCAGCCTTTTCGGCGCAGCGCAGGACAAGCAGCTCCGTATATTTCTTAGGGCGCTTGGAGCTAAGGAAAGGGATTGACACCCTTCTGGAGGCGATTCCGAGAGTCTTGCAAGTTGTTCCGGATGCCCAGTTCTACATCGCCGGGGATAACTCTATTGCGATGCCTGGCAGTAGCCACACATTTCAGAGTCATTTTGAGAAAGAACACCCAGAACTCCTGACCTCCGTACACTTTCTGGGCCGCATTGACGATAAGAGGGCGGATCAATTGTTCGCAGAATCGTCAGTCTTTGTGGCCCCCTCTCGCTTTGAGTCATTTGGCATCATCTATGTGGAGGCGATGATGTTCGGCACGCCCATCGTGGCTACGCGCGTCGGCGGGATTCCGGAGGTGGTTGGCAACGGGGAGGCCGCAGTGTTGATCGCCAGCGAGGATTCGACGGAGCTCTCTGACGCCTTGGTGCGTTTGCTGACTCGCTGCGAGGAGGCCCGCAAGCTAGGTGAGAACGGGCGACGCCTCTACGATCTCCGCTACACTCCCGCAGCAGCATCCGACAAGCTGCTTCGCTCGTACGCGGATGTGCTGGGCAAGAAAAGAAAGCAAGGATCCATCGGAAGAATGAATAGTAGCGCAGCCGCGTAATGTAATCGTTTGGTGGGGCCTATTGGATGGAGAGCCATGACTGACCGAGACACTTTCGCCACGAGGCAAGCCCAGATGACGAGCGGTTGGTTTGCTGCGCTAAAGGACAGGGTCCCTGACGTGGCTGCTTATATAGAGGAGCGAAAGCGTTGCTATTTGGGCCGCTGGGCTGAGGCGGCTCGCTTTCTATCTGATGGGGCGACGGTGCTCGACATTGGGGGGGGCAATCTTTTCCCCGAGCTCCTTAGGTATATATCCCAGCGCCGGTTTGACTATCACTACGTTGATGTCGACCCAACAGCCGTCCAGGCCTCCTCCGAGCTCGGTGCTCGTTACGGATTCGGCCCCATCCGTTTCAAGAAGGGCTTCAACGATGTGCTCGAGTACCCGACGGGCACTTTCGACGCGGTGTTCTCTTCGCACTGCCTGGAGCATAGTTTTGACCTTGAGAAGAGTTTTCGAGAGGTTGCCCGTGTCCTGAAGCCGGGCGGGTGGTTGTTGATGGCCGTGCCGCTGGGATGGGAACCCAATCCCGAACATCCGTATTTTTTCTCCGACTCCGAATGGTTGGGCTTGATCCGCTCCGCCGGCTTCGAGATCAGAGTCTCCCAAATTGGCTGCGAATATCCGGAAAGCGGCTTCGACCTTTTCGTAGCGGCCAAGAAGTCAACCGGCCCCATGCCCTCGTTCAGCGTTGAACCGAAAGACTACAAAAAGGATTCTTTCTCCCTTTTCCATCACTCATCGGACCATTTTTCATGCGCCGGAGAATTTGCTCCAGCTCAGGACCTGGATGCAGTTCATTTAAGGGGCGCAGATTGGTGCGTGTCCTTTGATGTGCCGGACTGGGCAGTTGATATAAGATTTATTACGCTGCGGCATGAATGGTCGGGGATTGTCAATGTCTCTTTCCCCGCATTCTCTCAGGACGTAGATCTTTACTCTTGGTACAGCTTTGCCGGCACTATCCACAACACGAATTTCTCACTTACCCGGGCTTCCGACCGGGTGGTGAAACTCAAATCCAACGGAAGAAACCCGCTCAGCTTGGGAACAGAGATGGTGCTTTTCGGTGCGCTCTGCAAATAGCGTTTGCCCTCCGCTCTTCACTCATTGACGACTCATGACCACCGCAATCATCACCGGCATCACCGGCCAAGACGGCGCCTATCTCGCCGAACTCCTGCTCTCCAAGGGCTATACCGTCTACGGCACCTATCGGCGCACGAGTTCAGTCAACTTCTGGCGCATTGAGGAACTGGGCATTGCCAAGCACCCCTCGCTGCACTTGGTGGAGTACGACCTGACGGACCTGAGCGCCAGCATCCGCCTGCTGCAGACCACCGGGGCCACCGAGGTGTACAACCTCGCAGCCCAGAGCTTCGTGGGCGTGTCGTTCGAGCAGCCGGTCACCACGGCCGAGATCACGGGCATTGGCCCGCTGAACCTGCTGGAGGCCATCCGCATCGTCAACCCGGCTATCCGCTTCTACCAGGCCAGCACGTCGGAGATGTTCGGCAAGGTGCAGGCCATTCCGCAGGTGGAAGACACCCCCTTCTATCCGCGCAGCCCCTATGGCGTGGCCAAGCTCTACGCCCACTGGATCACGGTGAATTACCGCGAGAGCTACGGCATCCACGGCTCCAGCGGCATCCTGTTCAACCACGAGTCGCCGCTGCGCGGGCGTGAGTTCGTCACGCGGAAGATCACCGACAGCATGGCCAAGATCAAGCTGGGCCAGCTCGATATGCTGGAGCTGGGCAACCTTGATGCCAAGCGGGACTGGGGCTATGCGAAGGAGTACGTGGAAGGCATGTGGCGCATGCTGCAGGCCGACAAGCCCGACACCTACGTGCTGGCCACCAACCGCACCGAGACGGTTCGCGACTTCGTGTCGATGGCGGCCAAGGCGGCCGGTTTTGACCTGGCCTTCGAAGGCCAGGCCGAGGGCGAGGTGGGCATCGATCGGGCCACGGGCAAGACGCTGGTGCGTGTGAATCCGAAGTTCTATCGCCCCGCCGAAGTAGAGCTGCTCATCGGCAACCCCGCCAAGGCGAAGAAGGAGCTGGGCTGGGAACCCAAAACCACGCTGGAACAGCTTTGCCAGATGATGGTGGAGGCCGATATCCGTCGCAATCGGGCCGGCTTCTCTTTCTGAGATGACCCGCGCACTCATCACCGGCATCGAAGGCTTCACTGGGCACTATTTGGCCCAGACGCTGCGCGAGGCGGGCTACGAGGTGTTCGGCACCTGCCATGGCGCGGCGCCCGCCGGGCCGCACGTCCACCCTTGCGACCTGCGCGATGCGGCTCAGGTGGCCCGCGTGGTGGAATCCGTCCGGCCCGAAGTGGTGGTGCACCTGGCCGCGATCTCCTTCGTGGCCCACGGCAACGTCGAAGACATCTATCTGGCCAACGTGGTGGGTGCGCGGCACCTGCTGGATGCGCTGGCGCGGCAGGGCGGCGTGCACAAGGTGGTCCTGGCCAGCAGCGCCAACATCTATGGCAATTCCGACGCGAAGGTGCTGGACGAAACGGTGCCGCCCGCGCCGGCCAACGACTACGCCGTGAGCAAGCTCGCCATGGAGTACATGGCCCGGTTGTGGGCCGAGCAGCTGCCCCTCACGATCGTGCGGCCTTTCAACTACACCGGCGTGGGCCAGAGCGAACGCTTCCTGCTGCCCAAGATCGTGAGCCACTTCCGCCGCCGCGACGCCGTGATCGAGCTGGGCAACCTCGATGTGGTGCGCGACTTTTCCGATGTGCGGATGGTGGTGGAGTGCTACCGGCGCCTGCTGGCACCGGACGCCCTCACCGGCACCTTCAACGTGTGTTCAGGTGTGGGGCATTCACTGCAGGACATGTTGGCGTTGATGCGCCAGCTCACCGGGCATGACATCAAGGTGCGCGTGAACCCGGCGTTCGTGCGGGCCAACGAGGTGCACACGCTGATCGGCTCACGCGCGCGGCTGGACGCCGCCATCGGTGTCGTGCCGTCGATCCCGCTGGCCGATACCTTGCGTTGGATGCTCGAGGCCTGAGCGCCAGCGTATCCCTCTGTCTTCCATGCGCATCGTCATCGATCTGCAAGGCGCCCAGTGCGGCAGCCGGCACCGCGGTATCGGTCGCTATAGCTTGGCACTGACCCAGGCGCTGGTGCGCCTGAAAGGCAAGCACGAGGTGTTCGTGCTGCTCAACGGCCTCTTCCCCGACACCATCGGCCCGCTGCGCGAGGCGCTAGCCCCCATGCTGGAGGCCGACCACGTGCGGGTCTGGCAAGCGGCTGGCCCGGTGGGCTCCACCGACCCTCGCAATGACGTGCGGCGCAAGCTGGCAGAGCTGACCCGCGAGGCCGCCGTCGCCGAGTTGCAGCCCGACGCGGTGCTGGTGACCAGTTTTCTGGAGGGCTTTGCCGATGACGCCACCTTGAGTGTGGGGCGCCTGCCAACCGGGGCCCTGCAGGCGGCCGTCTTCTATGACGCCATCCCGCTGATCGAACACGCCAAGTACCTGCAGCCCAACCCCGCCCTGGAGCGGGCCTACCGGGCGAAAGCCCAGGCCCTGGGTCGGTTCGACCTGCTGCTGTCGATTTCCGAGTCCTCGCGCCGGGAAGCCATTGACCATCTGGGTATGTCCCCGGAGCGCGTCGTTAACATCGCGGCCGCGGCCGATGCCTGCTTCACGCCGGAGCCGGTGCCTGATGCCGCAGCGGCGGCTTTGCGACAGCGCGTGGGCATCCATCGGCCCTTCGTGCTGTGCTCCGGCGCCTCGGACGCACGCAAGAACCACTTCCGCCTGCTCAGCGCCTTTGCCCGCCTGGACCCTGCCGTGAGGGCGACGCATCAGTTGGTGATGGTGGGTGAGGTGCCCAATTCCCATCGCCGCCTGGTGGACCGCCATATGCGCGACTGCGGCCTGCGCGATGGCGAGGTGGTGTGGACAGGCCGCCTCAGCGATGAAGACCTGCGTCGGCTCTATGTGCTGTGCACGCTGTTCGTCTTCCCCTCGTGGCATGAAGGCTTCGGGTTACCAGCGCTGGAGGCGATGCGCTGCGGCGCCCCTGTGATCGGCGCCAACACCACCAGCGTGCCCGAGGTGATCGGCGCGGAATGGGCGTTGTTCGACCCTTTCGACGAAGCTGCCATCTGCGCACGCATTCAGGAAATGCTGACCCAGCCGGAGTTACGCACACGCCTGGCGACGCATGGCCTGCAGCAGGCCGGGCGCTTTTCATGGGAAGCCACTGCACAACGGGCTCTCGCCGCCATGGAAGAGGCATACTGCTCGATGAGCCGCCCCACACCGTCGATGCAGGCGTTGTCCTCGGCGCTCACAGCCCAGCTCACGGGGCTGAATGTGTCGCTGGCTCGGCAGGACGAACAACTGCGTACGGGCCGCTACGCGCTCAGCGTGGGTGCTGCGCGGCGTGT
>Ga0114986_1000360_pt1 | contig 12925 bp, 7 predicted proteins | sample Shrwel1BS1Day17_FD_96988 | JGI IMG/M metagenome (GOLD analysis project Ga0114986, IMG submission 96988) | Subsurface microbial communities from deep shales in Ohio, USA - Utica-3 well 1 S-1-Day17 | ecosystem: Environmental > Aquatic > Deep subsurface > Shale gas/oil reservoir > Produced... | reverse complement strand
GGTGTTCGCTCAGCGTGCGGAAACAGAAGCCACGTGCCTTCAAGCCCATGAGCAGCGGCTCCAGCACGTTGGGCGCCCAGGGGTCCTTGCGTGACCAGATGCCCAGGTGTGCCATCAGGATGTCGCCGCTGCGGATGTCCCGCAGCGCCTGCTTGAGCAGGGCGGCATTGCCGTAGCGCTCGCTCGGCAGCTCGTCACCGAGAAAGCCCGCGGGCGACCAGCCCACATGGGCATAGCCACAGTCACGCGCCGCAGCCAGCAGCGCCGGTGAGGTCTTGCCGCCCGGCGCGCGGAACAATGGCAGCGCCGGACGGCCGGTGAGCTGCTGCAGGCGGTCAGCGGCGGCCTGGATCTGGGCACAGTACTGCGCAGCATCCCAGAGAATCTCACGCCCCTCCTGCTCGCCCGCCGAGGGCCGGACGCGAAAGCGCATCGCCCCGCCCTCAGTGGGCACGTCGGCGCGCCAGTAGACATGCTCCAGCGTGTGCGAAGCAAACTCATGCCCCTCGGCTGCCCGGGCACGCCACCAGGACGCCCAGTGCTCGCCAAGGCTGCCGTCACCGACCCGGCTGCGCTCCTGGGCGGCGAAGAAGGTGGCCCGCACCTGCTGGCGCTGCAGCACCTCGGCGATCAGCTCGGCCACGCCCATGTGGCCGGTGTCGAAAGTCAGGTACAGCGGCTTCTTGCAGTCATTCTGGCCCTCCGCCCTTGCCACATGAGCGCCAAAAGCTATCAAAACGATAGCAATCAGGAACTGAAGGAAGGTCTTACTGGCGCGGTGCATGGTCCAGCGTCCAGACGCCGTGCGGCGATTTGCCCACCCGCACCTGGCGCACCACCTCGCGCGTGGCGGTATCGATCACGCTGAGCTTGCCGGCCCAGCGGGAGGCCAGGAAGATGTACTTGCCATCGGCCGACAGGTCCATGCAGTCGGGGCCACTGGGTCCGGGGTACTGGTCCACCACGCGCATGGTCTGGTAGTCGATCTTGCTGATGGTGTCGGCCACGCGGTTGCTCACCAGCACATGGCGCTTGTCGCCGACGGCGCGGAACGCATGTGCGCCCTTGCCGGTGGGAATGTAGTGCGCCAGCCGGGCCGTCGGCCCCGAGACGTCATAGACCTCCACGCCTTCACCGCCGGTCAGGCCGATCAGCAGGTAGCGGTCGTCCGGGGTGCCGAAGACGTCGGCCGGCAGCGGGCCGGTCTTGCGCCGCCACTTGAGGGTCTGTGTCGGCAGGTCGATGGCCACCAGTTCGTCGCTGTCCTGCATGGTCACGTAGGCAGTCGTGCTCTGGCTGTCGATCCAGACATGGCTGGGCGTCTTGCTGCTCGCGATGCGCTTGGCCAGACTCAGGTTGCTGCCGTCCCAGTGGTAGATGTCGACGTGGTTGAGGCGGTTGCCGGCGGTGACGAACCATTTCATGTCGGGCGAGAAGCGCAGCTGGTAGGGGTCGAGGATGCCGCGCACGGTGCGCTGCACCTCGGCAGTGCGCGGGTCGACGAAGGTCAGCGAGTCGCCCATGGCGTTGGCAATGATGAGCGACTTCTCGTCCGGCGTCAGGTACAGGTGGTGCGGCTCCTTGCCGGTGTTCAGTCGCTTGACCTCTTTCCAGCTGGCCGGGTCGATGACGCTGACACTGGCGTCCAGCGAGTTGAGCACGAAGATCGGCCGCGACTGGGCCCACACCACGGACGCAGGGCCACCGGCCATCAGGCAGAGCAGCAAGGCACAGACAAAACGGATCGAAAGACGCACAGCGGACCGGGGAGCAGGACAGCCCGCCAGTGTAGCTGCCGGCACGAACCGCCAGCTTACGGGGCAACCCGGGTGCGGCCGATGGTTGACCCGCATCAGAGCCCAGGCGCCCGTGGGCGCGGTGGCATCACCCGGCCGCGCTGCCGGTGATGCGGGCCAGGTCGGCCACCTCCAGCCAGCGCCACTGGCCCGGCGCCAGATCGGCCGGTAGCGTCAGGCCGCCGATCTGCGAGCGATGCAGGCCCTCGACCCGGTTGCCCACCGCCGCCAGCATGCGCTTGACCTGGTGGTACTTGCCCTCGGTCAGGGTCAGGCGCAGGTGGTGGCTGTCCACCGCCTCACAGGCGGCGGCGCGCACCGGCTTGGGGTCATCGTCCAGCACCACGCCGTCCAGCAGGCGCTGCAGCTGGCGCTCGTCCAGCGGGTGCTTGACCGTCACCTCGTACACCTTGGGCACATGGTGGCGGGGCGAATTCATGCGGTGGATGAAGGGGCCGTCGTCGGTGAGCAGCAGCAAGCCGGTGGTGTCCTGGTCGAGCCGGCCCACCGCCTGCACACCCTGCACGCTGCCCTTGGCCGGACGCTGGCGCAGCGGCGCCGGCAACAGGGTGTAGACACTGGGCCAGGTGGAGGGCTTTTGCGAACACTCGGTACCGGCCGGCTTGTGCAGCATCAGGTAGGCCTTTTCGCGGTAGCTCCAGTCCTCGCCACGCACCCGGAAGCGCAAGCCATCTGCTTCGAATTCCATAGCAGACTGCGCACATTCCACGGGCTCAGAAGCGTGATTTGACGCATAAACCTGAACATGGCCCTGCTGGATCAGGCCGGCACAGACGCGCCGCGTGCCGAAGCCCTGGGAATAGAGGATGTCTTGCAACTGCATGGCGCCGAGTATCGCAAACAGCGCCGCAGGCGCCGGGGCGCCTTGGCCCCGGGCCGGACTCAGTGGCTGACCTGGGTGTCGGGGAAGTCGCTGGCGATCGCGGTCATGGCCTCAACGTTGTCCAGCACCCAGTCGATGATGGCCGGGTCGAAATGCAGGCCGCGCTGCTGACGCAGGTAGTCCAGGATCCGTTCCAGCGGCCAGGGCTCCTTGTAGCTGCGCCGGCTGCCCAGGGCGTCGAAGACGTCGGCCACGGCGCCGATACGACCGTAGATGTGGATCTGCTCGCCCTTCAGACCCAGCGGGTAGCCGCTGCCATCCCATTTCTCGTGGTGCTGGCCGGCCAGCAGGGCCGCGGCGCGCAGGATCTCGCGGTCCGAACGCGCCAGCATCTCGTGGCCGATTTCGGCGTGCTGGCGCATCACCGCCCACTCCTGCGGCTCCAGCTTGCCGGGCTTGTGCAGCACGGCGTCCGGAATACCGATCTTGCCGAAGTCGTGCAGCGGTGCAGCAAGCTTCAGGACGTCCGCCTCGCGCTCGGGCAGGCCGATGCCGCGCGCGATCAGGCTGCAGTATTCGGCGACGCGGCGCACGTGCTGTCCGGTCTCGCGTGAACGGGTCTCGATGGCCTCACCCAGCATGTAGACGATGTCGCGCTGAGTGCCTTCGATCTCATCGTGCAGCAGCGTGTTCTCGTAGGCGATCGACACGTTCTGCAGGAACAGCTGGATCAGGTTGGAGTCGTCGGTCGACAGCGGCCGCAGGCTGCGGAAGTAGATGACATTCTCCTTGCCACCATGGGCCTGGAAGTAGCCCCAGTACTCGCCCTCGCGCACCAGCGGCCGCCGCGTGCTGAGCACGGTGGCCACATCGGCCATCATCGGTTCCGGCAGGTTGCGCGTGGCATCGTCGCCCACCAGCTCGGTGAACCGCCCCGTGGCCGCCACCACGGCCAGTTGCCCGCCCTCGCGCCGCAGGGCCAGGCTGTCGCACTTGATCAGCAGCGCATCGCGCTCCAGGTACAGCAAGGCCACCAGCTGCTCCAGCACGCCTTGCACGAAGTGCCCCAGGTCGCGCGCACGGAAGATCTCGGCCGTGGCGTGGATCACGCGCCGCAGGCCGACACGGTTGGCGTCCAGCGCCTGCAGGTCGCGCCAGGACCGCAGACTGGTCAGGATGGTGCTGTAGAGCTTCTGCGCCGACAGCTCGGACTTTTCCTTGTAGTCGTTGATGTCGTACTCGCGGATCACGGCGCGCTCCGGCGCCTGACCCGGCTGGCCGGTGCGCAGGATCAGGCGGATCAGGCGGTTCTTGTGCTCCTCCCGGATGGTGCGGACAAGGTCCAGACCGGCATGCTCGTGCTCCATCACCACGTCCACCAGGGCCACGGCAGTGTCGGGGTGGGCACGCAGCAGCCGCTCGCCCTCGGCGGCCGAATAGGCGCCCAGGAACTCCAGGCCGCGGCCGTCGAACTCGAAGCCCGCCAGCGCCAGCCGCGTCACCTCGTGCACGCCTTGGTCGTCGTCAATGATCATGACCTTCCAGCCCGCCTGGGCGACGGGCGGCGCGCCGGCCTCCTCATCAGCCTCCTGGGCAAAGATCATGTCGCCATCTGCGTTGTGTGCGTCTTTCATGCGTCCTCGCTCTGCGACTGCACCGGAAACCGGATGCGGAAAGTGGCCCCCTGACCTGCATTCTTGACCAGATGTATCCCCCCTGCCAGCGTCCCGGACACCAGGTTGAAGACGATGTGCAGGCCCAACCCGCTGCCACCGGTACCACGACGGGTGGTGAAGAAGGGGTCGAAGATGCGGTCCTGGATGTCGGCGGGAATGCCCTTGCCGTCGTCCGCGACATCGAGCTCGATGTCCTGGCCCACCTGCTCGGCCCGGATCCGGATCGTGCCGGGTTGATCCGGCGCATAGGCATGGATGAGCGCATTGAGCACCAGGTTGCTCAGGATCTGGTAGATCGCCCCCGGGTGCGTGCGCAGCACCAGCTGGCCATTGCTTTCGTTGAGCACCTGGACCCGGCTGCTCTTGAGACGTGGCTTGAGGCTGACGATGATTTCGTCGATGTACTCGTGCAGGTTGATGACGCGCCAGTCGTCGCTGGACTGGTCCACCGCCACCTGCTTGAAGCTGCGGATCAGCTCGGCAGCACGCAGCAGGTTGTTCACCAGGATGTCGCAGCCATTGAGGCCATGGCTGATGAAGCGCTCCAGCATCGAGCGCTTGAGCGTGTTGTCCTCGAAGGCCCGACGCAGGCTCCTGAACTCCTCCTGCAATGTGGTGGCCGAGGTGACGCCGATGCCCAGCGGGGTGTTGATCTCATGCGAAATGCCGGCCACCAGTCCCCCCAGCGAAGCCATCTTCTCCGACTGCACCAGCTGCGCCTGCGTCTCGCGCAACGAGGCCAGGGACTGGCTCAGCTCCTGCGTGCGCGCCAGCACGCGCTGCTCCAGCGTCTCGTTGAGTTCGCGCAGGGCCAGTTCCGCCTGCTTCTGCTCGGTGACGTCCTGCAGGGTGCCACCGACCCGCACCGGCTCGCCCTGCTCATTGCAGTGCACCGCGCCGCGCAGGTGGGCGTACTTCATACGCCCGTCCGGGAACATCAGCCGCATCACCACTTCGAAATTGGAACAATTGGCCAACGCCACGTTGCGCCGCTCGCGCAGCAGCTCGCGGTCCTCCGGATGGATCATCGCGGCCACGTTGGCGCGCGGCACCCGGCCGTCGGCGCTCTCAAGCTCGTGGATGCGCAGCGCTTCCTCCGACATCAGGTAATCATCGCTGGCGAAGTCGAACTCCCAATGGCCGATCTTGGCCAGCCTCTGCGCTTCCTTCAGCCGCGCCTCGCTCGCGCGCAAGGCCAGTTCGGCCAAAGCCTGCTCCGTCAGGTCCTGCACCGTGCCCAACACGCGCACCGGCTGCCCCCGATCGTCGCAATGCACCGCACCGCGTACCTGCACGTACTTCGTGCGACCCTCGGCGAACACCAGGCGCACCCGCGCGGAGTAGGTGCCACCCGGGTACATGGCCGCCAGCCGGGCCCGGCGCAGTTCGGCGGCCTCTTCCGACGGCAAGGTGGCCGCCATGGCTTCGCGCGACACCCGGCCGTCAGGCGACTCAAGTTCATGGATGCGCAAAGCCTCTTCCGACAGGCGGTACTCGTTGGTCACCAGATCAAGCTCCCAGCTGCCGATGCGGGCGAGGTGCTGGGCCTCCTGCAGCAAGGCCTCGCTCTGGCGCAAGGCCTCCTCAGCCAGCTTGTTCTGGGTGATGTCGCGCTCGATCGAGATGTACTTGGCCAGCTGCCCGGCCTCGTCGTACACCGACTGCACATCGATGACGGCCCAGTACTTGCGTCCGCTCTTGTGGTAGTGGACGAGCTCGGCGCCGAAGCGCTCACCACGGGAGATGCGCTCCTGGATGAAGGCATAGGTGCTGACGTCCGTCTCCGGACCATTGAGCAGCTCGCTCGGCCGCCGGCCGCGCACCTCGTCCAGCGTGTAGCCACTCATGCGCGTGAAGCCGTCGTTGACCCAGGTGATACGGGTATCGGCGTCCATGATGATCACACCGTTGTCGGTACTGGATGCCACCAGCGCCAGTTCGCGTGCCTGAGCCTCGCGCTCACGCAAGGTCTGCTCTGCCAGCTTCTGCTCGGTGACATCCTGCAGCGCACCCACGATCCGAACCGGGTTGCCGTGCGTATCAGCCTGCACGGCCGCCCGCAACTGGACGAACCTGATGCGCCCGTCTCGCATGCGCAGCCGCATCTGCATCCCGTAGCTGCCCAGACGGGCCAGCGCCTCGGCCCGCAGGCGTCGGTTCTCGGCCAGGTCGTCGGGATGGATCAGCGCCACCACCGCCTCGCGAGGCACGCGGGGCTGGCCAGGGTCGAACTCGTGGATGCGTAGCGCCTCGTCTGACAACAGGTACTCGTTGCTGGCCAGGTCCAGCTCCCAGTGCCCCACATGAGCCAGCTGCTGGGCCTCGCGCAGACGCGCAGCGCTCTGGCGCAGGGCATCCTCGGCCAGCTTGCTCTGCGTGATGTCGCGCTCGATCGCGATGAACTTGACCAGCCGACCGCTGTCATCGTGCACCGGCTTGACGTCCAGCGCCAGCCAGTAGGGACGGCCACTCTTATGGTAGTTGAGGATCTCCGCCTCGAACCCTTCGCCGCGGTCCAGGTGCTCGCGCATCCGCCGGCGCACCTCCGGATCACTGTCCACCCCTTGCAGCAAGCGCCCCGGCTGCTTGCCGAGCACCTCGGCCAGCGTGTAGCCGGTTGTTTTCTCGAAGCCCTGGTTGACCCACAGGATCAGCCCCTGCGCGTCGGTGATGATGACCGCGTTGTCGGTGCGTGCCGCCACCAGGGCCAGTTCCCGGGCCTGGGCTTCGCGGGCGCGCAGCGTGTCCTCGGCGGCCTTGCGGGCGCTGATGTCAATGCAGACCAGCAGATGCCGCACCGACTCGGCATGCCGGAACCCCGTCAACACCGCCTCGCAGGTGCGCCGCTCGCCGCCACGCGTGCGCAACACGAGCTCAAATCGCCCGGCGCCGCCTGCCGCGGTCGCGGGCGTACCCTCGACTGTCGGCAGCGGCGGCACCTCCGCGTCGGCCAGCACACGCCAGTCGGCAAGGCCCTTGAGTTCGGCGTCCGTGTAGCCCGACAGGGCCGCCATGGCGGGATTCGCATACACAATGCGCCCCCGTTCAATCAGCAGCACGCCTTCACCGGCATCCGACTGGGCCCGCAGTAAGGCCCTGTAGAAGCCGTTCTCACCAGCCACCTCATCGTAGAAGGTCAATGCCAGCGACACCGTCAGCACCAGCACGGCCACCAGGCCGACAAACAGCCCGATGGCGTCGCCGCTCAGGCCGCTGCCCGCCACTGTGCAAACGGCGCCCGGCGCAAATTCGGCCGCTGCCATGCCCATGTAGTGCATGCCCGCAATCGCCAGCCCCATGGCCGCTGCGCCCCCCAGGCGTCGCCAGAACGACAGGCCGGCCTCGTCGCGCTCCCGGAAGACCAGCAACAACGCCCCCCAGCTGGCCCCGACGGCAATCAGCGCCGAGAGCATGAAGCGGTACGGGTCGTAGACGATCGGGGGCGACATCTTCATCGCCTCCATACCGCTGTAATGCATGGTGACGATGCCCGCCCCCATCAGCAGCGAGGCCAGGAAGCGGGTGGATACCCCCGCCTGCGGCCGGCTCAGCACATACAGGGCAACCGCGGAGGCCAGCACAGCTGGCAACAGGGAAAAAGTCGTGATCAGCGGGTCAAAGGCCACCGGCACCGGCAGATGCAGCGCCAGCATGCCGACAAAGTGCATGGCCCAGATACCTATGCCCAGGGAAATCGCGCCGCCGGCTATCCAGTAAATACGATCGGTCGACTGGGCCCACGCGAGACGAAGGGCCAGGCGCAGCGTGGTGTAGGAAGCAAAGATGGCGATGAAGACCGAGAACGCCACCAGTTGCCACTGGTACCCATAACTCATGCGCACGTCCCCCTGTTCTCATGCCTCCGCCGGAAGGCAGGGAGAGAGAACGTCCCAACAAACTGCATGGCGCCCATGAAGCGATGACCTTGGCTGAAATGACAGATTTATCATTTCACTATACCCGCAAGTCCCATGGGCCGTAAACCCGGCGATGCCGTATGGCGCCGAGGCCGTCGCGCCCCACCGACGCCTGCGGCTGTTCGCGTTCCCGCCTGGCGCTTGACCACGGCAACGAAAAAGCCGCCAGACCCTCCCGGGTGGCGGCTTTTGTCAGGGTGGATGGTGGAGCTGGGGGGATTTGAACCCCCGTCCGCAAGCCTTCTTCGCGCAGTTCTACATGTGTAGTCGTCTGATTTGTGTCTCGCCCGATGCGCCGCGCAGCGACACGCTACGCATCAGACCAGTACCCTATTTTCTCGTCCATCCCCAAGGCACCCGGAGACAGACCAGCCAATATGAATTCCCTTGCAGCCGGGAGGCTTACGCCCCCTTGCCCAGCCTATCGGCCAACTGTTGCAAGGCTCACCGGATTAAGCGGCGAGTGCGAAACGTTCGTCGTTTGCAGTTAGTTTTTTTCTGCGGTTTTACGAGGTGACAGAACCTCGACATGCCCTGCTGCGTGCCCGAACCCGCGTCGAAACCAGTGCAGCCCCTGAGTTGACTATTTTAGGACGGGTTCAGCAATTGCAAGAGCTCGACGGGAGAATTTATCGTCGCATGCGCCCCCCACCTGCTCACGTCAGACTTCTGCCCGAGATAGCCATAGGTGGCCGCCACGGTGGCCATGCCGGCGGCCTGGCCAGCCACGATGTCGCGCTCGTCGTCCCCCACGTAGAGGCAGCGCTGGGGGTGCAAGCCCAGACGCCGCGCCGCCTCGAACAACGGTTCGGGATGCGGTTTGGCGTGGGGCGTGGTGTCGCCGCTGATGATGGCCCGGGCGCTGGCAAACAGGGGCATGGCGCGTGTCAGCGGCTCGGTAAAGCGCTGCATCTTGTTGGTCACCACACCCCAGGCGAGATCCCGTTCCAGCAACTGGCTGATCAGCTCTGTCACGCCGGCGAAGGCATAGGTGCGCTCGGTCATGCAGCGCTCGTAGTTGACAAAGAACTCCTCGCGCATCGACTCGTAGTCCGGATGGTCGGGTGTGAGCCCGAAAGCCACCCCGAGCATGCCACGCGCGCCGGCACCGGCCATGGGACGGTACAGCTCGGTTGCCAGGGATGGCAGACCTCGGTCGGTCCGCATCTTGTCAGCCGCCGCACCAAGGTCGGGGGCGCTGTCGATCAGGGTGCCGTCCAGATCGAACAGCACGGCTTCAATACCGGCAAACCCTCGCATCAGCCCCCCTGCTTGCGGGTGGCGAACAGGTAATTGACACTGGTATCGCCACTGAGCCAGTACCGCCGCGTCAGTGGGTTGTACTCCATGCCCCGTGTCTGGGCCAACTCCAGCCCCGCCTGACGGCAAAAGCGCGCCAGCTCGCTGGGTCGGATCATCTTGGCGTACTCGTGCGTGCCGCGCGGCAGCAGCTTCAGGACATATTCCGCCCCGACGATGGCAAACAGGAAAGACTTGGGGTTGCGGTTGATGGTAGAGAAAAACACCCAGCCGCCGGGCTTGACCAGCGTGGCGCAGGCCTGTACCACCGAGGCCGGGTCCGGCACGTGTTCCAGCATTTCCATGCAGGTCACCACGTCAAAGCTGCCCGGGCGCTCCACCGCCAGCGCCTCGGCAGCCACTTCGCGGTAGCTGACGTTGGGCGTTGCGGCTTCCAGCGCATGCAGCTGCGCCACCTTGAGCGCCTTGGTCGACAGGTCGATACCGGTCACCATGGCCCCCTTGCGGGCCATGGCATCAGCCAGGATGCCGCCGCCGCAGCCCACATCCAGCACCTCTTGCCCGGCCAGTGGCACCAGGCCGTTGATCCAGTCCAGCCGCAGCGGGTTGATCTGGTGCAGCGGTCGGAACTCGCTCTCGGGGTCCCACCAGCGGTGGGCCAGTTCAGAAAACTTGGCCAGCTCGGCCGGATCGGCATTCACGGTAGAGGTCATTGGCAGATTATCGGACAGAGCGTCACTGGAACACGTTGCCATAAAGCAAAAACCCCGCCGAAGCGGGGTTCTGCAGGTAATCCGGAGGGATTACTTGTTGGGGCGGGTACCGACCACTTCGATTTCCACGCGACGGTTCTTGGCGCGGCCTTCCTTGGTCTTGTTGTCAGCGACAGGCTGCTTCTCGCCCTTGCCTTCGGTGTACACGCGGTTCTTCTCGATGCCCTTGGACACCAGATAGGCCTTAACGGCTTCAGCGCGACGGATCGACAGCTTCTGGTTGTAGGTATCGGTACCCACGGCGTCGGTGTGACCGACGGCGATGATCACTTCCAGATTGATGGCCTTGACCTTCTGGGCCAGATCGTCCAGCTTGGCCTTACCTTCGGGCTTGAGCACGGCCTTGTCGAAGTCGAAGAAGGCGTCAGCAGCGTAGGTCACCTTGGTCGCGGCCACGGCCGGTGCGGCGGGCTTGGCAGCGGCCGGAGCGGCAGCAGGAGCAGCCGCCGGGGCAGCCTTGGGAGCCTCGACGATGGCGCCATCGCAGCCCTTGGCAGCGGTAGCCGGGGTCCAGTTGGCGTCGCGCCAGCACAGCTCGTTGGTACCGTTCTTGACGGCAATGCCAGAACCGCTCATCCAGTTGTCAACGGACTGGGCGCCAGCGGCGGTAGCCAGTGCGGCCGAAGCGATCAACATTGCCACTTTATTCAGTTTCTTCATGGTTCCATCCTCTAGCGGAAAAAGCTGCAGTCTAGCTGCGATTAGTGATGAATAGATGGCATGCACAAAAGACTACCACCTGAACTGTCCACACGATTGTGCCATATCCCATCAGGGCATCAATGGTCATATGTAAGACACGGGTGGTTACATACCCAGAAGCCCTGGCTTTGTTGCCGTGAAGCAACAGAGTCAGCACCTTAAAATGACAGATTGCCCAGTCCCAGCCACAGATCTGACATCCCCCATGACCCAGTTCGCCAAAGAAACCCTGCCCATCAGCCTTGAAGAGGAGATGCGGCGCAGCTACCTCGACTACGCCATGAGCGTGATCGTCGGCCGCGCCCTGCCCGATGCGCGGGACGGCCTGAAGCCGGTGCACCGGCGCGTGCTGTATGCGATGCACGAACTGAACAACGACTGGAACCGCGCCTACAAGAAATCGGCGCGTATCGTCGGAGATGTCATCGGTAAATACCACCCGCACGGCGACCAGTCGGTCTACGACACCATCGTGCGCATGGCGCAGGATTTCTCCATGCGCCACATGCTGGTAGATGGTCAGGGGAACTTCGGCTCGGTCGATGGCGACAACGCCGCCGCAATGCGTTACACGGAAATCCGCCTGGCCAAGATCGCACACGAGATGTTGGCTGACATCGACAAGGAAACCGTCGACTTCGGTCCCAACTATGACGGCTCGGAAAAAGAGCCGCTGGTGTTGCCGACCCGCTTGCCCAACCTGCTGGTCAACGGCTCGGGTGGCATCGCGGTCGGCATGGCCACCAACATCCCGCCGCACAACCTGAACGAGGTGGTGGATGCCTGCCTGCACCTGTTGAAGAACCCTGAGGCCTCGGTCGACGAGCTGATGGAGATCATCCCGGCGCCCGACTTCCCCACGGCCGGCATCATCTACGGCATCAGCGGTGTCAAGGAAGGGTACCGCACCGGCCGCGGCCGCGTGGTGATGCGCGCCAAGTGCCACTTCGAGGACATCGACCGCGGCCAGCGCCAGGCCATCATCGTCGACGAGCTGCCGTATCAGGTGAACAAGAAGAACCTGCTGGAGCGCATTGCCGAGCTGGTGCACGAAAAGAAGATCGAGGGCATCAGCCACATCCAGGACGAATCCGACAAGTCCGGCATGCGCGTGGTGATCGAACTCAAGCGCGGTGAAGTGCCCGAGGTGGTGCTCAACAACCTATACAAGCAGACCCAGCTGCAGGACACCTTCGGCATGAACATGGTGGCGCTGGTCAACGGCCAGCCCAAGCTGTGCAACCTGAAGGACCTGATTGAGGTCTTCCTGGACCACCGCCGCGAAGTGGTGACCCGTCGCACGGTCTTTAACCTGCGTAAGGCGCGTGAGCGCGGCCACGTGCTCGAAGGCCTGGCGGTGGCCTTGGCCAACATCGACGAGTTCATCGCCATCATCCGCAACGCCCCCACCCCGCCGGTGGCCAAGGCCGAGCTGATGAGCAAGCCCTGGGACAGCAAGCTGGTGCGCGAAATGCTCACCCGCACCCGCGCCGACGGCGGCGTGGTCAATGCTGACGACTACCGTCCGGAAAACCTGGAAAAGAGCTACGGCATGGGCAGCGATGGCCTGTACCGCCTGTCCGACACCCAGGCCCAGGAAATCCTGCAGATGCGCCTGCAGCGCCTGACCGGTCTAGAACAGGACAAGATCGTGGCCGAGTACAAGGACGTAATGGCCGAGATCGAGGACCTGCTCGACATCCTGGCCAAGCCGGAGCGCGTCTCGGTCATCATCAGCGAAGAACTCGGCGCGATCAAGCAGGAGTTCGGCCAGACGAAAGTCGGCGCACGCCGCAGCGAAGTCGAGCACAACGCCCAGGACCTGGCCACCGAAGACCTGATCACCCCGACCGACATGGTGGTGACGCTCAGCCACTCCGGCTACATCAAGAGCCAACCGTTGGGCGAATACCGGGCGCAGAAGCGCGGCGGCCGGGGCAAGCAGGCCACCGCCACC
>Ga0114986_1000359_pt1 | contig 12963 bp, 11 predicted proteins | sample Shrwel1BS1Day17_FD_96988 | JGI IMG/M metagenome (GOLD analysis project Ga0114986, IMG submission 96988) | Subsurface microbial communities from deep shales in Ohio, USA - Utica-3 well 1 S-1-Day17 | ecosystem: Environmental > Aquatic > Deep subsurface > Shale gas/oil reservoir > Produced... | reverse complement strand
GGGCGGGAGGCAGGGGCATGGGGGTCAGGCTCGCAAAAAAGTTACCGGATGCCGCCGGAAAAGCAAAAAAGCCGCCTGGCAAAGCTGGGCGGCTTTTCTCGGGTGACGCAGTCGCTGAACTCAACGGCATGAAACCATTATGCACGAGCCATGCGACGGTGGAATGGCTGTTGCCGCAAAGCATCAGCCCCAGAAAACTCAGGCGGCGGCTGCGGCGGCCGCCTTCTCGGCCTTCTTCAGTGCCTTGACGGCCTTGAGTACCTCGTCCACATGGCCCGGCACCTTCAGGCCACGCCATTCATGCTTGAGGATGCCATCGGGACCGATCAGGAAGGTGCTGCGCTCGATGCCCTTGACCTTCTTGCCGTACATGATCTTGTTCTTGACCACGCCGAACATGTGGCACATCTTCTCTTCGGTGTCGGCGATCAGTTCGAAGGGCAGCTCCAGCTTGGCCTTGAACTCGTCGTGGGACTTCATGTTGTCGCGCGAGACGCCGAACACGGTGGCGCCGGCCTTCACGAAGTCCTTGTACTTGTCACGGAACTGCATGGCTTCCGTGGTGCAACCCGGCGTGTTGTCCTTGGGGTAGAAGTAGAGGACCAGCGTCTGACCGAGATGGGAGGTGTTTGAAACCTTGATGCCGCTGGTGGCGTTTGCTTCGAATTCCGGGATGGGTTTATTGACAACGATCGCCATATGCCTTCAATCTCGTGTGACAGAACCTGTCATGTGCAAGGTCGGGGTTTGTCCGTGACAGCTCGGATTCGTCCCCGACTCAATTTATCAATTTTACCTTGAAAACGATAACCTTGCCGGGCGCTGCGCTAAGGGCTTTCCAGTAGCAAGGCGGCTACGACGTGGCGGCCTTCGCCCGCAAGGATGTTGTAGGTGCGGCAGGCAGCGGCAGTGTCCATGGTCTCGACGCCGATGCGCTGCGCCACCAGGGCCTGCAGCCAGGCGGGACGCGGAAAACGCAGCTGCTGGCCGCTGCCGAACAGCACCAGCTCGGGCTGCAGTTCAGCGAGGCGGGCAAAGTGTTGCGGCCCCAGCGCGTCAAAGCGCGGGCAGTCCCAGGCGAAGCGCTCGCCGCGGGAGCCGACCACCAGACTGGTGGTGAATTTTTCGCCGTTCAGGCCAATCCAGTCCGGGCCGTAGCCGCTGATGGTCTGGACGTCTGATTTGTCGGGTTGGAGTTTCATGAGAGAGGGCGAACTGTGGTCAAATTATAGGTTTCGCCTCGTTTTACGCCGCCCGGAGGGACTTTGAAGACCATACGCAAATCGGACAAGCTGGCTAATGTCTGCTACGACATCCGCGGCCCCATCATGGATCGTGCCCGCAAGATGGAGGACGAGGGGCAGAAGATCATCAAGCTCAACATCGGCAACATGGCGCCGTTCGGCTTCGATGCCCCGGAGGAAATCCAGCAGGACATGGTGCGCAACCTGCCCAATTCGGCCGGCTACTCCGACAGCAAGGGCATCTTCGCCGCGCGCAAGGCGGTGATGCACGAGACGCAGAAACAGGGCATCAAGGGCGTCACGCTGGACGACATCTACCTCGGCAACGGTGCCAGCGAGCTGATCGTGATGGCCACCAACGCGCTGCTCAACGACGACGACGAGATGCTGGTACCGGCGCCCGACTACCCGCTGTGGACCGCCGCGGTCAGCCTGTCGGGCGGCAAGCCGGTGCACTATCTGTGCGACGAGGCCAACGGCTGGATGCCCAGCCTGGACGACATTCGCGCCAAGATCACGCCGCGCACCAAGGGCATCGTGGTCATCAACCCGAACAACCCGACCGGCGCGCTGTACTCGGACGACCTGCTCCGCGGCATCGTGCAGATCGCACGTGAGCACGGGCTGGTGATCCTGGCCGACGAGGTGTATGACAAGGTGCTTTACGACGGCGTCCAGCACACGCCCATGGCCACCCTGAGTGGTGACGTGCTGACGCTCACCTTCAACTCCCTGTCCAAGGCCTACCGCTCCTGCGGTTACCGCGCCGGCTGGATGGTGCTGACGGGTGACAAGAAGGCCGCCAAGGACTACATCGAAGGCCTGAACATGCTCACCAACATGCGCCTGTGCCCGAACGTGCCGGGGCAGTACGCGGTGCAGACTGCGCTGGGCGGCTACCAGAGCATCGACGACCTGGTGGCCGAGGGGGGGCGCCTGCGCCGCCAACGCGATCTGGCGTACGAGCTGATCACCGCCATCCCGGGCGTGAGCTGTGTGAAGCCCAAGGCGGCGCTCTACATGTTCCCACGCCTGGACCCGGCGATCTATCCGATCAAGGACGACAAGCAGTTCTTCCTTGAGCTGCTGGAGGAGACCAAGGTCATGCTGGTGCAGGGCTCGGGTTTCAACTACCCGGACAACCAGCACTTCCGCATCGTCTTCCTGCCACATGAGGACGATCTGCGCGAAGCCATCAACCGCATTGCGCGCTTCCTGGAGGGCTGGCGCAAGCGGGCCGGTACCGAAGAGCTGGCGCGCCAGGCGGCCTGAGCCGCAACGAGATTTTTGCAAGAGAAGAAAGCAGTGATGAAACCGATACAAGTAGGCCTGTTGGGCATCGGCACCGTGGGCAGTGGCACCTTCAACGTGCTCAAACGCAATCACGAAGAAATCCAGCGCCGCGCCGGTCGCGGCATCGAAATCACCATGGTGGCCGACCTCGACGTGGCGCGTGCCCAGTCCATCGTTGGCGCCGACGTGAAGGTGGTCAATGATGCCCGCGCCGTCATTGCCAACCCCGAGATCGACATCGTGGTCGAACTCATCGGCGGCTATGGCATTGCCAAGCAGTTGGTGCTCGAAGCCATTGCGGCCGGCAAGCACGTGGTCACCGCCAACAAGGCGCTGCTGGCCGTGCATGGCACCGAGATCTTTGCCGCCGCGTCCGCCAAGGGCGTGATGGTGGCCTTCGAGGCCGCGGTCGCCGGTGGCATCCCGATCATCAAGGCGCTGCGCGAGGGCCTGACCGCCAACCGCATCCAGTGGATCGCCGGCATCATCAACGGCACCACCAATTTCATCCTGTCGGAGATGCGCGACAAGGGGCTGGACTTCGACGTCGTGCTCAAGGAAGCGCAACGCCTGGGCTACGCCGAAGCCGACCCGACCTTCGACATCGAAGGCGTGGACGCAGCGCACAAGGCCACCCTGATGTCGGCCATTGCCTATGGCATCCCGGTGCAGTTCGACAAGGCCTATGTGGAAGGCATCACCAAGCTGGGCGCGCAGGACATCCGTTATGCCGAGCAGCTGGGCTACCGCATCAAGCTGCTGGGCATCACCAAGCGCACCGCCAAGGGCATCGAGCTGCGCGTGCACCCGAGCCTGATTCCGGCCAAGCGTCTGCTGGCCAATGTGGAAGGCGCGATGAACGCCGTGGTGGTCAACGGCGACGCCGTCGGCACCACGCTGTACTACGGCAAGGGCGCCGGCTCGGAGCCGACCGCCAGCGCCGTGATCGCCGACCTGGTGGACATCACCCGCCTGCACACTGCCGACCCGCTCAACCGCGTGCCGCACCTGGCCTTCCAGCCCGACGCCATGAGCAATGTGCCGGTGCTGCCGATGAGCGAGGTGGTGACGAGCTACTACCTGCGCCTGCGCGTGGCCGACGAGGCCGGCGTGCTGGCCAAGGTCACCGGCATCCTGGCCGAGGCTGGCATCAGCATTGATGCCGTGCTGCAGCGCGAGGCGGACGAAGTGGGCGGTGAAGGTTCCACGCAGACTGACCTCATCATCCTCACGCATGACGCGCGCGAGGGCACCATGAATGACGCGCTTGCCAAGCTGCAGGCGCTCAAGACCGTGCTGGCGCCCATCGTGCGCATCCGCAAGGAAGAGCTGGCCGGATGAAGTACGTATCGACCCGCGGCCATGCGGACCGCAAGCGCTTCTGCGAAATCCTGCTCGAGGGCCTGGCGCCCGACGGCGGCCTGTACCTGCCCGAGTCCTACCCGCGGGTGGACGACGCCACGCTGACCCGCTGGCGCAGCCTGCCGTATGCCGACCTGGCCTTCGAGATCCTGTCGCTCTACATCGACGACATCCCGGCCGATGACCTGCGCGCCCTCTGCCGCAAGACCTACACCGCGGAGGTGTTCGGCACGCCGGCCATCGTGCCGCTGAAGAAGTTGGAAGACGGCCTTTACCTCGAGGCGCTGTCCAACGGTCCCACGCTGGCCTTCAAGGACATGGCCATGCAGCTGCTGGGCAACCTGTTCGAGTACGAGCTGCGCCGCCGCGGCGAGGAACTCAACATCCTGGGTGCCACCAGCGGCGACACCGGCAGTGCGGCCGAATACGCCATGCGCGGCAAGCAGGGCGTGCGCGTCTTCATGACCAGCCCGTTCGGCCGCATGAGCCCGTTCCAGCAGGCGCAGATGTTCAGTCTGCAGGATGCCAACATCCACAACCTGGCGGTCAAGGGCGTGTTCGACGACTGCCAGGACATCGTCAAGGCGGTCTCCAACGACCTCGACTTCAAGCGCCAGTACAAGATCGGTACCGTCAACTCGATCAACTGGGCGCGCCTCGTGGCGCAGGTGGTGTACTACTTCGCCGGCTACTTCCAGGCGACGAAGAACAACAGCGAGAAGGTCAGCTTCACCGTGCCGTCCGGCAACTTCGGCAACGTCTGCGCCGGCCACGTGGCGCGCATGATGGGCCTGCCGATCGACCGGCTGGTGGTGGCCACCAACGAGAACGACGTGCTTGACGAGTTCTTCCGCACCGGCGTCTACCGCGTGCGCGGCAGCGCCGACACGCACGAGACCTCCAGCCCGTCGATGGACATCTCCAAGGCATCGAACTTCGAGCGTTTCGTGTTCGACCTGCTGGGCCGCGATGGCACCAAGGTCAAGGCGCTGTTCGGCGAGCAACTCGGCAAGGCGGGGCGGTTCGACCTCAGCGCCGACCCGGCCTTCAACCAGGCGCGCGCCAGGTACGGCTTCGTGAGCGGCAAGAGCACCCATGCCGATCGCCTGGCCACCATCCGCGACACCTTCCAGCGCTTCGGCGTGATGATCGACACCCACACCGCCGACGGCGTGAAGGTGGCGCGCGAGTACCCGCAGGCGGGCGTGCCGATGATCGTGCTGGAAACGGCGTTGCCGATCAAGTTCGCGGCGACCATCGTCGAAGCGCTGGGGCGCGAACCCGAGCGGCCGGCCAAGTTCGAAGGCATCGAGAACCTGCCCAAGCGCGTCACCGTGCTGGATGCCGATGTGCAGGCAATCAAAAATTACATCACTGCCCATTGCAAGTGATTTTGGCATCTGGCCCCCGCGGAATGGGCGTGAGTAGCTATCAAGAACGTAGCATCCTGAGGAGTTGGCCATGAAAGTGGCCGGCTTCGCAGGCTACTCGGGGGCAGGCAAGACCACGCTGGTGGAGCGCCTGATCCCGGCACTGAAGGCGCGGGGCCAGCGCGTCTCGGTCGTCAAGCACGCCCACCACAGTTTCGACATCGACCATCCGGGCAAGGACAGCTGGCGCCACCGCGAAGCCGGTGCCTTCGAGGTGGTCATTGCCTCCCGCCAGCGCCTGGCGCTGATGCGCGAGTTCGAGCAGCCGGTGGAATTGACGGTGCACCAGTTGATTGCCGAGTTGTACGACGGCGTGGACTGGGTGCTGGTCGACGGCTTTCGCGACAGCAATCTGCACAAGATCGAGGTCTGGCGTGCGGCAGTCGCCAAGCCGGCGCTTTATCCGCACGACCCCTTTATTGCGGCCATTGCCACCGAGTTGCCAGCCCAGCTGCCGCAGGCCACGGGCCTGGAAGTGCTCGACCTCAATGACGCTGGGGCCATGGCCGACTGGCTGCTGGCTCATGGCGAGCGCTTCGACTACAGTCCTGAGCTGTATGACTGACATGGAACACCCCCAGGCTGCGCGCACTTCGTGTCGCTCCTCCACCCCCCTTGCAGGGGGCAACGCCAGTGGCCCGGCGAAGCCGGTTCCACGGCGTTTCACGATGAAGCCCATTCTCCTTGGTTAAGTAATTGTCATGAACGCCCCCCGTGCCCCCCTCAAAGCGCTGGACGATGCGCTGACTGAACTGCTGGCCCATGCCGAGGCGCTGCCTGGCGTCGACGAGGTCACCACCTTCGATGGCGATGGCCGCGCGCTGGCGCGCGACATCGTCTCCGCGCTGCACGTGCCGCCGCAGGACAACAGTGCCATGGACGGCTACGCCGTGCGCTGTGCCGACGTCGCGCCGGGTGTGGTGTTGCCGGTGTCGCAGCGTATTCCCGCCGGTGCCAGCGGCACGCCGCTGCAACCCGGCACGGCAGCGCGCATCTTCACCGGTGCGCCGGTACCGGCCGGGGCCGACGCCATCGTCATGCAGGAAGAGTGCGAGGCGCTGGCCGAGGGCAACCAGGTGCGCATCAATGCCCAGCCGCGTGTCGGCCAGTCGATCCGTCGCGCCGGCGAGGACGTCACCTGCGGTGCTGTGGTGCTCTCAAAAGGGGAGCGCCTCACGCCCGCTGCACTTGGTCTGGCGGCCAGTATAGGCATGAGCACGCTGCCGGTGGTGCGCCGACCGCGCGTGGCCTTGTTCTCCACCGGCGACGAGCTGGTGATGCCTGGCGACATCGCGCCCGAGCAGATGCCGCCCGGCGCCATCTACAACTCCAACCGCTTCTTCCTGCGCGCCTTGCTGCAGCGCCTGGGTTGCGAGGTGACCGACTACGGCATCGTGCCCGACCGCCGGGACGCCACGCTCGACGCCCTGCGCGAGGCGGCACAGCAGCACGATTTGATCCTCACCAGCGGCGGCGTGTCGGTGGGTGAGGAGGACCACATCAAGCCGGCCGTGCAGCAACTCGGCGAGCTCGACCTGTGGCAGATCGCCATCAAACCGGGCAAGCCGTTTGCCTACGGCAAGATTTACCGCGGTGACGCAACCCAGCGTGACCCGCGCAACGCCTGCCACTTTGCCGGCCTGCCCGGCAATCCGGTGGCCAGCTTCCTAACGTTCATGGTGCTGGTGCGCCCCTTCCTGCTCAAGCTGCAGGGCGTGACGCAACTGACGCCGGTGCGCCTGGCCCTGCCGGCACATTTCGACTGGCCCAAGGCCGACAAGCGACGCGAGTTCCTGCGTGTGCGCCGCAACGCCGCCGGGGGGCTGGACCTGTACCCCAACCAGAGCTCCGGCGTGTTGACCTCGGCCGTCTGGGGCGACGGCGTGGTGGACAACCCGCCCGGTACCCCCATTGCCCGTGGCGACACGGTGCAGTTCATTGCCTTTGCGGAGTGGCTGGCATGAAGGTCACCGTCAAGTACTTTGCTTCCATCCGGGAGCGCATCGGCACTGGCAGCGAGCAGCTGGATACCGCGGCGACCACGCTCGGTGCGTTGCGCGACGAGCTCATCGCCCGCAGCGGTGCCCATGCCGAGAGCCTGGCGCGCGGCCGTGCCGTGCGCATGGCGTTGAACCAAGTCATGAGCGAGGAGGGCGCGGCACTGTCGGAGAACTGTGAAGTTGCCTTTTTCCCTCCCGTGACTGGAGGCTGACATGGGCAGCCGTGTCTCCATCCAGACCCAGGACTTCGATGTCAATGCCGAGATCGCGGACCTGCGGGCTCAGGACAAGCGCGTTGGTGCCGTTTGCACCTTCATCGGCACCGTGCGGGACCGCAACGATGGCCAGAGCGTCAGCGCCATGGAACTGGAGCACTACCCGGGCATGACCGAGAAGGCCATCGAGGCCATGATCGACGAGGCCTTCCAGCGCTTCGACATCTACGGCGCTCGCGTCATCCACCGCGTCGGTCCCTTGCAGCCGCTGGACCAGATCGTGCTGGTGATCGTCACCTCGGCGCACCGCGGTGAGAGCTTCCAGGCCTGCGAGTTCCTGATTGACTACCTCAAGACCCAGGCGCCGTTCTGGAAGAAGGAGCAGACGCCGGAGGGCGCACGCTGGGTGGATGCCCGCGTGAGCGACGATGCAGCGCTCGCCAAGTGGGGCATCCGGTCCTCCAACAGCGGCAACTGAATACCCTCCCGGCGTCCGGCGCAGCGCTGCTGGATGCGCCTGATTTGACTTCGGTCAAACGGCTTTTCGCTCCCATCCCTTGAAATTCGGTCAGGGCACCTTAGCTGCGGTGCAACCGGAGGATTTCATGCGGATAGACAAACTCACCACCAAGTTCCAGGAAGCACTCGGCGAAGCCCAGACCCTGGCCATCGGCAACGACCACGCCTACATCGAGCCGGCCCACCTGCTGGTGGCCATGCTGCGCCAGCAGGACGGCCCCAAGGCGCTGCTGCAGCGCGCCGGCGTGAACGTGGCGGGCCTGCTGAAGGCGGCCGAGGATGCTGTGAAGAAGCTGCCGCAGGTCGAAGGGCAGGAGCAGGTGCAGGTGGGCCGCGACATGGTCACCCTGCTGCAGGCGGCCGAGAAGGAATCCATCAAGCGTGGCGACCAGTACGTGGCGAGCGAGCTCTTCCTGCTGGCACTGGCTGACAGCAAGGCCGCCGTGGGCGAACTGGCACGCAGCAACGGCCTGACGCGCAAGAGCCTGGAGAGCGCCATTGATGCCGTCCGCGGAGGCGAGAAGGTGGACAGCCCCGAGGCCGAAGGCCAGCGCGAAGCGCTGAAGAAATACACCCTGGACCTGACCGAGCGCGCCCGCTCCGGCAAGCTCGACCCGGTGATCGGCCGCGACGACGAAATTCGCCGCGCCATCCAGGTGCTGCAGCGCCGCAGCAAGAACAACCCGGTGCTGATCGGTGAGCCCGGCGTGGGCAAGACCGCCATCGTCGAAGGCCTGGCGCAGCGCATCGTCAACGGCGAAGTGCCCGAGACCCTGCGCGACAAGCGCGTGCTGGTGCTGGATATGGCGGGCCTGCTGGCCGGTGCCAAGTACCGCGGCGAGTTCGAGGAGCGCCTGAAGTCCGTGCTGAAGGAAGTGGCGCAGGACGAAGGCCGCATCATCCTCTTCATCGACGAGATCCACACCATGGTGGGCGCTGGCAAGGCCGAAGGCGCCATCGACGCCGGCAACATGCTCAAGCCCGCGCTGGCGCGTGGCGAGCTGCACTGCATCGGCGCCACCACGCTGGACGAATACCGCAAGTACATCGAGAAGGACGCCGCGCTGGAGCGCCGCTTCCAGAAGGTGTTGGTAGACGAGCCCACCGTGGAGCAGACCATCGCCATCCTGCGCGGCCTGCAGGAGAAGTACGAAGTGCACCACGGCGTGGACATCACCGACCCGGCCATCGTGGCCGCTGCCGAGCTGAGCCACCGTTACATCACTGACCGCTTTCTGCCTGACAAGGCCATCGATCTGATCGACGAAGCCGCGGCCAAGATCAAGATCGAGATCGACTCCAAGCCCGAAGTCATGGACAAGCTGGACCGCCGGCTGATCCAGCTGCAGATCGAGCGCGAAGCGATCAAGAAGGAAAAGGACGAGGCCTCGCAGAAACGCCTGGCACTGATCGAGGACGAGATCAAGACCCTGCAGAAGGAAGCTGCCGACTTGGAGGAGATCTGGAAAGCCGAGAAGGCCCAGGCCCAGGGCAGCCAGCACGTGCGCGAAGAGATCGAAAAACTCAAGGCCCGCATCGGCGAACTGACGCGCAAGGGCGACTTTGCCAAGGTGTCCGAGCTGCAGTACGGCAAGCTGCCTGAGCTGGAGAAGCGCCTGAACGAAGCCCAGGCCAAGGAGGCCGCGGGCGAGGGCGCCAGCGGCAACAAGCTGCTGCGCACGCAAGTGGGCGCGGAAGAAATTGCCGAGGTGGTGAGCCGTGCCACTGGCATCCCGGTGGCCAAGATGATGCAGGGCGAGAAAGACAAGCTGCTGCAGATGGAAACCAAGCTGCACGAGCGTGTGGTGGGCCAGGACGAGGCCATCAGTGCGGTGGCCAACGCCATCCGCCGTTCACGCTCCGGCCTGTCCGACCCGAACCGCCCGACCGGCTCCTTCCTCTTCCTCGGCCCCACCGGCGTGGGCAAGACCGAGCTGTGCAAGGCGCTGGCCGGCTTCCTGTTCGACAGCGTGGACCATCTGGTGCGCATCGACATGAGCGAGTTCATGGAGAAGCACTCCGTGGCCCGCCTGATCGGCGCGCCGCCCGGCTATGTGGGCTACGAGGAGGGTGGCTACCTGACCGAAGCCGTGCGCCGCAAGCCCTACAGCGTGCTGCTGCTCGACGAGGTGGAGAAGGCCCACCCGGACGTGTTCAACGTGCTGCTGCAGGTGCTGGACGACGGCCGCCTGACCGACGGCCAGGGTCGCACCGTGGACTTCAAGAACACGGTGATCGTGATGACCAGCAACATCGGCTCGCACCTGATCCAGAGCATGGTGGGCGAGAGCTATGACGACATCAAGGACTCGGTCTGGGGCGAGCTGAAGAACCACTTCCGCCCCGAGTTCCTGAACCGCATCGACGAGACGGTGGTCTTCCACGGCCTGGACGCACAGCACATCGCCAGCATCGCCAAGATCCAGTTGCAGCAGCTGCAAGACCGGCTGGCGAAGATGGAGCTGGCGCTGCAGGTGTCCGACAAGGCACTGGGCGAACTGGCCAAGGTCGGTTTCGACCCGGTGTTCGGCGCCCGACCGCTCAAGCGCGCCATCCAGCAGCGCATCGAGAACCCGCTGTCCAAGCTGCTGCTGGAAGGCAAGTTCGTGCCCAAGGACAGCATCGTGGTCGACACCGACCCGGTGCGCCATCCGGGGCAGTTCAGCTTCGAGAAGGCCTGAGTGTCAGAGTGGCCGGGTGACCGGCTGCGGCGCCAATGCGAAACCCGCCTCCTGCGCTTGCAGGAGGCGGGTTTTTGCTTTTTGGAGGTAGATCACAGGGCGAGGAAAACGGCTCCGCGCTTCATGGCAAAGCCGTTGTATCTACGACGAAAGTCAGCGCGATGAGGCGGATTGATGCGGCCTTTGATTGATGGCCAGTGGGTTACCGGGATATATTTATTGATTTTACGGTTTCTTGTATTTTGGATTTAATTAGCATGTCCAACACGGCGACATCCATCGCGCACTCTGCGTACGGGGCACACGGTATCTGGGCGCCCGGCGTTGTGCTGATGCGCAACCTGCGCTTCACCTCCAAGGCCATCCTGATCTCGCTGGCCTTCCTGCTTCCGGTGCTGGGCACCTTGGGCTGGCTGCTGTACGACGAAGAAAACCAGTTGTACCGCTCGCGTCAGGATGCCACGCGCCAGCATGTGGAGGTGGCGCACGGCGTGCTGCAATGGGCGTACGAGCAGGAGAAGTCGGGCGCCTTGACGCGTGAGCAGGCCCAGGCCAGCGCCAAGGCGGCCGTGTCCAAGCTGCGCTACGACCAGCAGGAGTATTTCTGGATCAATGACATGGAGCCACGGGTGGTGATGCACCCGATCAATACCAAGCTGGACGGCCAGATGGTGGCGGATGTGAAGGACCCGACCGGCTTCTTCCTCTTCCGCGGCTTTGTCGACCAGGTGCGCCGGGAAGGCAAGGGCTTTGTGCCCTACATGTGGCCCAAGCCGGGCAGCGAAAAGCCGGTAGAGAAGATTTCCTACGTGATGGGCTTTGAGCCCTGGGGCTGGGTCATCGGGTCGGGCATCTACCTCGACGACCTGCGTCAGGCGACGCAGAAGCGCCTGCAGATTGCAGCGATTGTCGTGGTCATCGGCTTGCTGATTCCAGCTTATTTCTTCGTGGCCTTCTTCCGCGTCAACCGCGGCGGCCTGCAGGTGATCAGTCAGCATCTGGACCAGCTGTCGCATGGCGACCTGCGCCACTGCCCCGAGAAGCCCTGGGGCCACGACGAGCCCGCCCAGCTGATCGTGAACATGCAGAACCTGTACCGGTCGCTGAACCACCTCATCACGCGGGTGCGGCATGGCGCCACGGAGCTGCAGACCGCGAGCCGTGAGATTTCCTCTGCCAGCACGGATCTCTCGGCCCGTACCGAGGCCTCGGCCGCCGCACTGGAACAGCAGGCCTCGGCCATGGAGCAGATGAATTCCACGGTGGCGGCCACCGCTTCCACCGTGAGCCAGGCCGCCAAGTTCGCTGCCGACAACGCCAAGACGGCGCAGCGTGGTGGCGAGGTGATCAACGAGGTGGTCGGCACGATGGAGGGCATCCATGCCTCGTCCGCCAAGATCAACGACATCATCGGCGTCATTGACGGGATTGCCTTCCAGACCAACATCCTGGCCCTGAACGCCGCGGTCGAGGCCGCACGCGCCGGCGAGCAAGGCCGTGGCTTTGCCGTGGTGGCTAGCGAAGTGCGCCAGCTGGCGCAGCGCAGTGCCGGCGCTGCCAAGGAGATCAAGGACCTCATCACCACGAGCGTCGAGCAGATCGGCGGCGGCACGAAGATCGTGCGCGAGGCCGGCTCGACGATGAACGAGCTGGTTTCCAACGCCGAACACATCAGCCGCCTGCTGGCCGACGTGGCAACCGCGTCGCGCGAGCAGTCGATCGGCGTCGAGCAGGTCGACCGCTCGGTGCAGGAGCTGGACCGCTCGACGCAGCAGAACGCGGCGCTGGCTGAACAGACCACAGCGGCCGCTGAATCGCTGAAGCGGCAGGCCGAGCTGCTGCATCAGGAAATCTCCAATTTCCAGGTGGCCTGAGTCGCGTCTGAGCAAATGGTCAGCCCGCCCCCTGCGTGAGCAGGTGGCGGGTTTTTTCATCCCCGGTTTGGCGGACACATGACCAATGCGAAATTGACGGGTCTGCGCTAGACTGGCCGCGCGTTTTTCTAACAACACAACACGAGAGACATATGACATCACGCGTCCTGATTTCCGGTCTATTTCTGTCTGCTGCGGTCGTGTTGGGCGGCTGTGCCACCCAACAGGCGGCACCCGTCACGGCGGCTGAAGCGCCCAACTACGATGCCGCCGAACCGCTGGGGGCGGCGATGGAGGGCTGGGTCTATCCGTATCCGGTGCAGTACCTGCAGTTCGAACTGCAGG